>SDBS01002061.1_pt1 | contig 20252 bp, 14 predicted proteins | sample 2277091 | NCBI WGS metagenome assembly SDBS01 (sample SAMN10404972, study PRJNA504765) | marine sediment metagenome | isolation source: marine sediment core GS10_PC15, 163 cmbsf | place: Arctic Ocean: Southern Knipovich Ridge | collected 2010 | reverse complement strand
CGTTGTTTCCGCGCCATTTTGATGATAACGCCTGATGGTTAACGTCGATGCCGGTATCGATATTCGCGACCAGTCGGCCGGTGCCGGTATATCCGGCGGCCCACATCTGGTCCGCGCCAATGGCGCGCAGGCCGACTTCCGCCCGCGTGGCGCCGGGTTTCGCCAGTGCCCCACCCGTGACTGGTTCGATTGATTTTATCTCGGGGAAGGGGTAGATCTTTTCGATGTCGTCGCGGGCGGCCAGTTCAACGATCGCTGAGGGGGTCAATTCGGCGGAAATCAGGTTGTCGATCCAATATGATTTGATGTTTTCCGCCCGGTTTTCCAACCGCATGCGGCTCAATGTCGGCAAGATTGCCGCTTGAGCATTCAGGGCGGTTTGTTGGAGCGTCAAGAGTGCCTCACGGTGACGGTCGGCACGCCGGGCGTATGAATCTGCCAGTTGTCGTTTCAAGATCATGCCGTCCGTTGCCCCCGCCGCGCGGAAGACAACCCGTATTTTTTGCTCGGGCGACAAAGTAGTGAGATAGGCCTCCAGGTCCGCCGACAATTCGGCCGCGCCAAGTTGGGTGCTTGCCAATCCGACAGCGAAAACGATCAAGGTTACCAGCAGGTTTTTCCGACGCATATTGATCTCCGTTTCAGTCCCCGGTTTGTTTCCATTATTTATTATGTACTCCGATGGGACAGAGTTGGTTTGTCACGATCGCAACGGGAGCGACATCTGTACCACGGCCCGCCCATGGAGTATTTGCGGGGGTGATGATATCTCGATGGTCAGTTCCTGTTTTCCCGGTGTAGTGGATGATTCCGCGACCCGCGTCTTGATCCGTCCGGGTTGGCCCGGTTCATCGCGGGTGATGTTAAATGCCGCCAGCGCCCCGGCGAAGCGGCTTTCAATCTCGGCCGCCCCGGCCCCGGAGGTCAGTTCATTGTACAGTCGATTGATGAACCGGGCGACCTCCCCGGCGTACATTTGATAGGGCAGTGAGGCCATAAAAGCATGTTGCTCCGCTTTGGCCGCATCGGTGTCATGCCGTGGGCGGTTAACTGACGGCTCCGCGAGAAAATAAGCTTCGTCGGAATTACTATCACATAACAGCGGGATTATTCCAATGTGGTCAAATTCCCGCAGTCGGCGGTCCGAGACGATAGTTTCCAGAGGGATGTTCACCGTTTCACCGTTAGGCAGGGCGAACGGATGTACCGCCAGGTTTTCCAGGGCTGAACCGGCGGAGCGACCCCCGATCTGGGTGGCCCAACCGGTTTTTGCGTAACTTATCGTCATCAGCGAGGCCAACCCCCAAACCGGATTGCCCCAGGTGTAGTCATCCTCGTCACCGATGCTTTCCCGGTAGTCGAACGACTTGATTGCCCAGCCCTCGTGCCCGTATGGAAAACGCAACAGGAACCGGTTGAATCCGAGCGCCAGCCAGCGGGAGTTGGGATCGTCGCGGAGTCCGTTGAATTTCACATATTCCGGGGATTCCAACAACGTGTTCAGATAGGGCAGACTCTCGAGCTTCGCCGATTCTTCCAACCCGAAAAACGAGGCACCCGCTGAACCGAGGACCACTAGTGGGATTTCCGCGGCTTTTTGCCCCAGTTCACGCAGCAGATCGATATCGGGAGTGCCGGCGTCGAATTCAAACGCCAAAACCACCGCGGCCAGGGGAATTGCGGAGAGTCCGTCATACTCCGGTTGATGTATTTGTTTATTGAATACTTCGAGCAGATGGTCCTTGTCGGTATTGATGATTTCGAGTTTGATGTTTTTGCGGAAGTTCGTTTGATCGACCAAATATTTCAAGCCCCGCCAGAGCCGTTCGATACGCTTGAATTCCGGGTGGTGGATGATCGCGTCGACCCCCTGCCCCAGGACCGCATCCACCGCGGCGATGGCTTTTTGTATGGCGGCAACATTGATTTTCTCGCTCGGGGGTTTGTCTCCGCGAACGAAATCATCAAGGGCATCTTTGATTCTTGAGCCGGCTTGATCCGTTGCGGATTGTTCCTGTCCGGTCTCGATCATATCCAGGATATTCTCGATGGTATCCGCATCCTCGGCGGCGGGTTTGCCTTTCGGTGGGGGAGGGGGGGGTGGCGATTTCTTTCCGGTTTTGCGCGGTGGTTGGATAACCGCCGCGATCTCCTCAACCGTTCCCGGCGGCAGGTCATAGGTGGCAATGCGGACGGCAAAATCGGCGATGGTCCGCTGCCGCTGCTTGAGTTCGACCAACATTTCCCGGACTTCCAGTAGACTCTTCAACTCCGGGACGGTCCGCACGATATTGTCCGGGCGCAGGGTCTTGATCAGATTCAGCGGCAGGTCGATATGCAGTTCTTTCGGTGTCTGGGCCAGCGGATTTTTAATATCAAAACACAGGCGCATCCCGGCTTTGGCCATTGTTTCGTTGAAATTGTCCTTGTCCACCGGCAGGCGATAATACCGCGAGTCCGGTTCGCCGGTTTCATATACTCGTGGCGAAAATTCTGCCATCACCGCCAGGCGGAACGGCGATCTGCCGGCCTGGGCCCCCGGCTCACCGAAGGAAAACTTGACTGTACTCATTTTTATTATCCCGCGTTTCGTTTGTTTTTGGCCTGCCTATTCCGGGCTGGACCGATTTCGGGGTTGCCACCGATCATTACGTAACTTGGCCAAGTTTCCATCCGGACACAAGCGATTTATTTCGGCAATTCACTTGAATATTTGCCCTCCAAACCGGGTATTTTCGTATACAATATTCGAAAAACCAAAGGAGGGAACAATGTTAATGAGCACCACTCCCACAATTGAAGGCAAGCCGATCCGCGAGTATTTGGGGCTGGTCACCGGCGAGGCGATCCTGGGCGCCAACATTTTCAAGGACTTTTTCGCCTCGATCACCGACATCGTCGGCGGGCGTTCGGCGGCGTACGAGAAGGAATTACACAAGGCGCGCGAAATCGCCTACCGGGAGGCCGAGGAGCAGGCCGTGGCCCTGGGTGCCAACGCCATTGTCGGAATCGACTTGGATTATGAGGTCATTCGCGATGGCATGCTGATGGTGGCTCTCTGCGGCACGGCGGTGAAGATATAATACCGGGCACAGCCGTAACCTGAATGCGACACGACCGCGTAACGTTTATTTGTGCGGTAGGGGCGGATTTGAAACCCGCCCTTTAACTCCGTTGAGTGTGATGCCGGGGGCCACGTCCTGAATGAAAAAACCGGGCAGGAGGGACTTCAAGGCCCGGCCGACTACGAAAAGCGGGACCGTAAATCGGAGGCAATTGATTCCACGGTACCCCACCCACAGTCGGGTGGGTAAATGTCATTTTGGCTGAATGATAATTTATCGCATCTCAGACATCACTTTTTCACTCACCCGCTGGGTGAGGTACCATGTTTTTCAATTAATCTACCGGGGAAAACGATTACGCAAATCCGTCGCGACGCTTTCCAACAGCCAATCCGGCGTTGACGCCGAACCGGAGATGCCGATGGTGTCGGTTTCGGTAAACCAGGCGAGATCGATATCTGCGGCGGTCTCGATCCAATAAGAACGGGGGTTAGCCGAGCGGCAATCATCAAACATCACCCGGGTATTCGATGAGTTTTTGCCGCCGACCAAAAGGATGACGTCGCATGCGGCGGCAAACCGGCGCAGTTGCCGTTTGCGATTGGAAACAAAAGCGCATATTGTGTTGCGTTGTTCGACAATCTTAACGCGCCCTTTAATCGCCGCGAGCATCTCATCGAAATAGCCCTCGTCTATCGTCGTTTGGGCCAGGACAAACGTCGGCCGGTCGGTATCCAGTTTTTCGATATCCCCGACATTATGCACGACCTTGGCCCGATCGTCGCAATGGCCGACGATGGCGATAACCTCCGGGTGCTTTGGTTTGCCGATAACGACGACCTGGTATCCCTGGTCGTGATATTTGCGGGCAAGTTTTTGCGAACGGGTCACTACCGGACACGTACCGTCAATTATATCAACACCTTCGTCCGCGGCCTGTCGGAAGACATCCGGCGTTGCGCCGTGCGCGCGAATGAGCAGTTTATAATCCTGTCCATCGTCGCCGGCCGGCTTGATCGTGCCCCTGGCGGCAATCTGTAGTCCCAGTTTTTTCAAGCGGGCGACCTCGATGTTGTTGTGGATGACTTCGCCGCGCGAGGCGACTTTCTCGCCGCCGGCTAGGTTTTGTTCGGCCAACTTGATGACCCGTTTGACCCCGCCGCAGGGGCCGGCCTTTTCATCGACAACGATACGCATTGAACCTTCCCGTTCAACCTTCAACTGGTATTAAGTATACGAGAGGACCGGTGGTTCTGCCGGGGAATCACTCGCCGTCCCGATTTCGCACAGCGGTTGCCAGGGCAGAGATATCAAGCCGGCGGTCGATCGGTTTGGCGACTATTCCCAGCGTATCCCGGATGGTTTTTTCGATTCGCGGCGCCGAGAGGCCCACCCGGTCCAAAAGCAGGCCGCGCGGCCCGTGGGGAATGAAGTTGTCTTTCAGACCGAGGCAATATATCCGAGGACGACGCCCGGAATTCCGGTTCACATATTGCAGGACTGCGGCGCCAAACCCGCCGGTTAGGCAACCCTCTTCGAGCGTAAAGATATATCGATGCTTGTTGGTTATGGTGTTAAGCATCTCTGTGTCAAAGGGTTTGACGAACCTGGCATTAACAATCTCCAACGAAATTTTATCCGCAGCCAGCCGCTCGGCTACCTCAACAGCCGTCCCGACCATTGATCCGACTGCCAGGAGCGCCGCCGAATCACCCGCCTGAAGTCGCTCCCATTTCCCAATCTGCAGCGGCGTGAATGATTTGCGGTTTGTCCATTTCAGGCAACCGCCCTTGGGGAAACGGATGGCAAATGGCCCGTTATGCGCCAGGGCGGTGAATAGCAGATCGGCCAGTTCATCACCGTTTTTCGGGGCGGCGACCACCATCCCGGGGATAATCGACAAATAAGCCAGATCGAGACACCCATGATGAGTGGGGCCGTCCTCGCCGGCGATCCCCGCCCGGTCCAAACAAAAAACAACGGGCAGGTTTTGCAGCGCGACATCATGCATGATATGATCGAATGCCCGTTGCAGGAAGGTCGAGTAAATCGCACACACCGGACGAAAACCCTCGGCGGCCATGCCGGCGGCGAAAGTTACGGCATGTCCCTCGGCGATGCCGACATCGAAAAACTGTTCGGGAAGTTTATCCCGAAAACCGGCCAGCCCGGTGCCCTCGGCCATCGCCGCGGTAATCGCTACAATCCGTTTATCCTGCCGGGCCAGTCGTTCGAGAGTTTGCCCCAAAATGTCCGAGTAACTTGGCGTTGTCGCCGGTTTGGATTGCGGCTTACTGTTGGGCGCAATACCGTGATATTTGGTGGGGTCTTTTTCGGCGGGCTGGTGGCCGTGTCCTTTCTGGGTAATGACGTGCAAAAGGACCGGTTCTTTCAATTGCCGGGTTTTGCCCAGGATTCGGGTCAAATCCTCTAGGTTGTGACCGTCGATCGGACCGACGTATTTGAACCCGAGGTCCTCAAAAAGCATCCCGGGGGTGAGCAGACTTTTAAGTGATTCGTCAATGCGTTTGCCGAGCGCCCGCAACGGCGCCGTCAGCCGGGGGATCTTGCCCAATGAATGCCAGATGTCGTCCTTGAGCCGGTTATAAAGCGGGTCGGTGATTACATCCGCGAGGTAGCGAGAAATCGCCCCGACATTGGGGGAGATCGACATCTTGTTGTCATTGAGGATAACGGTGAAATCGCTCCCCGAGGCGCCGGCATTGTTGAGCCCCTCGTATGATAATCCGCCGGTCAGACTGCCGTCGCCGACCACTGCGACGACTTTGAAGTTCTCGCCGGAGAGGTCGCGTGCCGCGCTCAGGCCAAACGCCGAGGAAATCGCGGTCGAGGCGTGCCCCGCGCCGAAAGGGTCGTATTCCGACTCATCCCTTTTGCAAAAGCCGGAGATTCCCTCAAACCGCCGGATAGTCTTGAGTAGTTCGAGCCGGCCGGTGAGCATTTTGTGGACGTACGCCTGATGTCCGACGTCCCAGACGATCTTGTCCCGTGGAGCATCATACAGATAGTGCAAGGCGACGGTTAGTTCGACCGCGCCGAGACTGGAGGCAAGGTGTCCGCCGACGTCGGTAACCACGGCGACCAGGTAGGTGCGGATTTCCGCGCAAAGGTCTTTCAACTCCGGTACGGAAAGTTTCTTGAGGTCCCGCGGGCTGGATAATGTCGGTAGGATTTTCATGTTTGTCCGGGTGGCGAAATGCACGACCGATTACCTATCCGATCGCGAATCGGCCACTGCTTGCCGTGTCGTCTTTATACTACTCGCGAGGTTCTTCGATCCCGCGTTTCCCGGAACCCAACAAATATTGACCGTCGGCAACAAGTTATCAGTCCCGGGGTTTCGGCCTGCAATCCTGTGTGATATAATTCGTCTTTTCCCCCGGTCGACGTTCTCACCTTCTGCCCCGCCTGCTACCCTGATCGAATAACCCGCCGCCGGGGCTTTTGTCAAGCAGAATCAGCGAATTCCGCCAAATGCAGCAATAAATAATACAGAACAAGTCTTGTTTTGTGAGTCTTGCCGGGCCTTGGCGCCGGCTAGGGCGAGATACCGGCTGCCTGCAGGTTCCGCCGCATTCCCGCGAGTCCCCGACGCCAAATAGGAGTGTCTTTCGTCATTTCGGCGAACCCCGCCTCATCGAGATCCCGCCAGCGTTTGGCGGGCAATATTTCGGGCCGGGGAGCAAAATTTCCTCCCGGTTTTATTTCTTGTTGAAACCGGTTGAAGGGACAGGCCTCCTGGCAGGCGTCACAGCCGAAGACCCGGCCGTCGAGACCGCCGGCGATATCCGGCGGGATGCTGCCATCCGTTTCGATTGTCCAATAGGAAATACAACGCCGCGCCTCCAGAAAATGCGGTTCATTGAGCGCGCCGGTAGGACAGGCCTCGATACAATCGGTGCATGTCCCGCAATGGTCTTCCCCAGGGGTGTCGGCTTCAAGTTCCAGTGTGGTAACAACTTCGCCCAAAAATAGCCAACTGCCGTAGTCGCGGCTGATTAATAGCTTGTTCTTGCCGATCCAGCCCAAACCGGCCTGTTGGGCCCAGGCCTTCTCCAGGATCGGCCCGGTATCCACATTCCGATAATTACGGGAATCCGGCCAGGTGTCCTCGATACGATGCGTCAATTCCTTCAGCATCCTTCCCAACACGTCGTGGTAATCGGTGACCAGTGCATAGCGAGATATTTTGAGATCGTCCGGTCCTCGCTCGACTGCGGTATAGTAGTTCACCGCCAGGCAGATTATAGACCGGGCCTCGGGGAGTACGCGGCGCGGATCAAGCCGTCGGTCGACGTTGTTCGCCATCCATTTCATCTCCCCGTGGCACCCGCGATCCAGCCATTGTTGCAGCCGTTCGCCCTCCGGCGCCGGGCCAGTTTTAGCGATGCCGACTTTGTCGAACCCGATTTCCTGGGCCCAGGCTTTTATTTGTCCGCTTTTGCCCATCGGCGATTTTCCTGCTTATTTCGATATACAACTATTCCGGTCATCCGGTTAAAGATGAATCGGTCCGCCGCCATCGCCGCGATTGAAATGGATTTCCCGCAGGGTTTCCTTGAGTGGGCCGAGCTTCGCCGCCAATTCAGGCGAGATTGCGAGTATATAATTTGTCGGCCCACGCATCAGCCCCGATTTTTTACATGCCGCACACCATGATGCATGGGATTGATTGGTCACAATTAAATCTGCTCCTCCCGCCACCAATCTCCGCGTCATGGCCGCGATGGTTTCATATTCATATCCGGGCAAGGCCAGGCAATCAACGATGCTGCCCAACTGCATATTACCGAAATGTTTGTGCGCGGTCATTTTTGTGTTCAAGCCGACGGCCCAGCCGACCCGCCGCCCACCCTCCGTAAGGCCCAGCCGGATAAATCGACTGTCGTTTGCGGGATACAGGATGTTGAGTACATGGCTGTCGCGGGCCAAAATTAATTTGTTCGTTATTATATTTTCTTTCCAGATGTCATCAGTCCATGTATCAAACCCATCTAACAATTCCACCTTGAGACTATCTTGCGGAATTTGCGGTCCCGGAGTTAGCGTTTGATGGAGTTTTATCGCCGTCCAGCCGATACCGGACGCCGCCAGAAAATCCAGTATCGCTTTCCGCATCCATGATCGGCGCAAATAGGTGATATTACGGAGAAACACCATCGGCCTGATTATTCTGAAAAAAAACGGGACCGGACACAAGTCCCATTTCCTTCTGCTCAGGGCGCGGGGATATGGCTGATCCAGTCCTCCCATGCCCAGGGAATACAGCAACGGCCGCTGCCGCAGGGCATTGGCCAGCAGATGTTGCCCTACCTTTCTGTAGGCCGGATCGACAATGCCCTCGGATAATGGCAATTGGTTACTGCAGATCATTTCCGGTTTGCCATGGAGAAATGCTCCCTGATATTTCAAGAAATACCCACCGCGTACGACGCTGCCGTTCTCGATTATCAGAAAAAATTCCTGGTAGATTTGGCGGTTATTAATTTTTGGCAACCATTTCGGTACACAGCTTTCCGGGAATTGGTACGAACTTCCCGCGTTTCTTAGCCGGCGATTAAAGTCGGCGACCACCTTTTCCCACTCCGCAGTATATGATATGATTTCAAGGCCCATGGGTTTGTTCCCGGACAATTCAGGAAATACTGGTGTGGATTTTATGCCACAACCATTTTCGTTCCAGGCGACGCTGTTCGCGATTGGTCAATTCATGATGTCCACTAGTCTGCCTCAAGTAATCCAGGAGCGCGGCGACTGAGACGAACCAACCATTCTTTCGCCCCAGTCTCTTCATCAAAGTCTTGAATCGAGTGTGAATTTTCCCCTGATCGTAAAACCCCGACGCGAAATGCGTGTACATAATACAGGCGCCGCCCTCCTCTTCGAGCCGGTCCTGGTTTTTCTCCGCCAGGCAGTTATTAAAAGAATCGACATTCGCGCCCTCTGATGAGGCATACCAGTAATTGACGTATGGCCGGCGGGGATCGTGATAGGGCATGAACGGACAGAATTTCAACGTGTTGATATCCGGGAAGACGAAGTCGCGGCAATATGTAATCTTCGCCCGGCAAAGGTCACCCCAAAAGAACTTATCTCCCTCGATGTGTCCACGAAATTTGCCCCGGTTCTGGAAACGCGTCAGGCAATTATATAACAACCGCCGCACGCCCGTCAGACGATCTGAACCCCAGTGAATGCTTTCTTCACAATCGGCATGATTGGCCATCGTCACGGGAGAATGTCCAAAGATGGCGGCGAATTGGTGGAGTCCGGCCGCTGTCTCCTCACGTAGCGAACTGCCGTACGAGTTTAAATGATATCCGATCTCGAACCCTTGTTCCTGCAATTTGAGCAGCCATTCGGCATACTCGGTGTCTTCAGCAGTCATCCCGGGGTAAAAGGAGGGACCCTCTCCGTGTGATGGCCAGACGGATTTGGTCGTTCGAAAGCCGAGGTCCGCCAGTAATGCATACACTTCGTTTATGTTTTGTAGTGTTGCGTTGTCGGTGTCATCGAAGACGGTAAAGGCAAAGGCCTTAGTGTCGGGCCATTGTACGCGATCGATCATTATTTCTCTGGTCGGGTTGTTGGCCGAGCCCGTCATTCCCTCGTTTTACTTCACCTCCGGCGGCGCCGAATATCATACGAAAACCGAAAGGAATATATACCATGGAGCCACATGAAGCAAAAATAAAAACCCCCGCGCCGGTAGCGCGGGAGTCCGATCTATAATTAAGCCCATGGGGATGTTTTTAGACAACCTGGTCTCTTACGGTTCGGTTTCCTCCTCCGGGCAGTTGAGTTTCCAGCCGCCGTGGAGGAAACCCCGGCTGTGATCGTTGCGCGGCAGGATATACTCGCCGCGGAAACCACCGATTTCGGTTTTATTCCGGGTGAAGATATCGCCGCGGAAGAAGCCATGCCCCGGCCGGTTCGGATTGGGTGTCCAGGTTCCGCGAATAAAGCCCTTAAAAACACCGGAGAGATCGATCCACTGGCCGAAAAGCACCCGGTCGCCGTTGCCCCGCTCGCCCCAGTGGCCGCGAACATGCCCGGCCAGCGAGCCGTCATCAGCGATCCACTTACCGTGGAATTTACCCATTTTATTTAAGTGATTGTTGGGCCACCAGACGCCTTCCATGAAGCCCTTTCCACAAGGATCGGGCTCGATCCGATACGCGGTAATCGCCACCTGATTGCCTAAACCGTCAACGGTGATGAGGGTATCCAAATCAGCCAGATCATCAAGGTCAAATGTCGCGGCATATGGCTCAGTGTTGAACGTGAACGAGCTTTCCACTCCGAGTTCATCATCCGGATACAACGGATCGATGATTATGAAGGCCAGCCCGTCAAAATGGACGGTGGTTTGCGAAACCCATGAGATTTCCAGCGGGCCGGGGCGGGGCCGAACAATCGAATCCTGGCCGCGTTCAAAACGAAGTACCCGCAGCAATTTCAGGTGCCCGCGCACCAGACTCGCCGTGCCCGACCAATCGGTTGCGGTGGTTACCGTTGAATCGCCCTCCAGTTGTCCCCAGCGTACGGCAACCATATAGAGGGCAAAACGGGGGTTGCCGTATAGGGAGTCGAGTACCACCGAATCCCCCACAAAAAACGGCGCGGCCTCGTCCTCGGTCATGGAACTCATAATTCCCGGGTCGCCGAAACCGGGTGGCTGATCAGTCGCCTTATATCCACCGAAATCATCGGTTAGATTCAATTCCTCAGTCTCATTAGAGACCACTGGCGTGGTGTCAGATCCGCAGCCGGCCAATAACAGGCCGACGAGCCCCATCAGCAGGGCGGCGGTCAATCCCCGGTGAAGTGTTTTTTTCATCCACGATCTCCTTTCCCACTCGATTCAAGTTCTTTTTTTATACCGATCGACATGCTTTCCTCATTTGCAAGGGGCATGCCGTTTTTGCCAAACTTTCGGATAAATCATATAACATATTATGGGTCAACAGGTAAACGCCGGGCGCGTTGACGCGGAGTCCGTTTATTAAAAAACGGGATTGTACCGATCTGTACAACTGTGTTTCTTTATGGTACAGGAAAACCGGGCCGCGTGGCCTCGGCAATTCCTGGATGGAGGCCATGGCAGGTGTTTTCGCGGAAATGGTTGCTGTTTTTCGGCGCAACGGCCCTGGTGATTCTGGTTATTTTTAATTGGGGATACCGGGAAGCGTTGCAGTCGATCGAGGCCGAGTTGGATGATGAACTCTCCGGGCGGTTGATCGGATTGGCCGAAAACCTCGCCGTCCAAATCGACCCGGAGATAGCCACCGACGAGATTGCAGTCGATGATTTTGTTGAACTGTATGAAACAGTGCAGCGGTATCGCCGGGCGTATGGCCTGGCGGATGTCCGTCTGCTGGATACCGGGTTTGTCGATTTGCTGAGCGAGACCATCGACTCATTGTCCGTGGCGATATTTTCCCGCCTTGACTATCCGACATTTCTTTCCGCCATCTCGGGATTTTCGGCGGCCTCGGAAACGTACGGCTGGGAAGACGGGTTTTACAAAGCAGCTTATGCACCGGTCTTTGCTGAAAACGATGCGGTGGTCGCCGTGGTACGCGTGGAGGCCGACGCCGATTTTTTTGTGATGGTTAAGGTATTCGAGCGCGGGCTGTGGCTGGCGCATGCGTTAAGTGTGGTCCTGATCGTTGCGGTGGGTGGTTTGTTTTTCTGGTTTTTCCGGCGACAGGCGGCGTGGGAACGTCAACTGCTCCTTTCGGAGAAATTGCTGGCCATGGGCCGCATGGCCTCGGTTGTCGCGCATGAAATCAGAAACCCTCTGGGGATAATCAAGGCCACCGCCCAACGGCTGGGCCAACTCGAACCGGAAAAACAACAACCGCTTTTGGCTTATATTCCGGAGGAGATCGACCGGCTCGACGGGATACTGACCGGTTATCTGCAGTTTGCCGATATCCGCGTGATGCCGACCGAACCCGTGGCCGTGACGCGAGTCGTGCAATCGGCGCTTGTCCGTTCGCAAAGACATGGCCGGGAAAATGAAGTCACCATCAAAATACAGCGTGATAACGATTTTGCGGTGCTGGCTGATCGCGAGGCCTTGGGGCGCGCCCTGGAAAACCTGTTGCGCAACGCAGTCGATGCCTCGACCAGGGGCGATACAGTTACAGTCGAATGCCGAAGATCCGGGAAACAGGGACAGATTATCGTGTCCGACCGCGGAACGGGGGTCCCCAAAAAAGAACGGAAAAAGATCTTTGAGCCATTCCATACAACCAAAACGCACGGTTCCGGACTGGGGTTGTATGCCGCCCGGACTTCACTGCAGAAAATGGGCGGGGACCTGGTCTATCGCGCGCGCGATGATGGCCGGCAAGGCAGCAGGTTTATTATCACCCTGCCGCTGGCCGAACAAACGGAGAGAAAATAAATGGCGGCGATACTGATTATCGATGATGAACCAAAACTCGGGGTCCTGCTGGCCGGGGCGCTGGAGGATGCCGGACATACAGTCGAGGCCTGGACCGAGCCGGTCGTCGCCATCGCGAGGATAAAAAGCCGGCGGTTTGATATCGTCCTGACCGATTTGAAAATGGAACCGGTCGACGGCATGGCGGTCCTGGCCGCCGCCAAAAAACAGCACCCGGAGATGCCGGTGGTGATGATGACGGCATTCGGGTCAACTACTCACGCGGTGGCGGCGATGAAAGCGGGCGCGGCCGACTATCTGACCAAGCCGCTCGACCTCGATGAGGTCACCCTGCTGGTTCGCCGCCTGCTGGAGAAAAAACGCGTTCACGATCGCGCCCAACAACTGGCGGAGGATTTTGATCAGCGGCTATATGATGATTTCATCGGCCAATCAAAACCGGTGCGGGAATTATTTAATTTCATCAATAAAGTGGCCAAGACCGATACGACGGTGTTGTTGCTCGGCGAATCGGGAACGGGCAAGGAGATCCTGGCCCGCGCGATTCACCGGCAAAGCAGCCGCGCTGAGTTTCCGTTTATCGCGGTCAACTGCGCGGCGCTGACCGAAACACTTTTGTCATCGGAACTGTTCGGCCATGAAAAAGGCGCGTTCACCGGGGCGATCAAACAAAAACCGGGGCGCTTCGAAGTGGCCGAGGGCGGCCCGTTGTTCCTCGATGAGATCGGGGAAATATCGCCGGGCTTTCAAGCGCAGCTCCTGCGTGTTTTGGAAGAACGGGAGATTACCCGTGTCGGCTCCACTGAGATCATTAAAACCAACGTCCGGGTCGTGACCGCGACCAATCGTGACCTGCAACAGCAAGTCGCCGACGGCGCCTTCCGGGATGATTTGTTTTTCCGGCTGAGTGTGTTTCCGATTAAAGTTCCGCCCTTGCGCGACCGCGCCGGGGATATTCCGCTGTTGGTCGAGCATTTCCTTAATAAACTCGGTTACCAACAAAAACTGACTGACAAAACACTTTTGGCCAAACTGGAGGGTTACCGCTGGCCGGGGAACGTCCGCGAGTTACGCAACGTATTGGAGCGGGCGGTGATTCTCGCCGATGGCGGCCCGATTACCGAGGACATGCTGGGTTTTCTCCCGCCGGCGCGCACCGACGAGGCGGGGGCCGCCGCCGTTGATGCCGCCGTCGGGTTGGAGCAACAGGAAAAACAAATGATCGAGGATGCCCTGCGCCAGGCGGGCGGCAACAAATCCAAAGCCGCCGAGATTTTACAGATTACGCGCCGGGTGTTGTATACCAAGTTGAAGAAGTACGGGATTGGCTAAGCCCCAGACACGCTTGTTGTTACAAAGGCGAGGGCTAGACTCTCAAATATTCCACTTGACACTTTTAAAGTAGCCATGTAGCCTGCCTACTGCTAGACGGATTGGGTCACAGTATTTTAGGCCTGTCCTAAAACCTAGAAGACGCGCAATTGGGGGAATGAAAGATGCTTGCCCTAGTCGTTGGAATCCTCGATAAGATAATTCAAAAAATGTTTCTCGATACTGTAACCAAGAAAATAAAGGATGCATTAGATAAAAGAAATGTTCAACGCACAATTTCGCGAAGTGCCGAGGCTCCGGCGCGCGCCCTTGAAGGCTATTTCTACAACGAAAATATTACTAAGAATAAAGCGCAAATGATACTTAGCGAAGTGCAACTTTCAATTGACGCAGCCGGTATTAATGCAAAATTGCTTGCCGCCGCATCTTTAAACGCAGAAAAGCTGACAGAGATTATTTTGACGAAATATCCAATTCCGCAAAATATCCAGGAAGAACAACTAGAGTGGCCATACAAAATGGCCATTCAAATCACGGCCGATGCGCTCTGCAATATTGGTCCCCGTTTTGCTGAGTGGGAGAAAGAAACTTGGCGCAGAAGTTTCGAAGCATTTGATAAGTTGCTGAAAAATCAAGAGGAGATATTAACTGCCGTAGGACCTGGTGGGCAAGGCACTCAAGATGATCGATTTGCCCACACATACAGATCTCATATCTTGCGTCGTTTGGCCCAGATAGATGCCTCGACATTTCGTGTTTCGTCTAGTCTTTTCCTCGATCTCACAACAGTCTTTGTTCAGCCAGAGGTGATAATAAATCCCACGACAAAGAAGAGGGTTAAAGGCAAGAGGGCTCAAGAAGGACCAATTTCAATAGAAGAAGCAAGAAAACTAATTCTCGCTGAAGACAAAGGTGATGAGAAGAAACGAAGAATCTCTGCAGAGGAATATATCTCAGGGAACGATAAATGCGTTATCGTTGGAACACCGGGCAGCGGAAAAACTACTCTACTCCAGCATGTTCTTCTTGCGGTTGCTCATGGCAAGTTAAAATGTGGCAAACGGAAAACAGTAATCCCAATTTTTGTTCGCATTCGCGATCTTGACCCGGACAATCTACCCGATGCCAGCAACATTATTCGTTTCACAGAAGGAAATGTGGTCGGCGGGAGATGCCCAGATGGTTTCTTGGAACGGCAATTGGATAAGGGAAGAGTATTATTCTTGATTGATGGTATGGATGAAGTAATTGCCGATAAACGTGATCAGGTTATTCAATGGGTGGCGGATCTGCTCACTGTATATCCTAATTCCCGATACGTGGTATCTTCCCGTCCCGCCGGGTACCAATCGGAGGAATTTGCACAACTCGGATTTAAAGAGGCCAGTTTATGTGAATTCAATGTTGATCAGATCCGCGAATATGCGCGACGCTGGACAAAGGCGGTAGAAATGGCAGCTGGTGTTACGCCCGAAGATGCTGAGAAAATGAGTGCACAATATGCCGCTAAATTGATTAATCGAGCAGAGAATAATCCCTATGTTCGCCAAATTGCCACCAATCCTCTATTGCTTTCCACATTATGCCTTGTTCAAAGATATGAGGGTGGTGATTTACCTAATCGAAGAGTTGTTCTGTACGAAAGATGCGCTGAGGGACTTCTATTTCATTGGGATAAAAAACGTGATCTACCGGGTGAAATTCTCGGAACTCTACCGCTTGAGCGAAAAATAATGCTACTTCGTCGGCTAGCATTAATTATGCAAGTAAATGGCGTCGCAGAAATCGATGAAATAACAATCGCCAAATCATTTAGCGAGTCATTATTGGAAGTTGGCGAGGATGCTGACCCAAGACATATACTGAATAATATTCGTGATAGGAGTGGGCTATTGGTGGAGCGACGGCCAAAGGTATACGGCTTTTCGCATTTAACTTTTCAAGAATATTTTGCAGCTTTGTGTATTTATCAGGATGACTTTCGGGAATATGATAGATTGTTTTTGTTTTCGAAGAGACTTAATAATCAATGGTCCGAAGTTGTTGCACTTTACGCCGGATTAGCTCAAAGAAATGCTGTTGAAAGTCTGCTGAAAGAACTAATCAAAGGAAATAATAGAAAATCAATAATTTTGGCAGCCCATTGTCTGGCGACTTCAAAAGATGTAGGTCATAGTGTTCAACTACAAGTGATATCTAGACTATTTGATATTCAGCATTTTGTTTTTTCAGATACTCAGTTGGTGGAGGGTTTAAACCACCACATATTATTAGAAAGCGCATGCAAGAAATTGAAAACGACAAAGAGAGACGAAGCAATAAGGTATCTGTATTATAAACGTTCAACTGACTCAATTGGAGCCTTATTACACTTGGGGAAGCGGATACTCGCCGGAAAACAGAGATTAAAAAGAATTGATTATGGCGTATCCTTGATTCTCCTACTCATTAAAAATAAATCTTCGGCAACCGCATTATCAGGATTAGCTGATATAGTAAGTAGAGCCAAGTTCAAAAAAGGATCCAGCATTTTGTATGGAATATTCGCTGATGAACTATGGTTATCTGATGGGTATGGCCCTAGTAGGGACGATAAATCTAAAGCATCTTCAAGCGTTTTAGAATATCTTTCGGAATCATCTCCTATGAAGACGAAAATCGAATTATTAAAGTATCTTGATGTAGCCGCATTGTCGTTCATTCGAGATAATAATCGGGCTAAGAAAGTGCCATTATATCACGGTTATGCTGGTGGGTATGATCTGCTTCAAAAGTATATAAGACCACTTACAAAGTCGACAAATGCGATACTGTCCGAATTGACGTACCGGGTTATGGAAAATCTTGAAAGGATTGTAAATATAAGTAAGAAAGGGGGTAGATAAATCGGTACCCAACCCAGATCGAGTGCCGGGTGGGTCCTTAATCTTCAAATTGAGATTTGCCGATCCACCCGACGTTTCGAGTCCGTGACGGACTCTCTATTTTGGGTGGGGTACCGTACTCCCCTCCGTCTGCCCCGCACATATCTAATTACTGTACACGGAGGTACCACGATTAGTCGAGGTTGGCGTTTTTGGCAAACTCGCCGTCCCCTGCAAATTTTCACGTTGGGTTTTTCCAAATAATTAGCTATACTACTAGTTTTGGGTAAGTGGCCGTGAGGGCCACTTACCCGAAGGGAGTGAAATATCGTGTTTGGTGATTTGAGCGACCGGCTGGATGGCATCTTCAAGACCCTGCGCGGGCATGGGAAGCTCTCGGAGGAGAATGTCAGGGACGCCCTCAAGGAAGTCCGCCGGGCGTTTTTGGAGGCCGATGTCAACTATAAGGTCGCCAGGAAGTTTATCGCCGGGGTGGAGGAAGAGAGCTTGGGCGAGAAGGTCCTCACCTCGGTCACTCCCGGGCAGTTGATTATCAAGATCGTCTATGACCGGCTGACCCAACTGCTGGGCGGGCAAAGCCGGGAGATGGCGTTTAACCCGCGCGGGATTACACTCTGGATGATGGTTGGCTTGCAGGGATCGGGTAAAACCACCGGTTGCGCCAAGCTGGCGTTGCGCTATAAACGTGCGGGCCGCAAGCCGTTGCTGGTCGCCGCCGATATCTACCGTCCCGCCGCCAAAGACCAGTTGGAAATCCTCGGCAAAGCGCTGGATATCCCGGTATTCACCACCGAGGATAAACCGGTGACTATCGCCACGTCGGCGATCAAACACGCCAAGGAAGAAGAATACGACCTGCTGATTCTGGATACCGCCGGGCGGCTGCATATTGATGAAAAATTGATGAATGAACTGCAACAAATGCGCGAGGTGGTCAAGCCCACCGAAATTATGTTCGTGGCCGATGCGATGACCGGGCAGGACGCGGTCAAATCGGCCGACGAATTTAATAAGGTGCTGGGCATCGACGGCGTGATGCTGACTAAAACCGACGGCGACGCCCGCGGTGGGGCGGCGCTGTCGATTCTGGCGGTCACCGGGCAGCCGATCAAGTTTGTCGGGACCGGCGAAAAATCCGCCGACCTCGAGGTGTTCCATCCCGACCGGATGGCCTCCCGCATTCTGGGCATGGGCGATGTGGTCTCGCTGGTGGAGAAAGCCCATGCCGCGGTCGATGCCAAAAAGTCCGCCGAGTTGGAGAAAAAACTCCGCAAGGCCCAGTTTACGTTTGAGGATTTTTACGATCAGCTCCAGCAGGTGAAAAACATGGGCTCGCTGGAGTCGATTTTGGGCATGATCCCCGGCATGGGCAAGGCACTCAAGGGGTTGCCGATTGACGACCACGCACTGGTCCGGGTGGAGGCGATGATCCAGTCGATGACCCTGGAGGAGCGGCGCAACCCCTCGATTATCAACGGCTCGCGCCGCAAGCGTATCGCCCGGGGCTCGGGGAATACGATCCAGGATGTCAACAAACTGATTAAGCAGTTCGGCGAAATGCAGAAGATGGTCAAAAAACTCGGCAAAATGGGGCCGAAAGCGTTTTCCGGGATGAAATTCCCGTTTTAAGTTAGGTGGAGCGACGTATTATTTGTACCATAATTTGTCCGAAATCAAGAGAGTTGATTGGATAATAAAGGAGGATTTGCTTGTCGGTTAGAATCAGACTAAGACGAATGGGCTCCAAGAAGCGGCCGACATATCGATTTGTCGCGGCCGATTCGCGCAGCCCTCGTGACGGGCGGTTTCTTGAAATCCTCGGTTGGTACAACCCAATCGAGAGGCCGGCCCGGTTGCAGGTCAAAGAAGAAAAGACGTATGAGTGGCTCAAGCGCGGTGCGCAACCCTCGGATACGGTGCTCTCGTTGTATCGCCAGATCGGCTTGTGGAAGAAGTGGGAGATGATCCAAAAAGGCGAGGACCCCGCCGCAATCACCGTTACCGACCGGATCAAAGAACGGCCGAAACGACGCAAAGGAAAGAAAGCCGTTGCCCGCGCCGAGGCCGCCAAAGCCGAAGCCGAAAAACCGGCTGTGGTTAAGGTCGAAGCCCTGGCTAAGGCCGAAGCGCCGGCAAAGGTTGAAGCCCCGGCTACGGAAGAAACCCCGGCTAAGGCCGAAACGCCCGCCGAGGATGAGACCAAGGAATAGCGCTGCGCTGAGCCCATCAAATCAGTGCGGCGGTGTGGCCGTGATGAACGCCGGTACATCAGAGGATAAGGAATATATCACCCTGGCGCGTATCGGCCGGCCGCGTGGAGTGAAGGGGGAATTCTATCTCCGGCCGCTGGCGGCTAACTATGAACGGTTTGGCGAACTCAAAAAAGTGTATCTGGCTCAGCGGAAGCACCGCGTAGCCACCGAGGCCGAATCGTTCAGGGTTATCTCCGGCAAGCTCGTCCTCAAAGTAAAGGGGATAGATTCTCCGGAAGAGGTGAAGGCCTGGACCAGCGGGTACCTGGAAATCGACCCGACCGATCGTGTCAAATTGCCCGAGGGGGAATATTTTCAGGATGATGTCGTCGGGCTGGTGGTGGTTACCGAAGATGGGGAAGGCCTGGGAACGGTGGAACGCGTTTTATCATTCCCGGCTAACGATGTCTATGTCTGTCGCACCACTGACGGAGGCGAAGTGCTGATTCCGGCAATCGAGGACGTGGTAATAAAAATCGATCTCGATGGTGGGGAAATGATTGTGCAACCGCTGCCCGGTCTGTTTGACTGAAGTCGGTTGTAATTATCGCGGTGGAATGGTGGCAAGGTCATGCGAATCGATGTTATCACAATATTTCCGGAGATGTTCACGGCTTTTTTCGGCGAATCGCTGATGGGGCGGGCCAGGGAGACCGGGATTGTCGAAGCGCAGGCACACAACCTGCGTGACTGGACGGCTGATAAGCATCAAGTTGTCGATGACACACCTTTCGGCGGCGGCGGCGGGATGGTGATGATGGCTGGGCCGATAATTGAAGCGGTCGAATCGCTGGCTAACGGCGCCCCCTCCACGCGGGTAATCATTCCCACCGCGCGCGGTCCGCTGTTCAACCAACAGGCCGCCAACCGCCTGGCCGAAAATGAGAGATTGATTTTTGTCTGTGGCCATTACAAGGGGATCGATGAACGAGTATTTGAAATCCTCAATCCGCAACGGTTTTCAATTGGGAACTATGTTTTGACCGGGGGCGAGTTGCCGGCAATGGTGATGATTGACGCGGTCGTGCGGCGGATTCCGGGATTTATCGGGAACGCCGATTCGGCGGCGGATGATTCGTTCGCCACCGGCGACGAACCGGCTTCGCCATTGTCGCTGGGCCCGCCGGTCTACACCCGGCCGGCAGACTATCGGGGGTTGGCTGTTCCGGACGTGTTAATCTCGGGCCATCATGCGCATGTAAAAAAATGGCGGCATGAACAGGCAATTGCGGCGACAAAAACATATCGACCGGATTTGACCGAGGTATCGGAGGACGCGGAA
>SDBS01002060.1_pt1 | contig 20253 bp, 22 predicted proteins | sample 2277091 | NCBI WGS metagenome assembly SDBS01 (sample SAMN10404972, study PRJNA504765) | marine sediment metagenome | isolation source: marine sediment core GS10_PC15, 163 cmbsf | place: Arctic Ocean: Southern Knipovich Ridge | collected 2010 | reverse complement strand
ATTAACGAAAAATTAGCTTGTACTCACGTTGCACCGTCTTTTTAATGTCTGCTATTGAATTATTTGGATCTAATTCGATAAGCTTGATAGCTTGATCTGGAGGGACTCCAGTTAACCTAAATCTATATTGTGTAATTATTGATCAACTCTTATTTTTAAAATACTTTAAGTAATAAATATCAAATTGTTAAATTAAGGATTTTTGTTCACTGAACTGAACTCAAGTTTAGTTTTTCTTAAAACAACTATTATTCTTAAACTATTTTATTCTCTGAATATAAGTTAAAATTTGAAAGGCTCGGGTGGTGGTAGTCCAGGACGTGTCGGTGGGTGAATTGGATCAGGATGTGGAGGGGGTTGTGAGGGAAAGCCACCCAGTCTTTGTTCCAAATAGGAAATACGCTCTTCAATTTTAGCTAACTTATCTTCAATCTCTTTTAGTCTTATTAAAATGTTAGGATCTTCTATTGTCATTTTCTTTAATATGATTAAACAATAATTTATTGTGTTTCAAGTTCTATCAATAGAAATGCAAATTTATATAATTTTACATGATTTCCCATTATCTATAAAATATACTAAATTCAATACTATATGTATTTTGTTACGTTTTTAGTATTAGTATAGAAAAAAAGTATAAGTTTTTATATTTAGACTAATATTTTTATTTTAATAAGATGGAATGAATGAATTAATTATTATGGAAAGCTGGAATATTTCAAAGAAATTAGAGAACGACCTTTTAAAGAAAGCATCTAATATTGAAGATAACAGTAGGAGAATATTATACATCCTTAGAAATTTAGGACCACAGAGATTTACTAATTTGATAAAGTATTCTAATCTAAGCAGATCCACAGTTTCTAAATATTTAAATGCTCATAAAAAAAATAACAACGTAGAGCAAAGAATAATCAGGGACAAGCAAACAAATAAACAATATCAGGGTTATATCATTACGGATAAAGGAATTGAAAAACTTGGAGAAAAACCTTTAAAACTAAAAGAAGAACTCTTTATCGTTAATGAACTAAAAGAGAATGTCAGAAAACTTGAGGATTTAATAGATTTTTATAAAGAAATTAATGTGGAAGCTGCTTTTATAATACACATTGTAAGTATTATCTCCAAAATAGGAAAAAATTTTTTTAAGTTGCAGCAAGATAGAGACTTATATCTGTCGCTTTTCTATATTTTTTATAATTCTATTCTCGGTCAAGGTGCTTTCGCAAAAAAGTATTGGCATTTTGAAGCGGCTAGTTCTCAAAAATTTGTTGGATATAAATTAAATTTGGATCAATTCTGTGAAGTCTATAGTGTTTCAAGAGAGGCAATTAATTATATCGCTAGATTTAAGCTAATTATGAGTGATTTCGGATTTTATCTTATTAAGCGTGAACTTAATGATTTCTTTTTCCACGAAGAAGATTTATTGGGAACAATTACTTTGAGGTTAATAAAGGATAGATTGATTAATGAGATTATTAATCTTCAGGAAGGAATCTATGATGAAATCTATGATTTAGATATCATGGCTGAAGAAATCACTGATCAATTAAAAGACATGGGTTTGATATGGGATGCAATAAAAGATCAATTCCAACTCCTAGTATTGAATTTAATCATTAAGAATGCAATAGAAATGGGTTTCTTGGAAATAGAAAGAGAAATTTTGATGGAAGGAGTATCGCAATCTCAAAAACTCCCCCGGTCTAAAGAAGGGAAAAAGCTTCAAAAAAAAGTATTAGAAGGATTAAAAGAAGATTTAAACTTGAATATTCTAACCTTAACGGAGAAACTAAATACAAATTGATACAGGCCTTTTGCATAAGGCTAGATAAAAATTTTATGTGTTTTTTAATTCAGTGCTAATCATTTTTGTCATATATTTAATAACAATTAATTAGTAAATTATTTTAATCCCAAATTATAGGAACCATGTTTGCGATTTCAGTATCGTTAGTTAAAATTGCTATTCCTTTATGATAATGAAATGAAGCTACAATCATTCTATCATGGAGTTCAGGTATATTTAAACCATTAAAAATGCGCCAAGCTTGAACATCTAAATCAATAAGTTCAATAATTTCCCTTTCCTCTAGGATTTGAAAGATTAATTCGATTTTTTCTAAAGATATGTTGCTGCCAAAGATTTCCTTTCCTTTATGTATAGTATAGAGAGTTTCACCTAGTGCGATTGAAGGTAATAGCAATTTAACTTGCTTTTTCTCCGCTCTTTTAAACACTTCATCTGCTTTTTTGGGAAGTTTGTCAGCTAAGAAAGCTAAAAAAGCCACGGTATCGATTATAAAAGATTCCAATCTACATCCTCCATTTTTTTCTCTCAGATTGAATAAAATCGATAGCTTTATTTAGAGATATCTCTTCTCTTAATAACCCTCTAAGCATTCCTAAATGAGCTGTTTTAGGCTTGATTATGATACCACCATCTTTTATATATAATATTACCTCATCTCCTTCACGGAGTTTGAGTTTTTCTCTAAAATCCTTGGGAATAGTTAGTTGCCCTTTAGTCGAAATCTTACAATTTTTTATTTTCATTTATGTTCATATAGAAAATAAGAATGTAAGAATAATAATCTTACTTTTTTAATTTTAGTCTTACTTTATGAAAAAAATCTGGAAACTGATCTAATTCTCAACTCATATAACATTAATTAGTTAAGAATTAAAATTTAAAATTTAAAATTTAAAATGTAAATCAAAATTATATCCTTTCTTTTTAATTAAGACTTATTTTAATTAAAATTCGAAAAAGTTGGGGTTTTAATATTGATAAGAAAATATTTTAATAGGACTAATTTAAAAAGATTGAATTAGTTTTTTTAAAAATGTTCTCAGAAAAATCCTTTCTTGTTCGAATTATGTCTGAAATTCAATTATTTTTGTTGTTAATGATTCTATTAATTATTTTTTACGTTAGTCTACGATCATCAAATCAAGTGAAAGAATTTGTAATAAATTCATTTCTTAAATTAAAACTTGAAGCTGAGAGGACCAATATTTACGTTAAAGGGCGAGTATTTACGCAATGCATGTACTTGTTACTAAATATCCCTGTGAATCGAATAGAAGATTATGATGAGATTGAATCGATTGATGAGGCGGCGGAAAAACTAGATAGATCTTTGGAAGGGAATCAAAGAGTTGGTGTAAGGATCTCTGCAGAAGAAGAGTTTATAGGACATTGCTCAAATCTACAAGCTTGGGCTGAAAATGGATATGATACAAGGATTCTCCATCGAAATTTAGCTTTTCCGCTATTAAAAAGATTAACTGAAGTTGGAGACCCAACAGCTAAAAAAGTCTTTAAGGAAGAAATTGCTTTAAGATTTGCAAGTAGACATCCAACAGTCACACAATTTTTAATTCAGAATGGATATTTAAAATATCTAAGTGCTGATGAGTTTGAAAGTATTTTAGATGATGTCAGCCCTACAATTTTGAAAGATATAACTACTGGAATTAAATATATATTCGAGCAAACTCAAAATACTGACATACAAACTCAAATTAACTATTTTATTAATGAATTACTAAGAAATTTTGGAATCGAACATGTTTCACTGATTACTTCTAAAATTCTAAAAAAAATCTCTCAAAATCATAGAGAAATTTTAGTAAAAAGTGTTTATACCTTATTAAAAACAAGAGGAAAATTTCCATTAATTCAATTTCTCAATCAACATTTTGAATATTTTGAAGGATTTGAGTTTGAATATGATTTTATAAAATATAAAGGTAAAATAATTGGTATTTATTCAACTAATAAAGTTTATTTGGGTAATCAAAACATCAGTAACATTGCACAAATTGAAGTTTTGAATGGGAAATCAGAAGAAATAGAAGAATTAGACTTAAGTGATAATGACATTATTGATTTGAAAGGGATTGAGAAATTTTCACATGTGAAATTTTTAAAAATAAATAATAATCAAATTTTAAAACTTTATGGGTTAGAGAATCTCAAAAACTTACAAAAATTATTTTTAAGGAATAATATGATTTCAGAAATGGAAGATCTTGAAAATTTAGTAAACCTTACATATCTTGATCTATCTGAAAATCAAAATATTTCAGAAATTCCTGAGGTTTTAAATAAACTGCCAGCCTTAGATACTGTGAGATTATGGAATTGTAATATTAAGAAGTTTTCGGAGTCTACAGAAAAATTTTTCTGGACGAACCAGAACTACAGATATTATACGGATTATACACAAAGAGATAGAGATTATTATGAGAGTAAGCTTAATAGACTAGCTTCTTCAAGTAATAAATTATACAAACATTTTGTTCAATGGGTTATTAAAATGAGAAATCTAATGGCAAACCAGAAATTTAATTACCAAGATATTAATAGATTTGAAACCGAGACCTCAAACAGCGCAATATGGTCCGGGAAAGCTACAAATGATTTTAAAAAATGGCTCTGTGATAAAAGTCAGACAAAAATTACAGCTTTCTTTTGAGTTTTATTAGCTTTTCTACATATTCCCTATATGTATTTTATTTGATAACACATCTTATATTATAATCAAAAAAACTTATAAATACTTTTAAAAATAGCTTAGTGATAAAAACCAAGAGAAAATTCTAGATTTATTTAAAGAAAATTCACATAAAGAACTCAAGAATTTAGATTTTTTTCTTTTATTAATTTTTTTATCAAATAACTAGTAGTTCCGGCTCCAAGATATTGTGGATAGTTTTTATCTTAAGAATAATCCAACATCTTCTCAATTGGGTGTATAGCCCGCTTAGCAATTTCAGGTGGGACTTTAACCTCAAAATCTTTATCATCCAAATTCTCTAAAAGATATTTAATTAATTCAAGGTTGTGTTTCTTCATATTATAACAGATTAATTTATCTTTTGCTAAATAGAGATTTTTATTCATAAAATCTTCTGCTATTCTATCTATTAAACCTTTTTCTGTACCAATAATGAATTCTTTTTCTTCAGAAGAGCTATTCTTGACAAAATTATACATTTGCGCTGTTGATCCTACAAAATCCGAGACTTCTCTCACTTCTCTAATACATTCAGGATGGACTAGGACCTTAGCATTTGGATACTCTTTTCTTGCGGTTATAATGTGCTCTGTTTTAATCTGTGAGTGAACTATGCAGTGTCCGTGTTCTGGCATCGGAATGCATTTTATTTTAGTGATTTGTTCTGCATAATCTGCTAAATTAGCATCTGGACCAAACAGAACTTCTTTTGTTCTAAATTCATCGCTTATTCTTTTAACTATTTTAACTGCATTTGAAGAAGTACAACAAATATCAGATTCAGCTTTAACTGCTGCTGTTGAATTAACATATATGATAACAGGTAATTCAGGATATTCTTTTTTAAAATCTAACACTTTCTCAGATGGAAGAAATGCTGCCATTGGACAACGCGATTCATAATTCGGAATTAATATATGTTTATCTTGACTAATTATTGAGGCAGTTTCAGCCATAAAATTTACTCCGGCAAATATGATATATTCCGTGTTAGCTTTTTCCTTTGCGGTTCGAGATAATACAAGAGAATCTCCAAGATAATCAGCTATAGCTTGTATTTCTATTGATTGATAGTAATGAGCTAAAATGGTCACATCATTTGCTTTTTTTAAATTAAGAATTTCCTCTTGAAGTTGATTTAAAGTCATAGTTTGTAGTGTAAGGGAAATAAACTATTAAAGACAAATAAATTTAGAGAATTTATTATATTTTTGATAATAAAAAATAAGTTTTGGTCATAATTAAGGAAGATTAAAAATGTTTAAAAAACGATTTTTAAAAATTAAATTTCTGTCTAAATTGTTCTTGATTTAATACTTTTGCCCCAAAAACACCAGAAATATATCCAATTCCTTGATCATGGCTTTCTTTATTGAATCCTGCGCACGCATCCTGACATATAAAAACATTTCGATATCCATGTATAACCATCAGTTCAAATGTGAGGAGTAATACTTTCACGTTAGTAATTACTCCGAAAACACCAATCACAACTTTCGTTTTTGAACTCTTCTCGTTGTTTAAGATAAGATTTAAAACGGATTCTAGTTTTGTTTCAGAAAATGAGCTCAAACTATTTGAATTTACAATAAGATTGTGTTCCATGTTCTTTTTAATTCCATTTTTGATTGGACTCACAAAATATGCACCATATGTTCCTTTTAAACAATGATTTCCAAAAAAATCTAACTCCCCTCTTTGATCTTTGTCCGTGGGATCGTGCCAATCTCTTAAATGAATGAAATAATATTCTTTTTTCATAAGATCAGTTAAAAACAAATTTAACTTATTATCATCCCATAATCTTTTAGTTTCTTCATAATTTATATGAACTCTATGTTTATATTTTTCAATTAAGTCACCATATGAAAATGATACATTCTTATCTTCATATTGAATTTTTTCTTTCTTTAACCAAATAAGAAAATCATCGACATTTTTCTTTTCAATATTAATTTCCGAGTTAAAAAAGTAATCATTCCATGCTTTTTGGCATGTTTCGAAGCTAAGATTAATCTTGTTTTGCTTTTTTTTATTAGGTTCTATCTTTTCAATAAAATCATTCTGTAGAGAACATGTCATTATAATATGTACTTTTTTTTCAGTATCTTGTTCACTCATTATTTCTAAACACCTTTTTCAATTCTATTCATTTTTTTTTATTTCCTTAACATCATTATAAAAGCTACTGCAATAATTATAATTCCTATAATACCTGTACTGAAAACAAATAATCCAACAGGACCTTTCAATTCTTCGGGAAATATTACTAATGCCAGAACATCCATTATACTAAAAATGAATTCTAATAATATTAATCTAGAAAGAAAGTCATCAATTTTTTTACCAGCAGCAGCAGCAGCCCCTTTTCCAATTTTTACTTGAGTTTTTGGCAATATAGGTTCTTGAAAATTGTTTCTAAAAGTTTCAAATATTTCAACATCTTCAGGAATATTCTTGGTAGTTTCTAAAGGATTTAAACTTCTAGAAAACTCGAGTGTTGTCTTTCGAATTGAAATAAATGCAAAATCTTCGGTGTTATACCCTTCATCGAGCTTAAAAATACAATGAGAATAATAAAAATTGTTAGGCAAATTAGTTTCTGTGACAATTTTATCTAAAGAGTCTTCTGGATCTGAGAGTTTTCTAATAAAATTACTCTCTGCATAGTTAAAATCAGTAAATATGAGAGTGTCTTTATCTCCTCGATCATCCTCAACATCTAAATTAATTGATTTCAATAACGGAATAAAAGTTGTTGGAACAATATCTAGTACCAATAGGAATCGAATTTGGGATTGTCCACGATCTTTGAGAATAATATATGGATTTATCTTTTTATTTTTTGGATCTGTGATTTCCACAAAATTAACCTTCTCTATTTCACTCTCTATATCAGTAGTAATATAGAGTTTAAATTTCCATTTAATCTCCGGTTTCCTAAGAAAAATATTTTTTAAACTATACCAATACTCATCATACTTCGATTGCACGCTCGAAATATAGTCTTTTTGATCATTAAAATCATCTTCGAAAGTTACAAATGAAGGAATAAAAAGTGAAGCTAATAGACGGGAATTATAGTTCCCACTTTTATCGATAAGTCTCTTTTTTATTATTTGATAAATCTGTCTTAAAGATTCTTCCTTATCTGGAATGTTTCTGCAAATTTGTCTTAAATTCTCTCCATAAATTATTTTAAAAAGATCATTATCGGTTTTCTTTATATATTTTAATTGTTGGTAAAAATGCCATACTCGCCCAAAATTTCTAAGAATTATTAATTTATTCTTCTTTATTACATATACATATTTATTATCTGGAGATACAATAATATCCCTTAAGAAATCTAATCCAATTTCATTTTCTTTTTTATTATTTTTCAAATATGATTGAATTAAATTGTCTATCTCTATGTTTCTTATCCATAAACGACGATCTGTATCCCATATTTTAATCGTGTTGTCTTTTGAGGCGGAAATTAATAGATTTTCACCTTTTAAAAAATCTAAGCTAACAATTTCATTATCATGATGCCCAATTATAATATGTTCATGAGTATTTAAAGAATTTATTATCCATAATCGAATACTCGAATCTGCACTTCCAGAAGAGACTGTATCTCCATTTTCAGAAATTTTCAAACAAGTAACCGCATCTTCATGTTTTCCAAGAATTAACGAAGTTCCGCGCAAAGATTCTGTTAACTCCCATTTTTTTATAATACCATCACTCGAACCTGAAACTATAAATCTCTCAATATTAGATAATGAAGTTTTATTATAAAGATCGAATGCCAAAATCCAACCATTATGAGTACCTATTATTTTACTTGAATTTATTTCTAAACCAAGAATACTTTGATCTACTTTTAGTGTTAATTCTTTAATAGTACTAATATTTGTTGATTCGCTCCCTATTGTTTGAATATCATTCAATACCAGATAAATGCTAAAAATATTATCCAAATTAATACTCTCAAGGATTTTAATCTTGAAAATTGCTCTTTGTACTTGTTCTTCCTCTTCTAGAATCGATATTTTTTTGAAATTGGAATTTTCAAATATCCATTCTCTTGAGTTCTCATCGATTTTCCCGCTCCAGATGTGCAATTTTCCATATAAACTTCCAGCGCAAACAAACCATAAATCTTCACCATCAACATTTTTTATTATGCTATCTACACATAAAAGCCAGTTAGCTAATTGAGGATCTTTCGATTTATTTTTTTTTCCACTTTCTATTTTAAGTATTGCAGCGGGGTCATTTTGCTTCTCTAATAGCTTTTCAGTATTCCAAACTAATACATATGGTACCTCATCTTGTTTCAGTTCTGAGCATGAAATAAGGTATTTTTCGTCAGGAGATATGGTAATATCTCTGATGTTAAGATCATGCGTTTTTACTATATTAATAATTTCTTTTTTTATTGTTTCTCTTTTAAACGATTTTAGTGGTACAGGATCATTAATATCATTGGTGTTTTTTTTATACTTTCCAGTATCTGTAGACCGAATGTCCATTTTTATCATGCATTAATAAAAATCATATAAAATTAAATTACGATGGAATTATTATTATAAGAATTTTTGGTTAACCTTTTACAATTATTTATATACAAGAATACCAAAAGAATTTAGCTCGGATGTTTTCATGTTGATATTAGAATCCCTTTTAGAATCCGAATATTTAAAAAGCTCCTATAAAAATAAAGAAAAAGATCTTATGAATATTATGAAAAAATTAAAAACTAGTTCCTTAAACGATGCAGCCTTTATGCTAGATATAAGTAAGTTATTTTATCTCAATAGAGGAGTCGAGAATGTTAAAAGCACTGAGAAATTATATAAAATAATATAGTTTTAATCTATTTTTTTTTTTTAAAATAAGTGAAATTTTATGCCAATAATAATACCAAGCCCAAGAACGGGAAAAGAACCCCAGATTCATGAATCAGCTTATATTGCTCCAACAGCAGTTATAATTGGAGATGTAACAATCGGAGAAGGAAGTAATATTTGGTTTGGAGCTGTTTTAAGAGGAGATTGGGGGGCAATTGCGATTGGAAAAAATAGTAGCATCCAAGAAAACGTTACAATTCATATTGAAATGGGTAAATCTGTGACGATTGGTGATAATTGTATCATTGGGCATCATAGTATGATACATGGACCGACTGAAATATCTAACGGATGTTTAATAGGAGTTGGTGCTAAGGTTTTGCATAATTCTAAATTAGGAGAAGGTTGTATAGTTGGAGCAGGGGCGGTTTTATTAAATAAAGAAATTCCTCCAAGGAGTTTAGTTGTTGGAATCCCTGCTGACATAAAAAAAAAATTGCGAGAAACAGGAAAATTAGCAGGAGAACGGACTTCTAAGGAATATGCGAAAAATGGTAAAACCTTTAAAGATTTTTTTGAAAAAAACCCTAAATTTAATAAATTTTAATCTCTTTCTTTTTATCTTTTTAATATACTTAAGAAAGTTTTTCTCGCTCATCTTCCCCAATCAAAGGAGAGATTACTTGCCTTGAATATCGTTCCTTTTGTTTTTCAGTTAAAATAAAATTTCACCTAATTATTATTTTTCTTAATATTTTTTATACTCTCTTCAATTTCAATGAGTATTAAACCTAAATTGATGTTTAAATCCATCAATGAAACTAAGATTATATTCCCATCTACTGCTACTATAATAAGCTGATATTCGTTAAATTCTACTGTTAAGTGGCTAATTTGATTTTTTTCTAGTGTTGAAACTGCCGCTTCAATTGCTTCATACATAGTTGCTGCCATGGCTCCAAATTTCCTCTCATCGATATCTCTCGGTAGTTTTGAAGAAATTAATAAGCCATTTCGTTTTACAATTGCAGTGCCTATGATACCACCAATATTCTCCAGTTTTTCGAGTTCTTTATCAATACTTTGAACTTTTAAATCATTCATGTGATCTTTAAAGGGGATTTAATTTAAATTCTCATTAAAAATGGAATTTAATATAAAAACTTAAAATTAGAAAATTAGCCAAACATATTTATAATTTTAGAAATGAGTTTTTATCTATAAAAAGATTTTTTTCCATTAAATGGGCGATATCGATTTCTCCAAGCAGGTTGTCTGAGTTTTGCTGTTCGTCCAAAACCACAACTGGCACAAAATCTCTTTCGCCGATGATATGAATGATTTCCACATCGCCTACAAGTTTTATGGGATGCTGCTTTATTTTTTTTCCCTTTACTTGGTGTTCCCTTTCCCATTTTTCAAACCCTCTTATTTCTTATGCTTCATCGTCTTCGTTTCTATGAATTAATTTCTCTTCCTCATCCTGTGTAAAAATTAGTTTTTTTCGGTCTTGCCCAATAAAAATAATTGAGGCTCCTCTTATCATTACCGTGCCCAAATCTTTACTTCTCTTTCCACCACGACCGAAATAAATTTCTTTTGCGTCCTTAACAATCAAATTCATGTAGTTGTCGAATTTTATTAGCTTTCCCGTTAAATAAGTATTCCATATATTTAATTTAATCCGAACTTCTTCTTTCAAAATAGCTTTACTTAAAGTTCTTGAGATTGTAGGCTGTGACATCGAAATGAAATCTCGTTAAAATTATTCTATATTTGATCTATATTGAGAGATCAAATAAATATTTTTTTATGTTGTTAAAAATTTAAAAATACATTAAAGTAATTGAATAATAAATTATTTAGCGTGGCGTGCATATGGTAAAAATCGCGTATTTTGATGCTTCAGTAGAAACACCTGAAGAAATCATTCTTGCTGCTGGTATGGTACCTTTCCGATTATTTGGAAATCCCACAATTGGTATTGATAAGGCTAATGAGCATATTCCTCCAAATCACTGTGTGTGGGCGAGAAACATTTTGGAACAAGCAATTAAGGGATTGGATAGCGATATCAAAGGTGTTATTACGACTCATGGATGTGATTGTACTAATCGTGAATTTGATATATGGTTAGAATCTGTTGAATTAGAATTCCTCTTTTTTCTTAATGCTCCTCTTAAAAGAGATCACACCGCTTTAAAATTCTTCATTGACGATATAAAGGAATTAATTACTCAACTAGAGCAAAAATTCAATGTGGACATTACTACTGAAAGAATTCGTGAGGCTATTAAAAAAATGAATCGAATAAGAGGATTATTGAGAGAAATTACACAATATAGATCAAAAATGGTTTTGAAAGGTTCTGAATTTCATGCTTTAATTAAAGAAGTACAACAACAAGATAAAGAAAAAATGCTGAAAAAACTTGAAGATAAATTGGAAGAACTTAAAAAAATGAACCCTTTCTCAAATGAAAACATAAAAAAAATATTGCTTACTGGTTCGGTTTTAGATGACACCGAGTTTATAAAATTTCTTGAAAATATTGGATTTCAGATTATTATTGATGATTTATGTCTCGGTACAAAGTATTTTTGGGATGATGTTAGTGAAACTGAAGAACCTATTAAAGCTTTAGCAGAATATCATTTAAATAAACCAATTTATTCAACAAAATTTCCATCTTATACGAGATTTAAAATACTTAAAAATTTAGCAGAAAATTATAATGTTGATGGGATTGTAAACGTTGCCCAGAAATTTTGTGAACCCGTTATGTACTCACACCCATATTTTAATAAAAAATTTAAAGAATTGGGAATTCCTTATCTTTTCATCGAAATGGAATATAATAGAGAATCATATAAACAGCTTTCAACGAGGTTTGAAGCATTTTCAGAAATTATATAAAGGAGAGAAAGAAAGATGTCAAAAGTAAAAAAAAGTGGTAAAATGTTAAATGCAACAAACAAATTAAAAAATGAAATGGGAAGACATTATTTAGCTATTGAACAAGCATACCGGGATGGAAAACCGACAGCATGGGCAACTGCTGGAACTCCCATTGAGCTCTTATATACTATGGATGTTCAGCCAATGCTTCCAGAAAATTCAGCAACAATTTCAGCGGCTCTTAAACATTCTCAAAATTTCATAGAGTTGGCCGAGGATGAGGGTTACTCCTATGATTTATGTTCATACTTCAAAACTAATGTAGGGGCTGTATTAAGTAATGCTGATATGAACATAGGTGGCACTCGCAAGCCAACTTTTATGATATCAAGCGATGTTATATGTGATACTCACGTTAATTGGTTTCAAGTACAAGCAGAAAGATTTAATATACCTCACTTTACGATAGATGTCCCTCATGTAGTAAGTAACACTAATAATAGGCAACGAGAATATTTTAAAAAATATATAAAAGAACAACTCTGGGAATTAATAGATTTTATTACAGAAATAACAGGAAATGAATACGATAAAGAAAAAGCTCAAGAAATAACAAAGAATTCATATGAAATGGGTAAAATATGGCAAGAAATTTTTGAGTTGAGGAAGAGTATCCCTTGTCCTGTTTCTACAAGGGATACTTTTGGGGGATTATTTCCATTGTTTACTATGTCGGGATTAAAATCACCAATGCGATTATATAAACGGATGTATAAAGAAGCGAAAGAACGTGTAGATAATGGAGTAGGAGCATTAGAAAATGAAGAATTTAGGTTAATGTTCGAGGGAATCCCTTTTTGGTATAATTTAAAGTTTTTCGCAAATCTAGAACGCTGGAACGCAATTATCGTTTATGAACCATATGTGTACGCATTTACTAAGTACACAAATCCAAATATTTCAAAGAATGATATATTAAATAATCCAGTAGAATGTATGGCAGAATTAATGCTTAGTTTTTGGTACATTTACGATCTAAAGACGAGATTCGAAAAGTTTAAAGAAACTGTAAAAGATTGGAAAATTGATGGTGTAATATTACATAACAACATGTCTTGTCGCCCTAATTCTTGTGGAATGTATGATCTAAAACGAAAATTAATGGAAGAGGAAAATATTCCTTGTTTGGTGATAACAAGCGATATGAACGATCCAAGAAAAATGAATAGTGTTCAAATTCTTAATCAAATGGAGAGTTTTATAGAAATTCTTAGAAAAAGAAAAAAGAGATAAAAAAATTTAGGTTTTTCACATAAATTTTAACAAATATAAGAAAAATCATATTTCAAATTCAATTTTTTCTTAAATTTTTTTCTGAGTATTTCTGAACTCCAAGGTTTTTATTTTCTTTATTTGTTAGCTAATTTTTCCAAGGAAATTTTTCTTGGAACAAAAACATTTTATACGGATTATAAGTATTAATACTTTTTCTTCAGTAGATTGGTATGCATACAGTTATAACTAATTATATTTAATCTGTGTGTTGTTAATTTTTGTGTTATAATATCAGTTATTTATTCAAATATATATCGATTTATTTAAATATATGTTTGAATATTACAATATAAGACAAGAGTGTTAAATCGAAGTGAATTATTTTGGCTAAATCTTCAATGAATAGTGATAAGAACTATAATGTGAATGGGCATAAGCTTCTTAATATATATGAGAGCCTATTAATTCATGATATGAGCAAAATTCTTCAAAATATAAAATCTTCATCAGAATTAAGCTTAAATTTCTTTGAAGATCCAGAGAAATACGGTATAGTTAAAGAACTCATAGAATCTATAAATCTACAAGCGACGAGAGGCTTTAAATTAATCTCTAACGTATATCGATTATCAAAACTTGATAAGAAACAGCTAGAATTTCAGAAAATTGATATTTACGATCTTCTACAGAATTCAATAGATTTTATAGAATTACCAATACATGAAAATGTCCAAATTACGATTGACTGTCCATTTAACGAAATTTTTGTTGAAGCAAATGATCTATTGCAGGATGTTTTTGAAAATCTATTAATTAATGCTGTAGTTCATAATCAAAATCCAATAATAGAAATCTTAATTAAAATCTCGAAAATTGTTAAAGATAATGCTAATTATGTTAAAATAGAATTTACTGACAATGCGATTGGAATAGATGATAAGAGAAAGAAGGACATTTTTAAAAAAGAGAGAAATAAACAAACTTGCAGAAAAGGAATGGGATTTGGCTTAACATTAGTCAAAAAATTAGTAGATTTCTATAATGGAGAGATTTGGATTGAAAATAAGGTTAAAGATGATTACTCAAAAGGGAGTAATTTCATTATAATCCTTCCTGAAGTTTAAAAAACTTTCTTCAACTTCTAAATTAATGGCTAATTTGATATCTTAATATGCGCATTTGGAGTTAATATAAGATATTGATCTCCAATGCGTCCCATAGACCCCCCATTTCCCCTTAGGAAGGTCTTTATATCTTCAATGCCTCTTTTAAATTCAGATATACTTACATTTTCAAGAATTTTTTTTGCGTTTATGATTAAAATTCTTCTACCAAGTAGTTCTTTCTTTATATCTTCTACTTGTTTCAGATTAGAGAAGTCGTATTTTTTTATAACAAAATTGTGAAGTAACGAAGAGTATTCGCGTGAAAAGCCCAAAGTCTCTTGAGGAGACCCAAAAAGCATATTATCTTCCTTTTTTCCCCAAAGTTTCCCCATTTATAACAACTTAATCTAATAATTTTTTAAAATCTTATTATTTTATATTCAGTGTATTAATTATTCAAACAAAACATAAAACATTGTAATATTACCATATTATTTTAATATTAAATAATACAACAAGATCCATCTACATTCTAATTGGAGAGGTTTTCATTAAATTTTTTTGAAAGCGATATAAAGAGCACATTATTGAAATTTTTAAGTAGTATTTCTTTTTATATCATAATTAGATTTTCAATTAGCTGAATCCCAAAGTAATTTAGTATTGCCAATAATTGTGGAAAAACCAAATAGATTCATGGATAAATTCCAACAGTTTGCCTCTGGAGGAATATATGGAATTCTATCAATTTCATTTGCTCTTATTGGTGATATTTTAGCCTATTTATTTTTTCCAGGGTATGATTTTACAAAGAGAGCAGTAAGTTCTTTATGTAAGGGTCCTGGAGGTATATTTTTTCAAGTCGGCACAGTTTTTTCGGGTATATTTGCGATTTTATTTGTTATATATATTGGGGGAACTTTTTCTGAAAACCAAATTAATGAAAAAAAGATTAAAACTGCTGTGTTTTTTGCTCTTATTTCTTGTGTTAGTCTTATAATTTTAGGAGTCTTTTGTGGGTCTAATAAGGTAATATCATTAATACACGGAGTATCTGCTGTCATAAGTTGGATATCAGGAATTTGTTATATCACTCTTTTCAATATTTTAATGTTGAAAGATCTCAAATATTCTAAATTCCTCGCATATATCGGTTTTAGTGTATCTATTAGTCTCTCTACCATGGTGATAATGTTTTTTTTATATTATATCCCAGGCTTACAAAATCTTGTTATAATTTTGCCATTATGGGAATGGATTAATACTTTTGCTATGATATTTTGGTATTCTGCTGTATCATCATATTTACTAATTAAAAAAATTTAATTTTATTAAAGAGATATACTTTTTATATCCAACATTTAATTTATTGTAGTAATTTTTTTTAGAGATAATTGAACAGTGTCAACTATGAAAAAAATAAATGATTTTCCCGATAAACTTTACGATCGTACTCCTGGATCTATTTTTGGGTTACTCACGTTTATTATTGGATTTTTAGGTTATATTATAGCACTAGTATTATCTCCAGATTATGTTATGTGGAAGAAATCTGTAAGCATTCTTGGCAACACAGAAATAAACCCTGGTGGAGTTTTTTTAAGAATGGGATTAATAATTTCAAATATTCTTTCAATTCTATTTTTTATTTATTTTGGAAGGGCATTGAAGGATGAAGATATAAATGAGAATATTAGAAAAATCGCAGTAGTCTCTGGAATATTTACTTCAATAAGTGCATTACTAACAGGAATTTTTTCAGGGATAAACGAATTCATTAGTTTTTTACATGGCTTATTTGCGCTTTTTAGTTGGATTGGTGGTATAATAGTTTGTTTACTTTTTGGTATTCTGATGTTAAAAAATTTAAAATTTTCAAAGTCTATTGCGTATTTTAGTTTTCTTATAACTGGAATTTTTGTTTTTTACCTAATACCCTTTTTTATTACAAACTTCTGCAATTTATTTCCCAAATCTTCAGCAGTATTTTCTTTCGGGCGTTCTATCTATCAAATTATGCCTGTAATGGAGTGGATCGTGATTTTTTCTGCTTTAGTTTGGTATTTAATCAATTCGATTTATTTGTTGAAGAATAAAATGTAATTAATTATAAATTTAAAAAAAACAATCCTAAATATCATTGTCAGTGGTAAGATCCATGGAAACTATAGAATTTGAAAAAGATGCGAAGATCGATGAAAAAGATGCAATAATAATTGTAGATGTTCAGTATGATTTTATTCCAGGAGGGGCTTTACCTGTTGAAGGTGGTGATTTAATAATTGAGGAAATTAATGAAATAGCAAAAAAATTTAAGAGAGTTAGCAGAAACGTTATATTAACACAAGATTGGCATCCACCAGGGCATGAATCTTTTGCAAGTAGTCATGGTAAAAATCCGGGAGATGAATTCCAAACTGAGGATGGAGCTATTGGTCCCATATTATGGCCAGATCATTGCATTCAGGGAACCAAAGGTGCAGAATTTCATAAAAATTTAAACACTGACTTAGCCAGTGTTATTATTAGAAAGGGAAGAAATCCACAGGTTGATAGTTATTCTGCTTTTCTTGAAAATGATGAAAAAACTGAAACTGGTTTAGCAGGATATCTTAAATCTTTAAATATTAGAAGGGTATTTATTTGTGGATTAGCCTTAGATTATTGCTGCTATTTTTCCGCCATGGATGCTGTTGATTTTGGTTTTGAAGTTTATTTTATAGTGGATTTAACTAAAGGAATAGATCTTCCACCAGGTAATATCGCTAGATCCTTAGAAAACATGGTAAATAAAGGTATCAAATTTGTTAATAAAGATAGTCTTAATTAAAAATAGTTTTCTTATTTATTTCCTTTTAATAATTAATGAATAAACGATTTCCCTATAACTCCATTTTAATCGCGTGTTCAGTGAATACCGCGAGAAGTTGCATGGCTGAAGGTTTTTTCAAAGAAATATTCGCTAAAAACAATTTAGATATTAAAGTGTTTTCTGGGGGCATTGCTTCAAATGCCCGGGATGGTATGTTAATATCTATGGACGCAAAATTAGCCATGAATGAAATAGGAATAAAACTATCTGAGACTTCTACTTCAATTGACTTAAAAAAACATAAAAATATTCTTAAAAAAGCAGACCTTATTTTGACAATGACAGAACAACATAAAAATGAGATATTAATGTTTGAAGAAGTGAAAAACACACCAATTCTGACGTTAAAAGAGTTTGCGGGGAATTCTGGAGATATTATTGATCCTTCGATGAAAGAGTTGGAAGGTTTTCGAGAAGCAAGGGAAAAAATAATGGAATGTTTAATCAAGGGTTTAGAAAAATACGACTTAAAATTTGAATGGGATAAAATGTGTTAAATTTAATTATACTATGTATAAATAACATATTTGTTTGAATCATGATTGAATATATTATTATCGCCATCATCCAAGGTCTCCTCGAGTGGCTTCCAATATCCAGCTCTGGTCAAGTTATGATTATTACAACCAATCTATTTAGTATTTCTCCTGAGCAAGCTTATAGTCTTTCAATTTGGTTACACTTAGGTACGACCTTAGCAGTATTGTTAAAATTTAGGGTGGATTTCATTAAAATATTTAAAAGTTTTATCCCAAAAATTTATGAAGTAAGTGAAATTGATATCAGGAAAAGAAATTGGTTGATTTATGCCACATTAGGTACTGGAATTACTGCTATACCTCTCTATTTTACATTCAAATTCATAATTTCTGAAACATTTAAAGCTAGTCAAGGAGATATTATAACACTCTTTATTTCTGGATTATTGGTTATTACAGGCATAATTTTACTACAAGCAAAAAAAACCGATTTTAAGAATTCAATAGAAGATATCCCCATGACTGATCTACCAAAAGATAGTTTTTTATCTGGTCTTGCTCAAGGAGTTGCTATATTACCTGGTGTTTCTCGTTCTGGAGTTACTGTGTCAACAATCTTATTAGAAAAGTACAATCAAGATAATGCATTACGATTAAGTTTTCTCATGTCAGTACCAGTAGCGTTCGCCTCAATCGCAGTTGATTTCATATTTGCAGAAGTTTCTATTTTTGGAATTTTAGATCCGTTCTTAATTGTTACGACTACTTTAATTAGCTTCATTATGGGTTATTTAACTATGGAATTACTGCTTAGAATTGCTAAAAAAATAAATTTTGGGTATTTTTGTATTTTATATGGAATGATTGCCTATACGATAATAGTACCTTTAATCCTTATGACTTAAAGTGCTAAAGCATATTCTTTTATAAAATTCTTTAACACATTCTCTATATTCGGAATCCCACGAAATCCAGAAAAGTCGTTCAAATCGATTAGATATAATTCATCTTGATCAAGAGGTTGAACTAAATCAAATCCAAAAATTTTTAGATCTAACTCTTTTGATAGAATTTGAGCTAAATTCACTATTTCTTCAGTGATTTCAAATTCTTCTCGTTCAATCAAATCTACATTAATTTTATCTGGTTTTTCCCTTAAATAAATATATATCGGGTTCTCTCTTTTAATTCCAAAAACTTTTTCTCCAATTACATATATTTTTCGCTCATAACCATCGCATTCAATGAATTTTTGAATATATACATCATAATATAAGAATATTTTATATTTTTCGCAGAATAAATTAACATCATCAATTTTTTGAACTAAGAAATTAAATCTATTATATTTATCATGCTGGTAATGACTTTTAATAACAATCGGTAATTTTGGAAGAGCCCATTCCTTAAATTTATTCACATCTCTTAATGATTGGTTCCATGAATTAGGCATTAAAAACTTCATTAATTTCTTTGAATGATTCTTTATTGCTTTTCTTAATGCATAATCAAGCGCTATCTTATTCTTGCACATTAAAACTGTATTAACATCATGTAGGGTAGGTATATTATGGATCTTTGCAAAATGTAATAAGTCAATAGAACATTCATTTCGTACTTTTACGATTATTAGATCTGCCTCTTTAAATGATTTTGGCATTTCAGAAAGAGAAAAAAACTCTTTAGTAGGATCATGAATTATTAAATCAATTTCTTCAACTTGTTTTAATTTACTCATAGTTTTCAAGATAACTTCATGGTCTTGTCGGGCGGAGAATACTACCTGCTTTTTCATAATTACCTCGCAGAAAAAATTATTTTTTTTATCATATAATATAACTAAAAAAAGCTGATTAAATAAATATTTAAAAAATTAATAAATTCAATTTAACTTTTTAATTAGATTACAAAACAATTCTTTTTTTTAAAATTATTTAAATATTATAATTTTATAATAAGAAATATCATAACAACGAAAAATTTCATAAAAAGTTGTCTTTACAAATACCTAAGCATATCTAAGAATTAAAGAAAATGACTAAAACAACAATAAACACTGCTCTCGTGGGAATAGGCGATGTTTCTTCAGCACTAGTCCAAGGGATTTCAAATTACAAGAAAAATCCAGATAAATTAATAGGATTATTACCTGAAATAACAGAATATAATGTTAATGATATTAATTTTGTCTTAGGGATTGACGTAAATTCTAACAAAGTAGGAAAAGATTTGAGTGAAGCTATTTTTGGT
>SDBS01002059.1_pt1 | contig 20253 bp, 35 predicted proteins | sample 2277091 | NCBI WGS metagenome assembly SDBS01 (sample SAMN10404972, study PRJNA504765) | marine sediment metagenome | isolation source: marine sediment core GS10_PC15, 163 cmbsf | place: Arctic Ocean: Southern Knipovich Ridge | collected 2010 | reverse complement strand
AGGTTGAGATTCATATTTGGTCTGATGATGTGATTTTTTTTAATTTGAAGCCGTCTGAGTATTTGGGTACTATGACTAGGTTTAAGGATTTGAATTCTGTGAGTGATTATTATTCTTTTAGGAATGAATCTTTTATCGGTTCTTTTGTTTCAAACTCATCAGGGGGGGGTAAATTCAACACCGGATATCATTCAGTCTGGAAAGGTTGGAACTTCACCTTAACCCCCCCCATAGTAACCACAACGACTTCAACGACTTCAACAACGTCCTCAACTTTAGGAACTACTACCACAAGCCTTTTTAACGGTACTTATGTTGTTCCGGAAGATTTTTGGTTGAAGAATATTTATGAGGTTTTGTCTGCTATTCTTCTGGGTTCAAGTGAGAATGAGGGTATTTGTCAGTTGGTGGTTGATAATGAGACTTGGTTTGGTTCGCCTGAAATCACTAGGACTTCTTATATTTCTGAGTATGATTATGACGAATTTTTGAATACTGGCACTTATTATTGGAAAGTTCGATGTTATTATAGAGGTCGTTGGTCGATGTGGAGCAATACTTTAGAAATTAATCACACAGATATTTCTAAGGGGTTGTTTTTTGATTGGTCTGTGATTTCATAAAAAGAAGGTATGGTTTGTCCGGTATGATGAAAAACATATTGACAGTTTTAGGGATATTGTGTTTGTTGAGTTTGAATGTTGTAGGTCAGGGAAAGGATGAGCCTGAAACTGGTATTGCCTTGATTACTAGGGCGATTGACAAAAATACTAAGTCTAATAAGGAAATCTCAAACCGTATTGATTCTATTAATGAAACTGTGAACGCGCAATATCAAAGGTGGTTGGGTATTTATTTGGTTGCTACTGGTTCTTTTTTAACTTTTCTGTATGCTGGTTTTTCTATGATTGATAGTATCAGGAAAAAAAGAGGATTGAAGAAAACTCAGGTTTATATTGATGAATTGAAGAAAAGGATTGAGTCTCAGGATAAATATGTTTTTCAACTTTTGGAAAAATACAAGTTGGAGCAGAGAAGAAATATTGCTGTGATGAGTTCTTTCACTGAACAGATATCCCAAACTAATGATATTCTTATTTCTATTAGCAATTCTAGGAGATATTCAGCAGGAGCTTTAAACTTTGCTTGGTTTTTATCTTTTGGGTTGGGGGTTGCAATAACTCTTTCTTTTTTAATACTTTTAGTACTTATTGGGGGTTTGTAGGATGTCTATTTTGTCGGATATTTTTGATGTTGTGATTGGGGTTTTGGATAGTATCGCTCATAATTTTATTGGTTTGGTTATTTTTGCTTTGGTTGTTTTTTATCTTTATATTAAGTGGTCGAAGGTTAAGCCCCTGGATATGGGGAAGGAAGTTTTTAATAAGCAGTGGGATGCTACGGCTGAGAGGTTGCGCCTTCTTTGTGTTAAAACTTTGGCTATTTGTAGTTATCCTTTGACGGTTGAAGAGTTGAGGTCTATGGCTATTCATCAGATTCAGCATTTGCCGATTGGGAATGTGGTGGGGATAAATGTTTTTGGAATAATCACAAAGGTTGAGACTTTGATTAAATTGAGTAAGGATTTGACTGAGGATAATTTTAATAAATTGATAGAGGAAAATGCTGGGGCTATCAAAGATGATAAATTCTGGCTGGTTTTTGCGATTGAAAGAATAACTGGTGGTTTGCCTTTTTTCAGAAGCAAAAAGAAATCTCTTTTGTTTTTGAAGCCGGCTCAGATTATTAACATTAATTCATCGGATAATATTATTCGGGTTCGTGGTTTTGGTTTGACTCCTTTGGGGGAATATGAAATAATCAATGATGAAAATATTTCGATAACTAGGCCTCAACTTTTGGCTGATACTATTCAGAATATTAATGAGGAATTGGTTCTGGGTGGTTGGGCTAAGATGGGTACTATTGTCACTAATGCGATGCAGTCGGATGCAGTATACCGTAAGGGCATAGCGGAAAAGTCGGTGGAGGTCTTGTCCTCTCCAGGGAGGGATAGTAAGCCAGAATGAACTTAGACAATTATAAGCCTGTTATATGTAATGAACCAGGTATATTGGAGGATAATCATTCGTTAGACCGTTCAATTAACTTCTTTTTTGTATTGGCTTTTATTAGTTTTTCTATTTTTTGGAGTTTGATATGAACACGATAAAAGATAAAAGGGTTAGAACATGGAATATGGAAGGGTGTATCTTTGAGATTCCAGACGATATTATTATGAAAATACTTAAATCTGGATTGACACACACTTACAGTATTAATGCAGACTTGAAGTCTTTCACTATTCAAGAGGTTCCTTGTCATGGTGGGGGGCGTAATTGTTGGGTTATTTACTCATCGGGTAAGGTTGTTCACATCCCTAAAAACAATTTTAAAAGGGGAAATAAGAAGAAAAAATTCATTGATTCAGACTCATATGGGGGGATTTAATTGCCTGATATTTTTGATAATCTAATGAATTTCTCTGTTGATCTCCCTAATAAGTTCTCAAGGTTCCTGAGTCTGCCCCCTTGGATGCTTAAAAATATTTTGACAGTAATCATCGTCATTATAGGATTCACTGTTTATACTATCTGGTTTTTATGGCAATAGGATATGCGAAAGATGGCAGGGAGTCGCTAAACATCAGATACGCGCCTGAGAATCGAAAAGAGCTTTATTATATGTGGGAAACTCAGATTAGGGATAGTATAGCATCAGGTTCTACAAAAAAGCAGTTAGAGACTTTAATCCATGTGATAAGGCAGATTACCCCCGAACTCAAAGACTATAAAACTAACACTTGGGCTGATTTGGAACCTACTATGAAAGAAGTTGAGGATGAATTTTTTAAGCATTATCCTCTTCTTGTACCTGAATTTAAATTTATGATGTTGAAGCCTTTGGGTAATTATAGGGATGAAATATATCTCCGGAGATTGCAGAAAGAATTAAACACATTGTTTGGGGAATTAACAAAGAATGTTGAGTGGCTTTTCTTGAAAAAACATAGTACCTCAGAGATATGTTGATATGGCTGATATTTCTGAGTTCACGGATAATCTGGGGAAAGGAGATGTTAATCTTGGATTCTTGATTGGTTCTCAAATTTACAGGGTTACAGTTTCAGGAAGTAAGGATATCCGAAACAATGAGGTCTTTTTCACTGAGTATAAGGAGGCTGTGAAAACTTTAAGGGATTTGCTGTATTTCAAGTTCAAGGACGATAAATCATACAAAGACGCTATTGGAATAATAAATGACCCTAACGAAAAGGCTGATGATGTGGAGCGTTGGAGGTCTTTCTTTCAACTTTTGATAATTAAAGCAGATGAATATGGACTTTTACCCGCCGAAGATACGAGTCTCAAGGAATAATGACTTTGAGATTGAGGTCTGGATTAGATATGTTCAGCATAGGTTGACTGTTGAAAACAAGAATTATATCATTGTTATCTGTGGTGAAACTGGCTCTGGTAAGTCTTGGTTGGCTTTGAAAATAATGGAGTTGCTTGATGTGAATCCATCTATGAAAAAGGTTTTTTTCTCGGGGCTTGATTTCATGAAATATTGTAATACATCCTCTAAACCTAGTGATGTGGTTATCTGGGATGAATCTGGTATTAAGGATAGTGGGATGTTTAACCGTGAATGGCATGACAATAAGGATATTGTGTCTGTATTCCAGATTATGAGGTTTTTGAATTTCTGTTTGGTTATCACGGTTCCAAGTATGGGTTATATCGACTCGGGGGTTAGGAACCTGATCCATCTATATATAGAGGTTAAAAGGATTGATCGGATACGTGGTTTATTCTATGCGGAACCCAAGAGACTTCAACATAATCCCCTGAAAAACAAAACCTATAAAAAGATTCCCCGGTTCAAGGTTGGGGAAAAAATATATAAAATGAAACAGCTTATTCTAAAAAGACCTTCAAAGAACTTGACAGACAAGTATGAGAAGATACAAAAAAAGTTTAAATCCAAGCTCATTAATCAATATGTGGGGGATATGGAGCAAGCCAGGAAACACAAAAATACTGATTGGACTAAACCCAAAGATATATCAGAGCAGATAAAATTAGTGGCATCCAAGCCTGAGGAATATAATGTTGCCAGAAAAGGTTTACGTCTGGGTTGGGAGCTTATCGGTGATGATTTTGATGTTGGGGAGCAAACAGCCAAAAAGATAAAGCGAGTGGTTGAAAAAAAACTGAGGAAATCAAAAGAAGATGGTAAATAAAAAAGTATCCGGCCATAAACAATCTCGGTCGACCGAGGTAATTAAATCTATAAGCTATTCACAAGATGAGATACTTAAAAACATTATGAGCCTGGAGGGGATATCGAGATTTCATCTTGATACATGTTACTCAAAGGGAAATTTTTATAAGAATATCTCGGGACCGGAGATAAAAATTGATATTAAACCTCAGTCTGATGATGTATTGTGTTTAGATGTGTGTAAATTACCCTTTAAAGATGGTTCTATCTCGTCTATTGTGTTTGATCCCCCCTTTATTGCGGGTGGAGATGGAGATTCTAAGATGGCTAAAAGGTTTTCTTCTTTTGATTCTGTCAGGGAGATGTGGGATTTTTTCAGGGATTCTATACATGAACTCAATAGGGTTTTAAAGAATCAGGGTGTTTTAGTCATAAAGTGTCAGGATATGGTTAATGCAAGGAATCAATATCTTTCACATTATGAGATTATATCCCTTTGCATCCAGGAGAAACTTTATCCAAAGGATGTGTATATCTTATTAGCTAAATCTAGACTTCTCAGGGGGAATTTAAAAAAACAGTCTCATGCTCGCAAATTTCATTGTTATTTCTTGGTATTCAAAAAATCAAAGAGAAATATAGGATATTCAACTTTTCAAATGCAGGGGGAGAAAACCCCAAATCTCTCCGTGCAGGGAGATAAACCAAATGATACTGTTTTACCTGGAGGTTTAAGAGAATGAATGTATTGGATTTGTTCTCGGGGTTGGGTGGTTGGAATCGGGCGTTTAAAGACCGGGGGCATAAGATTGTTTCTGTTGATATAGATCCTATTTTCAATCCTACAATTTCAATAGATGTTGGGGGGTTGTTGGTTTCTGATTTGTCTAAGTATGGTTCGTTTGATGTGATTGTTGCATCTCCTCCTTGTAATAAGTTCTCATTGGCTAGTGCGTGTTTGTATTGGAAAGATGGTGAACCCTCATCACCTGAAACCTTTAAAGCGATTGATTTAGTTCATAAAACATTTGATTTGATTAAAGAATTGAATCCCTCTTTTTGGTTTATGGAAAACCCTCGGGGAATGTTAAGGCGTGTGATTGGTGTTCCCCCGGTTACTTTGTATTATGCACAGTATGGGGAGAATCGGTTAAAGCCCACTGATATTTGGGGCAAGCATCCAGAAGGTTTTAAAGAGATGCAAATATTAGATCGAACTCAATTTGACTATGATCCTAATGGTACTAGGTTAGAAGGGGATGTAGAGATGAGGGCGAAAGTACCCTATGAATTGTCTTTGGCTGTTTGTAAATTGTGTGAGAGGTGTTTACCGTGAAAGCTCAGGATATTGTTAAGCTCAGGATAAAGGGGAAAATATTCAAGGAGATGGAAGTAGGTAATATTATTTGTCTATCTTTTGGGGAGTTGAGGGAGAGAGATATTCCCTATGTCATAAAGTCTATGGATGTCGATAGGATTAGATTAGAAAGATGGAAACCTAAATAGCGGGCCGGTGTTTAAAGTATCTTTAGTTTCTACAGAGTTTTTATTTTTCCCTGGCTTTAAAGATTCTTTTATGCCAGGACATAAAGTGTCTTTAGTCCAGGTCAAAAGATACTTTAAGTTGAGATCAATCTTGGAGGTCCTCATTTAAAGTATCTTTTAGGTTCGAGTGAGAGTCGATGTTTAAGGATACTTTAGCTTCCGGATGTTCTTGCTGCAATTAAAGTATCTTTAACGCACGTCTAATCGTTTTCTCAGGTTTTTAAACCTTTTTTGATTTTTTTTTGATTAATCGACTATTTCATCATTATATTGTATTTGGGATATGATTCAAAACAAAGAGACTAAGGGGGATCCAGGATTTTCTCTGATTAGCATTACAATTAAATTAAACACATACACCCCCCCCACATTTTTCACTGCATACATTTATATATCTGTTTACGTAAATTTACGTATGGGAAACAACATTGTCATTGGAAGGTTTTATATCAGAGATTCAGGTTCTAGTTATATGAATTTCGGGAAACAGGGGGCTATATTGCCTTTTATGAACTCTGAGACTGTTAAAGCAACTATTGAAACTGATAGGATAATCATAGAATCCTTATAATGGTAAAAGCCTGTAAGGATTCAAAGGTTTCCGGTAGGTTTCCGGATGGTTTCCGGACTCCGGAAACTGAGTCCGGAAGTCTCGCTCATGGTGGTATCATTATCAACCTTTCCCCTGTACAAAAAAAAATATTTATGCTGATGTCTAAGGAGGATAAGAAATACTCTGGGGCTGAATTAATCAGATTGCTAAATATAAAGAAATCTACGGTCTATGATGGGATTAAAAGACTTTGTACTTTGAATCTGTTATCTGTTGAGGGTAAGACCTATCCTCATTCTTATATCTTAACTAGGGCTGGCAAAAGACAGGTTTCCGGTTTTGTCGTGGGGTACGACGAGAAATCCGGAATATATGACCGTTCTCATGCCTGGAGGTTCAAGGTTGAGGTTAAATCTTTCCCTAAGGAATTGCCCCCTAGTTGGGAGCCGTGGTCTATGAATAATTGGATAGTTTCTAGGAAGGTGTTCTTTGTTGATGGCCTGGAGGTTGAGGTTAGAAAGAATGGGGATAGTAGTTTGTCGATTTCTTTCTCTGAGGTTCGGAATCCAGATATTCAGGCTACGGAGGATAGGGCTTATTATGTGGCATACAAAACCCTAGAAGTGATACGGGCTGAGTTAAAAGGTATTGATTTGGGGCAGATTGAGTTATTGAATGTCTGTTTAACTGGAGTTCATCATACATTGACGGGTGATCCGTACGCTGTGGCTTGTGCTAACTCGAAGGTCACAATGAAAGGAGAGTGTCATTCTGTGGATTCATCAACGGGAATTCCTGAAACTGAATGTGATTCATCGAACCCGGTTAAAAATAAAGCTCATCTTTTGAAGTATGCTGGTTTTGTTGATGCTGTCATGTTAAATGAGTTGAATCCGTGGGAAACTCAAAAATCTGTGGAAAGACTTAATACTGTGATTGATAAACAGGCCGACTTTATTGAGAATAAGGTAATGCCGACAATAGCTGATTTCTCGGTCAACATCCAAGCTCATACCGGAACTGCAAAAGCTAACCTTGAAGCATCTATGACTTTGAATCGTGCATTAGATAGGATGGATAGGCTTCTAATTAAACCCTTGGAGAAACAAGAATCATCAACTCCTTCAAGCAATATGGATAAGATTAGGAAGGCTAGAAAGAATTATTATTCAAGAATAAACTGATATTATCTTAATTGATAAAACCGATAAGTATTTAAAGGAAGCTATCGTTATTATCTATATGGAACAAACAGATAAACTAACAGGTAAAAAGCTCAGCTTTCCTGGGACGGATATTGGCACGGATAGTACCTGTGTAAGAGTCGGTTGTATTGGATGTAATCGGATTATAGACTCTCAGAAAGCAATCTGGTATCCCTCTAAAAAAGCTGGTTGTAATAATATGGTTCCGCATTGTATGACCTGTTATAAGGAAAAACATAAGCGAGTTGTATATGACGATGAAAGAGGGCATCACATACTTTGAGAGGGTGATTGAAATGTCAAAAAATGAGAAGGTTAAGGTAGAATTGGATATAGATGTCCATAAGGAGTTGAAGATACGGAAGGCAAAAGGCGATTATGGCAGTCTGAGTGATGTAGTGCGGGAGTTGTTAAAATGACGGTCTTATTTGACATTGGGGTGTCTCTTGCTATATCCTCTTTAATTTGTATGTGGCTGTACAAGAAATTTTATATGAATCCGCTTATTGAGGCTTGTATGAAAGACTTTAGACCTATTGAAGAAGATGTGGGGAAACCACCCAAAAAACCTATATGTGATTTGGTGGGGGTAACATCTTCTTTAACTGAATATTCTAAACATATCCTGAGTCACACCGCAATTATGAAAGCCTCAGTGGATTTAAGCCGTTCAAATATTGAGGCATCCAAAACTTTGAATCATGTGAGGGGGATTGATTTTAAACAGCTTAAGGGGGTTTTAGATGTGATAAAAGTGGAGGATGTGAAAGATGCTGATATTTTAGAGGCTGTTCCTCTGGGTTTCTTTCCTCTGTCATATGCTAAGCGTTTAATCAAGATTAAGCATGGAATCTATGGGGGTTAGATGATGGAATTGAGAAGGGATAAAATCCGGTTGATGGACTTTGATCCTGGGTGTCATATGGTTTATGGTTTTGAGAGTAATCGGGGGAATCAGTTGTTTCATCCTCAGTTGACTATTGAGGCTGGATTTATAGCTTCTGAGATTGACGCTCAGTCCTCTATTGGTTTGTTGAAGAGCTTGCTTGAGGAAGATTCTAATACTAAGGTTGTGTTCACTAGGATTATTGTGGGGGTTGATTATTCTAGGGTAGAGGTTCATAGACCTTACAGGCTCAAAAACATATCTTTATTGGTTGAGGTGAAACATGGGGGGTAGTGTTGGTATCTTGGGTTATTGTGGTGCGGTTCCTAGGACTCATAAGCTCAGAGAGGTAAGGTCTATGTCTAGAGCTTCAATATGTCCGTGTAAAGAGATTGGGGAGGAAAGAGATGCGATTATTTGTAGTAATTGTTGTAGATTCCAGTGGTTGAAGCGTTACGCCCCTTATTAATGGCCGACCTTAAAGGTTCTTTACTTCCAGGACTCAGAATTGATTTGATTGGTTTCCGTTTTCCGCAAGTAAAGGTAATTTGATACCAGAAACCATAAGCTTTTATACTCGTCTTGGCAATAATTTACCGTTATGAATCCTAAAAAGGAAAAGTACAAGGCTGGAGAGAAAGCTTTGACATCTTCTCAGGTGGACGAGTTTTTATTTGTGATTACTGATGTTCGGGATTTGGCTATGTTTCAGATTGCTTTGAGTGGAGGTCTGAGAAGATTGGATTTGGTTTCTATTCAAAAGAAGGATATTGATTTTGAGTTGAAGACATTAACTTTCATGGAGCATAAGAAAGACCGGATTAAAACTATTCCTCTTCCGGATACTGTTTTGAATACTATCCGGATGGTTTTGAAAGCGTATGCTAGAGAGAAAGACGGAAGACTATTCAATATCTCAGACAAGACGGCTTATAATCGTTTTCAGATGTATCTTAAGAGGGCTGGTATTCCTGGGAGGCCTATTCATGCTCTACGGTCAACCTGTATTAAGCTGTGTCAGAAGAACGGCTGGAAGGAAGAGCAGACAGCATCTTTAGTCGGGGATAAAGTCAGTACAATTCAGGAACATTATCTGACTCCTAGTAAAGAAGAGATGAGCGAGCTTGTGAGGTCTAACAGTGTTATCTAAAAAGAAAGAATTAAATTTGAAGGATATTGATGTTTTTGGTAGGAAGAAAATCAACATGAATACTTATACTCTGTGCCTTATTGTCCTGATAACTTTTGTTGTTGGTTATATCTCCCATATTGAACCTCCTAATGATTGTAGGGGTTATGCGAGGTCTTTAGATTATTGTCAGGCTGAGAATATTGTTTGCAGTGGAGGTTTTCAGGAAGGTCTAGAAACTCTTTTATTTGATTGGAGGAATGAAATTATTTTTGCAATATTATTATCTTGGGTACTTCATGGGATGGGATTTAGAATAATCGGTTAAAATGGAAGATGAAAGGGTTAGAGGATTCTTTTAAGAAGTATGGGGGTGTGTTGTGATGTATGTTCGGAATATTCTGAGATTGTTCGGGGTGTTGGGGGAGTGTTTTTGTGCGGGTGTTATTCTGCTGTATTCTTTGTTTTGTGATTTTTGTGATGGGATGATGGGTGTGAAAAATGACTGATGAAAGATGTATTTTGTGTGGTGATGTTTTGGTTAAGTTGCAGTCTTTGGGGATTCCTGAGTTCGAGCCGGCTTTTGGTTGTGTTGATTGTAAAAAGATATGGGTAATCCAAAAATCGGGGGTGGCTATTCATGGGGATTAAGGTTGTTTGTGGTGGTCGTGGTTGGGGGAAAACTAAAAGGATGGGGGAACAAGCGGGGATTTTTGTGGCTGAGTATATGATTATTTCAAAAAACAAATATCTGGGAGTGGATGATGGGAAAATTTTGTGATGGATATTATAAGATATGTCAGAATAAAGGTGTTCCTATTGCGGATGGGGGGAGTGAGGGGAAATTCTGTTTGCTCTGTTTACAAGAATATTATAAACAACATCCAGGGGTAGAAATTCAAATTGGAAAAACTAACATTAATTTAAAAGGTTTAAAATGAAATTGCAGATAAAATTTGAAAGGGATTTTGATACTTTTATGGGGTTGTGTGTGGTTTTTGTTCTTGGATATCTGATTAACACTTTGATTCCTGCGAGTTATTTATTTATGCGCTTATTTGGGGATTTGATACGGGGGTTGATTAAATGACTTTTAAACCGTCTGTTGAAGAGTTGGAGAGGTTTGACCGGATAGCTGATGAGCGAGGCACTAGGGTTAAATTGGTTCATGGTAGTTTTTTGTTTGGTGATTTGTGTCGGCCTGGGGAGTTTTATGCGATTTGTGAGGATGGAAGTTATATCATCCCTCTAAGAGATTCTAGGATTCAGGCGAGGACTTTAAGGGGGTGGAAAGCCCTCCAGGGAAAACTTAGAAGGCGTTTGACGGATAGGAATTTTACGTATTCATGCAGGGGTATGGTGTGGCTTAGTTGGAATAATTTTTGAGGTGTAAACTTGTTTAGTTTTGGTATCTGGGATTGGGTGCGAAGGGGATTTGACTACCCCCTCTTTGGCTGGATTTTTGGGTGTGAGGTTATCAAGTCACCAAATCAAAAATATATATATGGTGTAAGATATGGGTTTTGAGTTGGAGATTTTGGTTTTTTTCTTGTCTATTGGTGTTCATGAGTTTGGGCATTATGTGGCTTTCACATTATTTGGTTTTAAACCAAAATTTTATCGGAGGGGTGTTAATTTTTCTGTGGGTGATGAGTTAGTTTATAAGCTTTCTCTGGGTCAATTTGTTATAATTTCTATCTGGGGTATATTGTTTGGGGTGGTTTTTATCCTTACAGTTGATGATTTTTTCCCTTTAGATTTGTATATGTTGGGGCTAGTTTATATTCTCCTTTGTATTGGGGATATTAATAATTTAAATGAGGTGACTTGTTGTCTTGATAACTTAAAGATGAATATGGGTGATTTTCGTAGGGCTGAGATTGATAAAGAACTCAAAATGATTTACGAGCAGAGGGAAGGGGCTAAACCAGAATGATTGTTGATGGTAAGATTTTGTTGGTTTCTTTGGTTTGTTGTTTTATGATTTTTTTGGGTTTGAGTGATTTGTTTTCTAGCATATATGGTATTCCTTTTGGGATGTCTGATATTGACCGTTATCTGTGTATGTGGGAACCTTCGGGGGTTGGTTGTGGTCAAGAATATTATCTGGCTTTTTACACTCATTTTTATACTTTTTATGTTTTTGCGCCTCTCGATCCTTTTTTGTTTAATTTTGTGTTGTTGGTTTTGTTGTGGTTTGTTTTGCCGTGTGTGTTTTATCTGTTTTCGAGGGAGTTTTTGGTAGTTCCTGATTCTGCAATCCACCCCACATTATATTTGATGTTTGGGAGTTATGTTTATTTTTTCTTTGGTTTTATGGGTTTGTTGGCTCAGTTGACTTCTTTCCTTTTCTTTGTTGTGTCTATGATGTATTTTGAGAAAGGGAAGCCTTTGAAGGGTTTGGTTTGTTGTTTGTTATCAGTCGTAGGGCATCCATATGTTTTGGGTGTTTATTTTTTGTATGTTGTGTCTTTTGGAATTTTCAGGGGGGATAAACAGTTTATACTTGTTTGTTTTATTTTGTCTTTGTGTCTTGTTTGGTATTTAGATGTTGACATTCTCAGGTTTACTTTTTTTAGTGCTAGGAATCCTCAGGCTGGCTTATTTCACTTGTTTTTCTTGTTCGTTAATCCTTTGTTGGTGTTGTTTGGTTTGTTGGGTTTGTTGAATGCTAATAGGAGTCATAATAAGTCTTTTACTTTGTTGTTGTTGTGTTTTTCTCCTTTGTCTTTGGATGCTCGTTTGATGCCTTTTTTATTGATTTTCTTGGTGAATTATGCATATATTGGTTTGAGACATTGTATACATTCTGTTAAGAATGGGCGTTATCTGGAGTTGTTTCTTTTGTTGAGTATCTTAATCCAATTTTCTTATTTATTTCATCATTTTTTTGTTTTGGTGACTTCGACTTTGGAGATGAGGGGGTTGAATCCCCTCCTTTTTACCCAATTTTTTGTTTAAATATCTTTATTTCGATAATTTTATCTGATGAGGGTTATTTTTTTAGTTCTTTCCATGCTTTTTTTGTCAGGTTTTGTTTCAGCAGATCATGTAATAACCAATTATTTACCCTCTGATGGAAATACTTGTGTTGTTGGGGGAAATATCTCTTTTAGGTTTTATATTGATGAGGTGGCTGATGCTGGTTGTATTTTGTACACTAATGAAACAGGTTCTTTTTTGATGGTGAGGAATGATATAACTGCTGATTTGGGTTTTAATAATTTTAATCATGAAATCACAGACCCCAATACTATCATGTGGTTTTTGGGTTGTGCGGATATTTCCCCACCTGATATTGAATTTAGTGTTGTGAATACTTCTTTCACGATTACGGATGCTCCTTATTGTGCGGTGTTGAGTGATACGTCTTGTCCTTCTGAGGGGGCTTTGAATAGTGAGATTAATTTCAAAACAAAATTAGGGAATACTTTGGGGAATTTGTTGGAGAATCAGGATTGTAATGTTTGGATTGAGGACTCAGACGGTGTTATTATCAAGAAATTCAATACTATGCTTGTCAATCAAAAAACAAATTTACAGATTGATGATGGTGGTAATTGGATTAACACCGGCTCTAATGAGGCCATTTTAACTGATAGTCAGGGCTTATATATTTTCCCTTTTTTTGTTGATAGTGTGTGGGCTTATTTTGGGGAAATATACACGGTGAAAGCAACTTGTAACGGTCAAATAACCAGTTGTGAATTCCAAGTCACAGGCTCTAAACCTGCTGATATTGACCGTTGGGAATTCTTTTTTAAGGAGTTTTCGGGTTTGGTTTTTCTTCTAGTTTTTTTCGTAACTATCGCCTTTGTCATCATAAAAAGATGGAGGCGAAAAAGATAATGTTTAGTTTGGTGGAGGTGTGCGTATGAAATTTAAAAACATTTTAGGAGTTTTAACCCTTTTCATGGTTGCTCTGAGCTCAAGTGTTTCCGCTGCAACATATACTGCGGTATATTCAATCGGCGAAATTGTAGATGCAATAATTGACTATCTCGCAGGGATAGTTATCGGAATGGCATCACAGGGTTACACTCAGGGTCAGGTTATCGCAATAGTAATCACAGTAGGATTACTTATGGGGTTACTCGTTTTCTTCCTAACAAAGATGAACATGTTCATCAAGCAGGGTAAGAAAATAGGCCAGTAGGAACAGAGAAAGCAGGGAAAAAAAGGGTAAGGTAGTATGGAAAGGGAGATATACACGGTTGGGGATGCTCTTAAGAGCTTAATTAACGTATTAGGCTTCAATCTGATAGATTCCACCTCTGCCTTACCTGAAATTATTGCCATTACCTTTATTAGTTTTATGTGTGTGGTTGTATGGAAAAAATTAAAGGGTTGATTTGTACGCTTTTGGTTTTGATTTTTTTGGCGCATACTAGCTTGGCTTATGAAACTAATGGAACTGATCCTGGGTTGAATTATACCTGGGATGAAATCCCTGATAGATTGGGGGATAAGCTCGCTGAGACTCTAATAATTAATGTTGGTAATGGAATGATTTGGGGTAAATATTTCACTATTTCTCTGGTTTTATCGGTGTTTATGTTAGCTCCTTGGCTTTATAGAAAGGTGTTCAAATGAAATTTTTAAGATATTGTTTGGTTTTGTTGTTATTGGATATTGTTGTTGCAGATGTTGGATGTCAGGGTTTAGGTCAAGATTGTGGCTCTTTTGTTGAATGCTGTGATACTGCTAATTTTTGTTGGGGTACGAGTGGGAATGATAAGGTTTGTAACAGACAGACAGCAAATAAAGGCGATATTTGTTCATCGGATCAAGATTGCACTGGTTCTTTGGTTTGTGAACATATGGATGATAGGGGTTTCCGTTGTAGTGAATGCAGAAAAGGAGAACACTTTCAGTATGGTGTGCCTAATGATAGGGAATATAGGGAGGATGATCCTACTGATTCTAAATGTACTGAATTGGGGGTGACTTGTAGTTGTGATTATTTAACAAATTCTGGAGATCATAGACTTTATGGGCGGTGGACTTCAAGGGATGATTTCTGCGATGTTTGTTCATCTTCTCAGGAGTGTTTTTCTCTTGAATGCCGTAGGGTTCAGGGTAAATCGAGACAAAAATGTTTAAACCCTGGTGCTGATTGTTGTACTAATAATGATTGTGGTTCTGGTTTGTATTGCTCTGGTAATGTTTGTGTTGAATTACCTGCTGTCACTGTGACTTCTACCTCTACTTCGACTACTACAACTACTACTTTACCCTTTGAACTTACTACTACAACTACTTTATTAGATGCTTTTGAGTGTGATATTATGTCTTCTATTTCTTCGGGTTTGGATGATGGGTATGAGGTGGAAGATACTCAACTTTGGGTGTTTGATGTTGATTTATTGGCTCATTCATCAACTGGATTGAATAACACTTTGGCTTTGACTTTTAGAAATGTTTCGTTGGGGTATAATGTTGAGTCTCTAAATGCGAGGTTGTATCTGAGGACTCAGGATATACCCGACCCTGTGACTGAATGGATTGAAAGATATTATCGGGTGATTGGGATTAATCTCCCGGCTTTGAGTTCAACAAATAAGCCTTCAACTATGACAACGGATAATTCTTTACATACAAGTAATCATTTTTGTGATGGGGATGTCTGTTATTGGACTTTTACCACAACAATATTAGGAGAGTCAGATACTCATACAGGTTTTGGGAATGACGAATGGTATCCTTTTGATGTGTCTAAACAGGTTCAAACAATTTTGACTTTTGATAATCCTAATTTGTGGAGGTATGGGGATAATATAACAATTTTACATCATTCTAAAATCCACAATGAATTAAATGATGTATCTTATTTCAGTTATGATGATGATTCTACTAAAGCTCCAAAATTGTGTTTGTATAATATAACCTATTTTGACCCTGATGAGATTAATTTTTGTGATTCTGATGATGATTGTATTCGTTGGGATTTTTGTGAGAGTGGGTGGCTTCCTGTTGCTAGATGTATGGCTATGAAAGACGATTATACATTATCTGAGGACTCTGATTGTTTCAGAAACCATGAATGTTTAAGTGGTGTTTGTTCTTCTCATGAATTGAATGCTCCTTTTGATTATCCTGATTTTTCTGTTGACCGTAATCCTTATTCTGAGGTAGGGCAGTGTTTATTGGTTCCCTCTTCTCTGGAGGTGAAAACATCACCTAGTATCATTGGTTTGGGTGAAGATTTTGAGGTTTTTGTGTCTACTTTGAGAGATGGAAAACCGTATTATCCTCAAAGGTGCAAGGCTTATTTTGATAATTATTTTTATAATAGTAGTTTTCTGGAGTCTAATTCCACCTGGGGTTATTCTTCTGAGGAGGGTGCTGATGTGGGGGTTGGGCATAGTCTTGTCAGTACGGGGAATGCATACTGGACTTTTAAAAATGAGTATGTTCTGTCAACTAATGTTGGTGTTGGGGAGGGTGTTTATCGGTTGGCGGTTGAGTGTTTGAATGCTGATAATTTAGTCCAATTAAAACAGTCTTCGGTTGTTTTGAAGTACACTAACAGAACTAATATTGAGTTTATTGAAAAGCCTGGGTTGACTATTCAACGAGGTACTGAGGGGGTTTTTAGACTTAAGTTTTTAGATTATATGGATGCTCCAATTTCAGGGGCTTCTTGTATTATGAGGTTTCAAGAGAATAATCAATCTTTTGTTGAGGGTGGTTTTCAGGATAATCCTTTCTATTCTGTGACTCCTTTCTTTAATGAAACTGGAAATAAGGATGTTGAAATTTGGTGTAATTCTAGCACTAAAGACGGCATTTATCTGATTGGTGGTTATGTTGTTCAACCTAATCATTGTGAAAATAATATTTTGGACAGTAATGAGGGGGGGGTTGACTGTGGGGGTGATTGTATTCCTTGTGAGGTGGATGATAAGAAGCCAGCCTTTGATGATTGTTCTGATGATTCAGAATGTTTTAGCGGTTTTTGTGATGTTGATTCTAGATTGTGTTTAGAGCCTACTTGTTTTGATGGATTTTTGAATAATGGAGAGGTTCAAACAGATTGTGGGGGTGTTTTCTGCCCTCCTTGTCCTATGTGTTTGTATGATAGTGATTGTAGTTTTGACGGTTCTCAACTTTGTAATCAAGACACTTTTTCATGTGATAGACATACCTGCTCTGATGATGGGGATTGTGGAACTTTGAGGTGGGGTAATGCCATGACTCAATCTGTGGATTATCGCCAAACATACTGTGACCCTACTGATGGTTTGTGTAAGTTTGATTTTGAGGTTGAAGAAAATCAGACTGATAAGTCTTTGAGTCTTGTGATATCTCCTTTGTCGGGTGTTTCTGTGAATAAATCCGGAACTATTTTTTATGTTTTTAACTGTGATGATGGGGAAAATGGTTTCCGGTTAAAGACTAATTCTAAGACATCTATCAGATATTCTTTTGCTTCTTCGGACTTCCACCCTTCTATTGAATCATCTAATATTCCTTTAGTTTTTGGTGAGGATGGTACGACTGAAAAAACGTCGTTGATACCTGAGTTGTGTATCTCTAATGATGATATTGTCGGGGGTATTTCAGCAGATCGGGAGAGTGCATTTTCTAAAATTAATTTTAAGGTTTGTACGGGTGAACTATGTAAAAACCAGTATGTTGATGTTAAAACTTTCAGGGATAGTATGAGAAATTCAGTTGGTGTTTTTGCGGAAGATGCAAGCCCTGGAACTGTCAATTATGTCATAAATGTCACCAATAGAACTATGCAGGTCTGGGTTCGGTTGACTCCGGAGCATGAATGGAAAAACATAACCTCTGGATATGTTCAATCGGTCATTTTCAATCAATCATCTATCCGTGATGAATTACAGATCACCGGAGCTTTTCAGGTTCTTGTGAATTCATCTTTTGGTGAGATGTACCTTAAGAAAGTGTCTGATTTTATCCCTTGGATTGTGGAATGGGATCAACAAACAAACTGGTTTAAGTTGGGGGATTGGATAAAGTTGGAGGGTTGGATGTTGTACCCGTTCCTGGCTTTGATTTTGGTTTATGTTGCTTGGTTGAATTATAAAACAAAGAGAAGAGAGGGGGGGGTTTGAATAGTGAAATACTTTATTTTTTTATTTCTTTTCTTAGCCTCTAATGTTTCAGGCCAGGATGATTTTACTTTATCGATTGATGATTTTTTTGGAGTTTGTGATCATGAAAAAGTGGGGGGTTTGGACTTTTTTGAGATTGGAAAATGTGTCTCAAATTTTATTAATCCTTCTTTGAATTATGAGCTTTTGATTTCTCCTTTTGAGAAACTTTATTTTGATGTTGTTGGTTATTCTTCAAATGTAACCTTCAAGGAGAATGATGGAATTTTATCAAAATTAACCGGGTTTTTTACTAGAGTTATTTCTTTGCCTTTGAATTTGTTAGGGTTCTTTATGAATTTTGGGATTAATTTTGTCCGGTTTGCTCTTCATTTTATTTTTAGGTTTGCAGTGGTTTATTTTCTTTGGATTTGTATCGGGTTTCAGGTACTCTTAAATCTTATGAATAGCTCTAAGGAATTGACTAATGAGGATAGGGTTAATTCCACCTTTTTTGTGATTATTGTGGGTACTATCTGGACTATGGCGGTAGGTTTGGGGGGGTTGTTGTAGTGGTTTTAAGTATTGATGGTTTGGTTGGTCTTTTATATCAGGCTGTAAGGGGTGTTTATGACTATGTAAAGGATGTTATATCGAATATACTTCTGGTTTTTCCTTTCGATAATCCTAAAAAAACCCTCATGTTAAGCATTTTAATATTCTTTAGTGTATTCCTCATCCTTGATTTATTCTCTGGTTCGGGGGTACTGTCTGGAGGTGTCACGGAAGTCACTGGAGATAAAAAGATATCAATATCCGGTTTAGGAGATGAATCCCTCCCCTCTGGTGGGGTGGGTGGTTTATCTACGACTACAACTCTAACTTCGGGTGGTGGGCTTCAATGTTTGACCGATAACGACTGTAAATTCAAAACTGCTAATGAAGAGTGGGAAACAGCATGTTGTTTACCTGAGAAATATGAGGGATACGCTTGTTCTGGTTTTTGTTTGAGAGATTTTCTTCCAAGGGAAGCTTGTCGATTGCCTAATTCATGTGATGTTGATATATCGTCTGTGACAAATTATCTCAAAACGGTTCCTTCGTCTTGTTTGAGTCCTGATATTCACCCTAATAGGAGGACTGCGTATTGTAGGGAGAGGTCGGGGTCTACTGCGGGTTACAATCCTGAGGGTGGATGCTGTGAGGATGTGACTAGTATTTGTTATGGGATGTGTCTGAAAGATGTTGATTCACCTGATTGTTTCGCTTATACGGATTGTTTTGAGGAAAAGGAGGTTTTAGTTAGGGCTATTGACGCCTTTGAAACATAAAATAAAATGAAAACTAAATATGAACTTTTAGGGATGGCTAAAATTCTTTTGATTTTTGGCCTTGTAGGATTTGTAACTGCTGTGACGATAGCAACTGGTTCTGGGAATTTAGTTTTAGATGCTTTCACAGACATAGTTGAATCAGACCCGATAACAATCGGAAATATGATTTTTGGGGCTGACACTATTTCAAATTCGGGAGCGCCGATTGATATACTTCCTAATGGAGCTACACAGAACCAGAGGATAGAATTTATAAAATCAAGTTCTGAAAATTATACTGGATTTAATCTATTTGCTGATGATACTGCTAATGAAGAAACATATGTCCGGCAATATATTACAGAGAGTGCTTATCCAGATATGTTTATGATTCAAAACTTCAAAACAACTGGGCAAATCGCTTTGTTTCCTAATAGAGATTTAGTAAATTACTTTATTTTTGATGGTGTGGCGGATGCTTTTTATGGTTCTGTAACAAACGCAATAGATTTAGGCACTACTGCCCTCAGATTCAAAAATGGTTATATTGTCAATGCTTGGACTGTTGGTGATTTGGTTTTCAATTTTGGAGCAATAAACGGAAGTGGAGGCACAGACTACCGTATTATTGAGGCTGAGAAATTGACGAATAATAAAAGTCAGGGTTTGATGTATGTGATGGATGGTAAGGCGGTCTTATGGATTGAACCTTCTGGGAAACTCCATACTACTCAGGAGATTGATATGTCTTGGAAAGGGATTGATGATTTATCTTTTGATGAGGATGGGGGAATTTATAAAAATAATGAGGTTGTCAGATATCCAGTAATTGGGGAGGGGAATAACTCAATGTTACCGGAGAAATTCATAGATGCTAAGGATGAATTTAATGGGGATGGGGATATATCAAAACTTAAGAAAAAACCCTTGAAATATGAAAAAGCTATGACTTCTACAACTTTAATTTCATAGTTGAGGTGATAAATACAATGTTTGGGATACTTAGGGGTTGGGGTGTGTTGTTTCTTCTAGTTTTAGCCTCAATCCCTGTATGTTCTCAGTTGGTTATTGATCCTGGTATTTTTTTTGAGGTTGATGGGGTGAATTATACGTTTGTGTCTCAGACTTCGGTTGCTGGTTTGGAGCTTTATCCTTTTTTTGGTGGTTCTGATAGAGCTATAAAAATCACACCATCAACGGCCTATGTTGAGGTTGAGATTCATATTTGGTCTGATGATGTGATTTTTTTTAATTTGAAGCCGTCTGAGTATTTGGGTACTATGACTAGGTTTAAGGATTTGAATTCTGTGAGTGATTATTATTCTTTTAGGA
>SDBS01002058.1_pt1 | contig 20256 bp, 17 predicted proteins | sample 2277091 | NCBI WGS metagenome assembly SDBS01 (sample SAMN10404972, study PRJNA504765) | marine sediment metagenome | isolation source: marine sediment core GS10_PC15, 163 cmbsf | place: Arctic Ocean: Southern Knipovich Ridge | collected 2010 | reverse complement strand
ATGAAGTACTTCTGGTACCAGATAGATCTCCTGCAACCCATTTTCCCGGGACCGATGAAAGCTTACGCCAGCACACTTGAAACAATTGGAGAAAACCTCGGAGTCTATCATGATCTGCAGGTGCTGCAGGAATTCCTTGCCGAATCAACCATCATCCCTGATGCCCGGGTGAACGAGGCTTTGCAGGAGGCCTGCCTTGCCAAGAAATCCATGTTGCTCTATAACATCTGGCCAATGGCCGATATAGCCTACAGCGAGGAACCTGCAGCCATGGTAAACCGGCTGGCCAGCTATTGGAAAGTATACTCCCATTCAAAACCAGAATCATTAAATATATCCACCCATGAAAAATGAGAAGCGAATGGTCTGGATCCTCCATTTCCAGGAGATTAACAAGCTGATGGAGGACCAGCTCGAGAAATGGCATTCAATCACAGAAATCCGGAAAACCTACGATGAATTTATAAAAAACCTCAAAAAGCTGAAGGATCTGCAACCAGATCTTGAAAAGAACCTGGACCCCGTACAGGATGAGCTTAAAGAAATACAAGAACATTTGATTGGAAAAATCTTTCCCATTACCAATATACTGGCTGTTTATATATCTGATAAGAAATTGAAGAAAGGGAACAGAAGCATGATCATCAGCAGGGAAGAATTGAACAAGCTTAAGCAGGCAAAACTGCTGGACCTTGCCGGCCGGATGCTGAAAACCACGGAGAAATATTTTCCGGATCCGGGCCAGGCAGACCACGAACTTTCCCACTACGGGTTAACGCCGATTATGGTGGATGAATTCAGTACGGCACTTACCAAATATGCGTATGCACTGCAATTGAACAAAGATCTGCTCCGCAATCGAAGCAAGTCAAGAAAAACGTCCAATCGCCTGCTGAAAGCCAACCGGGAAATGCTTGAGAAAAGACTCGACAGGCTGATGACGGTATATTCAGTCACACATCCAAGTTTCTACCAGGATTACGCAAGTATCAGAAAATCGAAGACAGCCTGAAGGCAGGATTCACATCCATGGTTAGTTTTCCATCAACTCACCCGGAATAACCTTTATTATTTGTTTTTTTCCTTTCCTTAAGATGCCCATTTCAAGTTTTTTGCCTATGGTTAGTTCATCAAGCAGCTTCTGCAGGCTGTCAATACCGGTAACAGGCTCACCATTGAATTGTATGACGATATCTCCTTTTTTGATGGAATGATTATCAAACTGCTGGCTTCTTTCCAGGTGTTCCACTTTGACACCACTCGCCGTATCAAGCTTATTATAATGGATCACCCGCAGGGGAAGCGGCATGTTTTGTCCCGCAATCCCCAGAAAAGCCCGGCGTATTCTCCCTTCCATGATAAGCTTGCCGGCAATGTATTCTGCCGTCCCTGCACTGATGGCGAAGCAGAGTCCCTGTGCCGGATAAATAATGGCAGTGTTAACTCCTATAACACCACCTCTTGAATCTACCAGGGGACCACCGGAGTTGCCTGGATTCAGGGCCGCATCGGTTTGAATTACATTGTCAATTGACCGGCCGGATTTTGTTTTCAGGGTGCGGCCAAGCGCACTGACCACCCCGGTGGTCACAGTACATTGAAATCCATATGGATTGCCCAGTGCTATTGCAAGCTGGCCAACCCGGACCGGGTCATTATTTTGGAAACTGACATTCGGCAGATTCGAAGTGTAAATCTTTAGTACTGCCAGGTCAGTATATGGATCAAGGCCTGTCACTTCAGCCTCATAAATATTCCCATCCTGCAATTCGACCTCAATCCTGCTGTTCCCTTCGGCCACATGATTATTTGTCACAATAAATCCTTCCTGCGAAATGATAAACCCCGAGCCTCCTCCCGGTTGTTGCCGTCTTCCCCTTCCCTGGACGGGCCTGGAGATTCTGATGTTGACAACGGCGGGACTGGTAATCCTGGTTGCAGCAATAATGGCTTCCGAATATGCATCCAGCAGTGGCTGATCATTTACGGGATGATCTGCATCCTGAAGAGGCCGGCTTACCGGATCTTTATCCTGAATATTATATATATATGCCATGATCTTGGATTTTTAATAGTATCCGCATAGGGTGGCTAAAACCGTGCCTGATTGAAAACCGGGCAAAATGACAGAAAAAAGCCATGATAAAATGAATTTACCATGGCTAAATATCTACAGGGTTTGTTTCTACTAGTCTGATGATCCGCTAAGTTCAGGAATTAACTCACGCAGTTCCTCGGTCATTTCGACAGTTATCCGGGTCATGATCTCGAAAGTCTCCTCCCAGGATCCTTCCCCGTGGATCTCCTCAAAGTCTTTAAAAAATACCGGATCTTCATCATAAAAGGCCCATTTGTCGAATCCAAAGACGCCGGCAATATCCCTGCCGTTACCGGTCTGGAAATAGTTCCAGTAAACATGCCAGGAATTATCATATTCTTTGGCCCTGAATACTTCCACTATCTTTTTCATAATATCAAGAAATTCTTCACTCTGGCCATGCTTCAGTTCCCAGGACCGGATATGGATCTTCGGTGTATAGTTCCATCCTTCAGGGGTGTATGAGAGGTCTGGGTCCATACGCCAGTATTCCGCCTCTGTAACCTCATCAATATAAGGCATCACTGCGTTCCAGTCATCCTTATGGGCTTCATCCGATGGCCTCTTATCGAGATCAGTAAAGGTTAGTGGGCCCATCACCCATACCAGCTGGCCTGCCCTTGATCCATTTGCCACTTGCTGTATGGCCACTGCATTTGGGCCTTCGGCATGGAACTTTTTATTATGTGTTGCAAGGGCTTCATTAAATTCTTTGATCTTACTGAATTTCGGCTTGATATACATGGTCTCATACATGATGTACGAATCCTGCCCGTAAGTAGTAATACCTGCGAGTAGCAAAACAATGAGAAATTTAAGCTTTTTCATCTTTGGGTTTTTAATTTAACATCTGAAAATGCTGAAGATCAAATATATAAATAAAAGATATTCGAGTCCTATTTATTTAGACCAAATAGTTTCTAAATAATATTCACACTGGAATCCTGATAGACTATGGGAAAATGGGGCTTCAATAAGGCATATCATTAAATTGCCTGCCGAATCGATAAAAAATTGGGAAATTTTGTGGTTAGAGCTGAAAAGTACTAACTTATCCTGCCAATTTAATCATAAACTACATACCATGAAAACATTAATGACATCCTTAACTATTGTATGCCTTTTCTGTGTTTTTACACTTAACTCTCAGGCACAGTTAACGCCACAGCTAACCAAAGGCAGCCTGCTGGTTGGTACAACCACTGCTTTGGGCGGGGACTTCTATGACTTTGAACATACAGGCGGAGGCAATACAGCCGGACTTTCTTTTGGTTCTACCTGGTCGAGCAATGGTACGACATCTGAGAAAAACAAATATACCAGCTATAACCTGACTCCCAGAGTCGGATATTTCTTTATGGATGGACTCGCAGCGGGACTGAATATTAATATAAGAGGCCAATCAAACAAAGATGGTGATGATAAGGACAAGATCAGCACAACAACCATTGGCCCATGGGTCCGTTACTATGCTTTGCAGTGGGCATTGCTTGGAGGCAAGATAATTCCATTTGCAGAGGGTAAAGCTGCGTGGGGTAGTTCAAAAGAAACATACACATCAGGATCCTCAAGCAATACATATAAGTGGGGTGCATCGGAATATGGCATTGGACCCGGTCTGGCATTATTTATCGCTGATTATATTTCCCTGGACATGATGATCGCGTATAGGAAGGCAACCTGGAAAGACAAGGACGCCACTGAAACAACCAAATACCATGACAGTTCTTTCGGATTTGCTTTTGGTTTGACTGTCTTAATACCACCATGCTGGTAAAATGAGATCAGAACCCACCCCTTTTCTCTGGGTGATCAGGGTTTTAGCGAGTCTGTTTCTATTAGGATATCTGTCCTTTGGTTTTCTGGCAACTTTTATCCTCGGGGGCTTCCCCGGGGAAAGTGTATTGGAAAACAGCGTATATATTTTATTGGCCCTGGTTTTCCTGATTGGACTGTACTTTTTATGGTCTAACCGGGAAGGACTGGCCGGGCTGCTATTTATCCTCTGGTACGCGGCACTCTGGCCCTGCCAGATATTTATTGCCGGTGATAATTTTGAGGATTTACCAGCACCCGGAATATTTATGTTTATTATCGGCGTTTTATCGATCTTTTACTGGTTCAATAAAAGAAAGCAACAAACAGAGGCGAATGATTGAAGCAGGCAGGGGGGATACAGGATCAAAAGGTATATCCAATGGATATTCCTAGTCCAAATAAAGGTACCTTCTCCGACCTGTTTACTATCAACCTGCTGATCAATCGGATGGAGATGCCGCTGTTTGCCCTGTACCTGAAGGCAGCCAGGAAATATGGCAGGTGTTGCCAGTTGCCATTATTTGTCAGCCCGTTGTAGCCTGCCCCCAATTCGACAAATGTCAGATAACCTGTGGTATATGCTGCTTCCGTCAGTATAATTAATCCGTATCCTGGTTTGAGGCCATCCCCGAGACCCGCCCGCAGCAAGACGGCGGGTCCGAATCTTGCCGGTTTCAGGTAAAACATATGATCATAATTAACAGTAAGATAACTGCTTCCATTGTACCCGAATTCCAGGTCAATGGCATTTTGTTCTGATATGGGAAGCGCTATTCCACGTTCAGGACTCTGACTGTTTGTAGGTGAGAAATTTAAAACAACAAAAGAAATTAACAGGAGCAAATGTCTATTCATCAGAATTCCGCGCGATTCCAGATTTGGGATTCAATCATATGGCCCTGAAATTACTAAACAAATTTCGTAACTGAAAGACACTATTCCATTTGCTTTGATCTCAACCTTCGGTAAATGGATCGATCGGAGAGCTGACGGATTCGGCGAAATCCGAATACCCAGAGGAATATGAGGAAAGGGATGAATGCAAATAGCAGGTATTGATGACCGGACATAAGAATGAAATCGTAGATCCCGTGCAGCAGTATAGGGATGAGCAGTGCAAGGAAAAGTCTTCGGGCACGTTCTTCAGGATAAAACCTGGCCAGTCCGAACTGGTAACCCATAATGACCCCAAAAAGTGCATGGGCGGGGATGGCAGTAAATGCCCTGGTAATGCCTACACTCATTCCGCCATCAGTAACATACAGGATGTTTTCAAGACCGGCAAAACCCAGCGAAATAAAAGATGCATATACAATCCCGTCAAACTTTTCATTAAAATGCCTGTTTCTCCAGATCAGCAGGTAAAGTGCCATGAATTTGAATAGTTCTTCTGTACAAGCAGCTACTACGAAGGCATTCCAGGCAGCTGAAGCCAGTCCCGTGAAATCCTGACCGCGGGCAGCTAAAAGTCCCTCGATAATTACGACCGGAATTGAAATAACACAGCCAACAACCAGGGAGATCAGCAATAATCTGATGGGTTCACGTTCATATTTATCCCTGATATAGATATAGATGGCAATGACAAATACAGGCGCCAGGGCTATGATAATCAGGTTCATCGGGTGGTTCTTGTATTACCAACCCGGACTTAAGGGGGATCGTCGCATGAAAGGATTGGTGGGATCATTATAATAATAGGGCCTGCCATCGGTCATATTGAACCTGGCACCTACATGAAAATTGTCAGTGATTTTATAGTTCACGTTCATACCAATGGACTGGAATCCGGAATTCTTCTGAAAAGCATTCATATGCCTGTACATATCATTATCAAGCTCTTTGACCACCATCCCGCCAACGGTCAGCCTGGGATTGATCTGGTAATTACCTTCGGCAAAAACCAGGATGCGGTTGAACCGGTTCCCGAGAGGACCGGCTGATCCGCCTCCAGCTGTACCAACACCTTCAAAACCTGATCCAGACATAAAGCCGGTGGAAAGAACGACCCCTGCACTGAAATGAAGCCGTGGGGTCGCATGGTACCTGATCTCAGGGGCAATATATGAATCGAACATGGAACCATGCCTGCCAAAGCTTGTAAAAGCAGCTCCTGCTTCGAGTCCAAAGTCAATCTTGTCCCTGACCGGTGTCTTCAATTCAGGCACTGTCAATACCTCCTGTGCCTGGTTAAGCTGCTGTAAAAGAAGGCCTTCCCCTTCTGATTCCTGGGCAAGGCTCAGTAAAGGTAATAACAGGAGTCCGGTAAATAATATAGATCGCATAAGATATTAACGCAAAAAATATCGTATCAAATATATCAAATTCTTATGATTATTATGAATAGTTTATCCAAATAACCTCTGCGGGATCAGGTTAAGATGCCTAAAGTTCCATCCTGGAAACACTAAGAACACCTTTGAGCCTGGCCAGGTTTTTAATCAATACATCAAGATGCCTGGTATTCTTGACAAACAAGGTGATGGTGCCTTCAAACATTCCTTCCGTTGAGTCAATGGAAACGGAGCGCATGTTAACCCGCAGGTCTTTGGAAATAACATCCGAGATCTTACTCAGAATACCAATATCATCGAGTCCGGTTACCCTGATGGTTGCCGGCAGGTAAATATCTGCTCCAGTAACAGCCCATTGAGCTTTTACCACGCGGTAGCCATGCCTGGATATCAGCTGGGCGGCATTCGGACAATTGACACGATGGATGGTGATGCCTGCACTGACAGTGACAAAACCGAAGATCTCATCACCATAGATCGGGTTACAGCACTTTCCAAGCCGGTAGTCCAATTTGTCCAGGGATTTATCAATGATCAGGTAATCATCCTGTTTCAAACCGGAAGACATGAGTTTGTCAACATCATGTGCCCCGATCTCGGTAGATTTTCCGGTGACCGGGGACTTATCCTTATCCTGCAGGATATTTTTAATCTTCAGAAGGTCAATTTTCTCGATGGCCACCAGGTGATAAAGGTCGGTGGCTGTCTTTAGCCTGTAATGTCGGAGCAGCTTGTTGATATTCACATCTTCAAACTCAAGTTTCCAGTTCCGGAACCGTCGTTTCAGAATTTCTCTCCCTTCCTCTGCTTCTGCCAGTTTGGTTTCCTGCAGGGCCTGCTTGATCTTGGACCTGGCCTTTGATGAAACCACATACTGAAGCCAGTCCTGCTTGGGCCGCTGTCCCTTTGATGTAATGATCTCTACCTTGTCACCATTGGATAATTTATGCCTGATCGGCACGCTTCTCCCGTTGATCTTGGCCCCCATGCAAGTCATCCCTACCTGGCTGTGAACATCAAATGCAAAATCCAGAACCGTTGCACCCACGGGAAATTTCTTCAGATCTCCCTTTGGCGTAAATACAAAAATCTCCTTATTGTATATGCTCAGTTTAAAGTCGTCTATGATATCTCCTGCATCAGGTTCCGGATTTTCAAGCATTTCCCTTATCCTGTTCAGCCATTCTTCCGTTTCGGATTGATCTGACCCACCCTTGTACTTCCAATGTGCAGCCAGGCCTTTCTCGGCCACTTCATTCATCCTTTCAGTTCGGATCTGGACCTCAACCCATTTGCCACCTGGTACCACAACCGTTGTATGTAATGATTCATAGCCATTTGACTTGGGCACGGATATCCAATCCCTTAAGCGGTTGGGATTCGGCTGGTAGTGATCCGTCACCAGGCTGTATACCTTCCAGCAGTCGGACTTTTCAAGTTTTATATCGGATCTCAGAATGATCCGTATGGCAAAAAGATCATAAACTTCCTCGAAATCAACCTGTTGTTGTTTCATTTTTGACCAGATGGAATACACCGATTTTGTCCTGGCCTTAATCTCAAAATCGAATCTCTCCTCCTTTAACTGCTTCTGTAGAGGGGCAATAAACCCTGTAATAAATTTGTCGCGGGACAACTTCGTTTCCTGCAGTTTCTCAACGATTTCCCTGTAGGACTTTATATCAGTATATTTCAGGTGAAGATCTTCCAGTTCGGATTTAATATTATACAATCCCATCCGGTGTGCCAGTGGAGAATATAAATGGAATGTCTCGGTGGATATTGTTAATTGTTCAGCCCTGTCAAGATGCTCCAGGTTCCTCATATAATATAACCTGTCGGCCAGTTTCACCAGGATTACCCTGATATCACTGGAAAGGGTGAGCAACAGATTCCGGAGGTTCTCCCCCTGGTCATTGGATTTATGGGTATCTATCCTGCTTATCTTTGCCACGTCATCAATAATCTGAATGATGCTGGAATCCAGATGCGGCTCAAGGTCTTTCCTGCTTAAGCTGTCATCCAGGTAAAAATCGAATAAAAGGGAGGAGATGATAGATGTAGCACCCAGGCCAATCTCACCCGCAATGATACGGGCCACACCCAGGGCATGAAAAATAGTATGATCTCCCAGTTTCACAGGTTTGTCCCCGCTGGCATCCAATGCAAGATTCATGGCTTTTTTAAGCATGCCGAACTCTGCTTCACTCATATCAGGTTTGCATATCCTGAGCAGTCCCCTGTACTGGTTCAGCATCCTTTTATCAGACCTTATTTCATTTTTTTCCGCGGCCATTTTTGCTACCCTCTGCTGACAAAAATACTATTCTTTTGCGATTGCATAAAGTCGAAAAGGACGTACTTTTGGACGATGCGCAAGTTTCCACATACCTATGTTATCGTTTTCTACATTCTCCTGATTTCCGCAATCCTGACCTGGATCATTCCCGGAGGCGAATACGTTGAGGAAAAAGTGCTTGTGGACAGTGTTGAGAAAACAGAACTGGTTTATAGAGAAGTGGAGAATGATCCTCAGTCCTGGCAGGTTTTTACGGCTCTGTTCAAGGGATTTGTGAAACAATCGGGGATCATCGTTTTTATCCTGATGATTGGTGGTGCCTTCTGGATCATGAACAGCAGCAAAGCCATTGACGTTGGCATTCTGTCTTTTATCCGTTTTACAGGCAGGCTTGAAAGATTCGGCTGGATCAGGAGGTTGGGGGCGGACAATATTATTATAGCCCTGGTGATGATCATGTTCAGTGTGTTCGGCGCTGTTTTCGGGATGAGTGAAGAAACCATAGCTTTTGTTATCATCATGGTACCCCTGGCCATTTCCATGGGATATGACTCTATTGTTGGTGTTTGCCTTTGCTTCGTGGCAGCCGCATTAGGTTTTGCCGGGGCCATGCTGAATCCATTCACCATCGGGATTGCACAAGGCATAGCTGGATTGCCACTCTTTTCCGGAATGGAATACAGGATTCTCTGTTGGATACTGATCAATACGGCCGGGATTGGATTTGTGCTTTGGTATGCCAGAAGAATAAAACTCCATCCTGAAAGATCACCCGTCTACAAGGAAGATGAATACTGGAGGAAGAAAGGCAGCACAGAATTGGAAACCATGGCTGGAAAAACGCCTATATCCGCCTGGTTTTCATACGGGATTATACTGACCGGGCTGATTGCTTTTTCCATATTCAATCACCAGACTACCTTTATTGTCGGAGATCCGGCTGCCGGTACCGGTTCATCCATTACCCTTCCCATTGTCCCGCTGGCAACCGGGCTTTTTGCCCTGGCCGGCTTGCTAAGCCTACGGAAATCGGTCCAGTTTTTCCTGCTTACACTTTTGGGCTTTACCATTTTATTTCTCATTATCGGTGTTATGGCTTACCAGTGGTACATCATGAAGATTGCCACCCTGTTTTTTGCTATGGGACTCTTCTCAGGAATTGCCATGAATTATTCACCCAACAGGATTACTGCCTTCTTCCTGGAAGGGGTAAGGGATATTCTCCCGGCTGCATTGATCGTGGGACTTGCAGGTGGTATTATAGTGATCCTGGAGGATGGAAAGATCGTAGATTCAATCCTGCATGGCCTTTCTTCCAGGATGGATGGTCTGGGGAAGATTGCCTCCGTTGGGATCATGTACGCTGTGCAAACCCTTATCAATGTGATCATTCCCTCGGGATCCGCACAGGCGGCACTGACCATGCCCATCATGGCACCATTTTCAGACCTGGTTGATATATCCAGACAGGCAACCGTGATGGTCTACCAGTTCGGGGATGGGTTTACCAATATGATCACACCTACATCAGGTGTGCTGATTGGTGTTCTCGGGGTAGCCAGGATCCCCTATGAAAAGTGGGTAGAATGGGTTATCCCTTTTATGATCATCCTGTTGATCCTGGGTTTTCTGTTACTGATTCCGACGGTCACAATGAACCTGAAAGGATTCTAGCGGATATTTACACCTAATCCCACAGTGGCCACAGAATAATTGGCCCAGGTATAATCAAAATGCAGGGTGATGACGGCAAATTTAAACCTGATCCCTGCATTCAGCCTGGGTTTGGTGGTACCTCCATCCTGGTTCTTGATCTCCACATCGATGGGATTCTCTAAGGCATCCTGGTCCCGTACGACAGGCGTCAAGAAAGGATCAAAGTTCGGATCATTCGGATCGGTAATTATGGTTGGCATGGGATAATACCCGTTAAGTTTCAGGTTGGTCTGTGTGATGCTTAACCCTACTCCACCGTAAAAGCAAACTACCGGAAGGTTGGCTGAAACCAGTGCATTGGCGGTATGACCCTGGGTCACCACATCAAAGTTCTGGTTGTCAAAACTTACACTATTTGTAGTAAGGTCTGTAGCACCGATCATGTCAGGTGTAATGCTGGTCAGTTCAGCATTTACTTTAATATTGGTATATCCGTACATAACGGCCAGTTGCAGAATGGGCATCTTGGCAAGCACGGGGATCCATTGTTTCACATCGTGCTTAAATCCCACACCCCAGATACCGGCTTTTGCTGTGTTTCCTATCTTTACAGTGGGCATATAGCGCCCCATTATTTCAAAGCCCTTTGGCAAGCCTACTGCCGCATTGATCATTGGTGAAGGGATAAAATCCACACCCGTACCTGAGGGATGGTCATATTGCAGGTAAGTGACCGGGTTCCCCAGGATATCCTGCTGATAGCTTAGTTCTGGTCCTGTATTCTTTCCCCCGGCAACGGTATTGGCAATATTAGCATCATAAAGCGCTGCCAGTGTCAATTGGCTCAAATCGTATGTTTTATGGTCATCCGGTACAAAGGCCACACTGGCAGTAAAGGTAATGTCAAAACCACCTAACTTATGGACCTTGGCAGTATTGTACCAGCCTCCATTGATATTAGCCCCTAATGCATTGGCAAATGGCCTCAAGTATTCTGTCAACATCTGTTCAGCATCATCTACCCCACCGGTAAGCATGAGCCCGATATCTTCAACCTGGCTGAATGACGGCATGATGGTCATACAAAATAAAATCATGCCTGCCTGTATTGATCTTATTCTCGATTTCATATATAATATATTATATGGTTATTTACTATAAATTCTGGTATACGCAGATATCCTGATCTTGTTTTAGGAATGACGGAGTTTTTCCAGAATCGGTTGCATTCATCCGGCAGTTTGCAGTTCTTTGGTTAATATTTAATTTTAAGGTATCGTAGCTAAACTATGAAAATGGATATTCCCAACCAGCCACTGGCGGACCGGATGAGACCGGTGACACTGGAAGATTTTATGGGACAGGAGCACCTTGTCGGGAAAGACGCCGTGATCCGGAAGATGATCGAATCAGGATCCGTGGCCTCGTTTATTCTATGGGGACCCCCGGGTGTTGGAAAAACAACCCTGGCCAGGATCATTGCCAACCAGCTTGACAGGACATTCTACCAGTTGAGCGCGGTTCAGTCCGGTGTCAAAGATGTCCGTGAGACAATTGAAAAATCCCGGAAACAGCAGTTCTTTAACAAGCCTAATCCAATACTGTTTATTGATGAGATCCATCGTTTCAGTAAATCACAGCAGGACTCCCTGCTTGGTGCTGTTGAACAAGGCATTGTCATCCTGATAGGGGCAACCACCGAGAATCCCTCTTTCGAAGTGATATCCCCTTTGCTGTCACGATGCCAGGTGTACATCCTTAATTCCCTGTCAAAAGATGATCTGTTGGGTCTGATCGATAAGGCCCTCAAGAAGGATATTCTACTGAAGAAACTGAATATCAATATTGCTGAGAACGAGGCCTTGCTGAGGTTGTCCGGTGGGGACGCAAGAAAATTGCTCAACATCCTGGAACTGATCATCAATGCTGAGATTTCAGGAGGGAAGGATATTCCGAAAGAGATCCTGGTGACCGATCAATCCGTTCTTGACAAGATCCAGGAGAATATCGCCCTATATGATAAAAATGGGGAGCAACATTACGACATCATTTCTGCTTTCATCAAATGCATCCGGGGGAGTGATCCCAATGCCGCTGTGTACTGGCTGGCCAGGATGATCGAGGGAGGTGAAAAACCGGAATTTATCGCCCGCAGGCTTGTGATACTGGCTGCTGAGGATATCGGCCTGGCCAATCCAAATGCCCTTTTACTGGCTACAAATTGTTTCCAGGCTGTACATCTGGTTGGCTGGCCCGAATCCCGTATCATCCTTTCAGAGGCAGCCATCTACCTGGCAACATCACCCAAAAGCAATGCCTCGTATATGGCTATTAATGATGCCCAGGAGCTGGTCAGGAAGACCGGCGACCTCAGTGTACCCCTTCACATCCGGAACGCTCCGACAAAGCTGATGAAAGAACTGGGGTATGGTGATGACTATAAATACGCACATAGTTACGAGGGTAACTTTGTGGAAAGTGAATTCCTTCCGGAGGAGCTCAGCGGGAAAAAACTTTACGATCCACAGAGCAATGCCAGGGAAACTGAGATCCGGGAGAGGTTAAGAAATTGGTGGAATAAGAAATACGGATATTAGCTATTTATTTCTATTTTTAGTGTCCTTCAATGAGCTAATTTAGATCAGCATGCTAGAAAACCTGCCATATGTAAAACATACTGAATCGGGCCAGTTCTTCCTGATTGCCGGTCCGTGTGTGGTTGAAGATGAAGCCCTCTGTTTCCAGATAGCTGAGCGGGTTGCCGGTATTTGCAACAAACTGGAGATCCCTTACATATTCAAAGCCTCCTATCGCAAAGCAAACAGGTCCCGTTCTGATTCATTCACAGGGATTGGAGACCTGGCCGCATTAGATATCCTGCGTAAGCTTCGGAACCGGCTTAAAATACCTGTAATTACAGATATACATGCTCCGGAAGAAGCTGCCATCGCAGCAGAATATGTTGACATCCTCCAGATCCCTGCCTTTCTGAGCCGACAGACTGATCTGCTCATTGCTGCCGCGGAAACTGGTAAATTTGTAAACATTAAAAAGGGACAGTTCATGGCACCTGCCTCCATGAAGTTTGCAGCTGAGAAAGTAGCCGCTCAGGGTAACAGGAATATTCTGTTAACTGATCGTGGGACCATGTTCGGGTACCGGGACCTGATTGTAGATTTCAGGGGGATTATCGAGATGCAGCAAACAGGATATCCTGTGGTGCTTGATATTACCCATTCACTGCAGCAACCAAACCTGGAGAGCGGGGTCAGCGGCGGCCTTCCTGAAATGATTGAAACACTTGCCAGGGCCGGCATTGCAACAGGAGCTGATGGCATCTTCCTGGAAACACATCCTGATCCGGCAATTGCTCTGTCTGACGGTGCCAATATGCTTGAACTCTCCGGTATCGAAAACCTGCTTCAGAAGCTCAAGCTGCTGAGAGAAACTGTTAATAAACTGAAAAACCAATAACCAGATTGTCATTATTTTAAGCCTAAAATCATGAAAAAGACCATTCTTATCCTAATAAGCATTGCAATTTTTACCGTGGGATCTGCTTATGCTCAGGATCTGCAGAAAATTCTGGATAAATATTTTGAAACCATAGGACAGGAAAAATTATTAAAAGTGCAAACACAGGTAACCATAGGCAAAACATTACAGATGGGCATGGAAATGCCTTTTAAAACCATGAGCAAACGGCCCAATAAGGCTTATATGGAGGTGGAAATCCAGGGAGCCAAGATGGTGATGGCGTTTGACGGGGAAAATGGCTGGGCGATCCAGCCATGGACAGGATCTGCAGAACCTGTGGATCTGCAGGGACCGGAACTTCGGCCTATGAGAGAGATGTCAGACATGGATGGAAGCCTGTGGAATTATGTTGAAAAGGGACATCAAATTGAACTGTTGGGCACTGAAGAAATGGAGGGCACCGAAGTATATGTTCTTAAGCTCACCAGGAAAGATGGGGATATTTCCAACTATTACCTTGATTCAGAGAAATATGTAATGCTGAAATTGAGCTATAAAATGGTGGTCAATGGGCAGGAAACTGAGATGATAGCTTTAATGAGTAACTTCCAGGATGTAGAGGGTTATATCATGCCCTTCACAACCGAGCAGAGATTTGACGGACAAACTGGCATGACCATCACATTCGATGAGGTGAAGTTCAATGTGGATATCGATGATACCATATTCGTCAAGCCTGCCCCAGCCGATGTTGAAAACTAATTGGATTATACTAAATGGACAGGAGCCCTTTTCGAGGGCTCCTGTTATTTCTTCAGCAGGTCTGTAAGCCGGGTTCTGTATCCTGGTCGTCCCCTGTGGGGCCGGCTCCGGGATCTCTATCATTTATCTGATCGACCTACCCCCCGACATCGGGCGAGCAACCCTTATCAGCCGGTATACATGGTCTTTCAGCCCAAAAGGCGGACCGCCACCGGTGTCGCCACCGGGACCGGTGAGCTCTTACCTCACCTTCTCACCCTTACCCCTTCTGACGAATCAGTACGGGGCGGTTATTTTCTTCTCCGCTGCTATACCCTCACGGACATCTTTCTCCCGAAAGTATGGTGCTCTGTGCTGCCCGGACTTTCCTCTCTTTGTACCCCGTTGCCGGGATCCAAAGAACGATAGAACGTCCTGCTGAATTGCTGCAAAAGTACAAAATTTTCAAATAATCATAGGTAGGTTTGGAACTATCAGTTTGGAACTATAAGTTTGGAGCTTATAGTTCCAAGCCGCTGCATGGAGAGTCTGACGTATATATTACCAGAAAATTTCATCGCAAAATACCCCCTGGATCAGAGAAATAGTTCCAAACTATTGATCTATCAACGGGGGCAGGTTTCCCACCAGACTTTCAGAGACCTTCCCGCATTGCTTCCGCCAGACATACTGATGGTTTTCAATGACACAAGAGTGGTTCAGGCCCGCTTGCTGTTTGAAAAATCCACCGGCTCCAAGATTGAGATTTTCTGCCTCGAACCCCATGAACCTGCTGAATATTACCAGGCATTTCAGCAGACTTCAGAAAGTGTCTGGAAATGCCTGATCGGGAATGCGAAAAAATGGAAATCAGGTCCATTAAGCCTGGAGGTAGGATTAGGCCACCCAAGTCAAAAAAGGATCATCGAATTCCATGCTGAAAAAATCAGCCGTGACAAAGATGCATTTCTCATCAGGTTTCACTGGGATCCCGGAGATGTTTCTTTTGGTGAGATACTGGAAGCGGCCGGCTATACCCCTATCCCACCCTATCTGAACAGGGATGCTGAACCAGAGGACAAACAGACTTACCAGACTGTATATTCCCTAATAGATGGTTCCGTAGCTGCACCGACGGCGGGACTGCATTTTACGGATGCAACGCTTGAGCAGATCGACAGGAAAGGGATCAACCGGCTTAACCTTACACTGCATGTAGGCGCCGGCACTTTCCAACCTGTATCGAAGGATGATCCGGCGAAACATCCCATGCATGCCGAACATTTTTATGTGAGCCGGCGGTCTTTACAGGCTTTGCTGGATCACGAGGGAGATATCATGGCCGTAGGCACCACTACAACCCGTGTTCTTGAATCCCTTTACTGGCTCGGCCTTAAGCTGATCGGCAACAGGCAGTCCGGTGAATCACCGATATTCCTTGATCAGTGGGAAGCCTACGAAATACCTCCTGGCAGCCGCAGGGAAAGTCTCAGGCAACTCCTGTGGTACATGGAAGAAAATGGACTGGAGATCATGAAGGGGATCACCAGGCTGATGATCATCCCGGACTACACTTTTCGAATGGTTAACCGGATGATCACGAATTTTCACCAGCCCGGCAGTACATTGTTAATGCTTGTAGCCGCATTTATCGGGAAAGACTGGAAAAAAGTCTACGATTATGCCATTGCCAACGATTTCCGTTTTTTAAGCTATGGAGACAGTTCCCTGCTTATTCCCTGAGTACGGCCTCATCAATCAATTCCAGTGTATCCGGGTTGATCACCTCCAGGGTAACCTTCATTCCATCAACATGTATCAACACCAATGCATTCTGGGTGGTGAATCCCTGAACATGCTCGGACCAGGGAGTCTCCTCCTGTGCATAATAGGGTGCACCCGCCGCCCCGTTATTGATCTGCCAGATCTCCCTGCCAATCTCTATCTTTTCAGCGAAGTACATTTCAGGATAGATATCCAACTCAGAGGATATCTTCAACCGGTTATAATTATGTTCATCGCCGGTAAAAATGGCCACGACTTTGTTGGTCTTATTAATCAGCAGGTCAAGATATTCATCCCTCCTTTCGATGATCCCTTTAGGAAGGTTTTTCCCGGCAATAAAGGGACGGTACTGGTTATTACCACTATACCACATATCATCCCCCACATGTCCTCCATTTGGGAAAGCGGGGGTATGTTGGGTAACAAAAATATGATCAATGCGATCATCAGCCTCAAGCATCTGAAGCGTTGAGGCCAACCATTCAAGTTGCTTGTCCAGGATATAGCCATGCAGGTTTCCTCCGGTCAGCCGGATAAAAGGAGTGGATGAAGCATAGAGGTAATCCGAATTGAGGACAACAACTGCTACATTATCATAGAGATAGTAAAATACAGATTCCTTGTAGGACGGGAAATCTGTTTTTTTTGGATCCGGATCATAGGATGCTCCATCCTCGCTTTCCGGTCCGTTTACAGGCATATGAAAGTTATCCATAAAAACAGCTTCAGCCGACTCCGTTTCAAAGGGGAAGCGGTCTACCTTCATGATCATTTCATCCCTGGTATCATAAAACCAGTATTCCAGTGCCTCATGGTTACCCATTCCCACATAAACAGGTATATAGTGCCCAAACGCTTCAATGGACCTCTTCCAGTTGGCATACTGCAGATTGGTTGCATCCTTGCTGGTTAGGTAGCCATTGATCAGATCCCCTGTGAACTGAAAAAAGCGGGCATCATGCATGAGGGTCGCTGCCATGATCTTTTTCATGATATAGCTGTTTACTCCGAAAATATCTCGTTCACCACCGCCCTGTCCGCTCCTGGAATCACTGGCATAGGCAAAAGTAAAAGGTGTTCTGGATCCCGGTTCAGGAGCGGTCCGGAATGAATACTGCTGTTCGACTCCACCGGTTTGTAAAAGGTATTCATATTCAGAATCGGGAGACAAACCGGTGATTCCAATAACATGATCGAGGGTGGCCTTCTGATCAGCAAAGCTCCGGCCATCAATGTTAATTTTTGCAGAAACCTTGAGATTCGTTTTAAAGGTGATGGTAGCACCCTCATCCGTCAACAGGTTAACAAATGGGCCTTCTATTACCGTGATGCCAATTTCGAATGGTCCGGTACCTTTAAATGCCACCCTTCCGTCATAAATCATACTTCCATATTCATCCACAACACGGTAACCAATGGTCCCATCCCCGCTTTTCTCCCAGCCCGTCATATCATATCTCCCGGACAGGTTGCTGAGGATGTCGACCTGTGATTTCCCGCCTGTAATTTCTGCCGTGCTCCGGAAATACACAGGCAGTGGGTGTCTTGAATCATTATAGTGGATAAGTCCATAGTACATGGTTCCTGATAGCAAGGTATCCAGGAAATCAAAAGCAATACCCTTTGGTGTACCAACAGGATTCCCCAACATCTGTTTAAGGGTATGATATGGAGGAAGGTCCACATTGTATACCCTGGCATCGTTCCTCTCCACATAAACCCTATTGCGTTCGAATCCCATATTGGAATACACTTTTGGTATTTTTTTCTGTGCATGGCATCCATAAAAGATCGAGCCTGTCAACATAACGATCAATAATAATTTCCGTTTCATTTCAAACAATTTTATTTGAACAAGTGGTTATTTCATTACTTTCCTTATCAAGGAACTAAAATTAATGATATCTTCTTCGGTAGTGTCATAAGAACACATCCAGCGCACCTCACCGGTAGCCTCATTCCAGACATAAAAGAAAAAGGCTTCCTGGAGGATGGGAATGAGTTCTTTTGGCAGTATGGCAAATACAGCATTGGACTGAACCGGCTGTGTGATCCGGATCCCGTCAATCTTCATCACTTCTTCTTCGAGCATTTTGGCCATATGATTGGCATGGCTGGCATTTTTCAGCCAAATATCCTCATCGAGAAACCTTTCAAACTGGGTAGCTATGTAGCGCATCTTTGATGCCAGCTGCATACCCTGTTTCCTCAGGTATTTGAAATCACAGGCAAATTCCTCGCTCATAAACACTACGGCCTCACCATACATCATCCCATTTTTGGTTCCACCGAAGGATAATACGTCAACTCCTGCAGCTACTGTAAATTCCCTGAATCCTGTCTCGAGGCTGGCGGCTGCATTACTGATCCGGGCTCCATCCATGTGGACCAGCATGTTGTGATCATGTGCATAATCAGTGATGGCCCGTATCTCATCAGGGGAATAGACTGTTCCCATTTCTGTAGATTGTGTTATGGAGACCACACGCGGCTGTGAATGATGCTCAAAGCCAATCCCATACATATGCTTTTCAATAGTTGCCGGGGAGAGTTTGCCATCTGGAGAATCAACAGACAGCAGTTTACAACCGGTCCACCGCTCCGGGGCCCCGCATTCATCTTCATGAATATGTGATGTTTCTGCACAAATAATAGAATGGTAAGGCTTGGTAATGGCATCCAATCCAAGCACGTTGGCGGCTGTTCCGGTAAACATAAAATATGGTTGAGCCTTCTCTCCGAGGATGCTCTTTATCTTTTTCACCGCGGATGCCGTATACGGATCGTCACCATAGGCGATAGTATGACCTGAATTCACACTTTCAATGGCCTTCATTATTTCCGGATGGACCCCGGCATTATTGTCACTTGCGAATCCCCTTTTGTTCATGAAATGGAAGGTTTGTAGAAATAAAATTATTAATAAATGACGGGATCTAAAACAATTCGTCGTATTTAGTCCACATAAAATCCCCGAGCACCCATGCTTCATTCACAACCCTGATACCCCATTTGTTTGTATATCCCGTTAAAAATTCAATGGTCTTCTCCGGTTTACCTTTTTTATAGAGCCTCATGGCCTCTGCCTCAACAACATGCTGATTATCAAGCAATTCCTGTTGCCAGGGAAGCCAGACGGCATCCACATCATGGCGCATGTCCCCCCATCGTTGGGCGGCCAGTGTACCAAGCCGGTTAAATGCCCACCATGCTGATTCCCGGTTATAGCCCTCAGGCCTGCCGGGCGTTTTATATGGAACCGGAAGGTCGGTAACCGAACAATACACCGGAATATAAATGGAAGTAGCCACATTGTCCATAGCCAGCCAGACAATCCCGCCAATCTCATCCGGCAGCCAGTCCCTCGACTGGATAATGGTCGCATACATGGTATACCAGCGTGCAATGGTCCTTTCACCTCTCCAGCCCCAGCCGCCATTGATCCTGAATACCTTATTCATGTCATAAGGCATAAATGGATTCGCCAAGGGAGAGATCACAATCTTACCACTGTCATCGGCCACGGTAATGTCCTTGACAAAATTAAAATCCGTACCCTCATAGTAATCTTTGAAAACAAAGATCAGTTTAGCCAGGTCAACCGGCTCGTCAGGCTTCACAGAAAATGGATAATTCTCTGCATTCGGATCCAGTTCCAGGGAAGGGGCAAGCAGATGAAACACCCTCCATTCCCTTCGCCGGCTGGCAAATGAGGTCCTGCTTTCCGGCGCATAGGCATAGCAGAAGCGGAAAGGTCCATCTCCAGGTGACCACCAACCATTTTCCTTTGCCAGGTCAAAAATATTTTCAGATGCCATAAAATGATCAGGATCAGTAAGATCAATTTCTTTAATGGTACTTGCATTGGCGTTTACCGAAACATGGTCGTCAGGTACCCGCTGGGCCGCCCAGACGGATCCTGTCCTGCCTTTACCGGGACCAATAATCTCAAGGTGCCAGACCTCTCCAGGATCAGATATAGTCAGGCATTCCCCATAATCATTCCAACCGTACCTCCCAAGCAGTTCCCCGGCAAGCTGTATGGCTTCCCGGGCAGTTTTCGTTCGCTCCAGCATCAACTGGCACAG
>SDBS01002057.1_pt1 | contig 20263 bp, 10 predicted proteins | sample 2277091 | NCBI WGS metagenome assembly SDBS01 (sample SAMN10404972, study PRJNA504765) | marine sediment metagenome | isolation source: marine sediment core GS10_PC15, 163 cmbsf | place: Arctic Ocean: Southern Knipovich Ridge | collected 2010 | reverse complement strand
AGCTGTTGATACCTTCCTTTCAACGTCCAGCAAGCAGTTTCTTAATGATAAATTCCAAACAGTTGGATTCTCACATCGGCTTTGGGTGTCAACTACAAATAAGTGGGGAGCGAACGGCGAAGAAGCCATAAGGAATCAAAAACCACCGGTTTCCCGGTTAAATCTTTATGACCTTGAGCAAGCTCCCATAGATTGGAAAAATTTAGATAAAGGGATTACCGGGGATCTTGCTCGCACAACCAAAAAAACATTGTTTTCTCACCAAGAAATTGCCGTCAATCAAATACATGCACATTTTAAGGATAATGACAGAGGGAAGATGATAATGGCCTGTGGTACAGGAAAAACCTTTACCTCCCTTCGTATTGCTGAAAAGGAAACCAATAATAATGGATTCATCCTATTTTTAGTCCCATCCATTGCACTTCTTGGTCAAACACTGAGAGAGTGGACAGCAGATGCATTGGAGCCAATTAATCCTGTAAGTATTTGTTCTGACCCAAGAATTACTAGGAAGCATACCAAAAATGAAGATCTGGATAGCTTTAGTGTTGTTGATCTTGCACTACCTGCTACAACGGATGTAGATAAAATTGTGAAACGACTTCGGTACCTAATGACTTCAAAGAAAACAGGTATGACAGTAGTTTTTTCCACCTATCAATCCATAGATGTTATCGCAGAGGCACAAAAGGTTCTTATTAAGACATTAGACTCTGAAAATGGCATTGGTATTTTCGATCTTATTGTTTGTGATGAAGCGCATAGAACCACAGGTGTTGCATTAACTAAGGAGGACTCATCAGCATTTATCAAAGTACATGATAATGACTTTCTCAATGCAAGAAAGAGATTATACATGACAGCTACTCCACGACTATATAGTGATGACTCCAAGGCAAAAGCAGCTCAACATGATGCAATCCTTTGTTCCATGGATGATCAGACCATATATGGTGAGGAGATTTACCGCATTGGATTCGGAGAGGCCGTAGAGCAGGATCTATTATCGGATTACAAAGTACTTATCCTAACACTCAGTGAATACGATGTGCCTCCTGCCATCCAGAAAGTAATTTCCAATTTGGAAAGTGAAATAAATGCTGATGATGCTTCCAAACTTATTGGGTGTATCAATGCCTTATCGAAACAGGTACTCGGGGATGAAGGAAGTATAAAACGCACAGATCCAGATCCAATGAAAAGGTCCGTTGCATTTTGTCAGAATATTGCTATTTCCAAGAAAATCACTAACACTTTTAATTCCGCAACTGATGTCTATCTGGAATCATTGATGCAAGAAAAACGTCAGCAAATGATCCCTGTAGCTTCAAGGCACATTGATGGGACAATGTCTGCACCTGTGCGAGATGAGCTAATGGGTTGGTTAAAATCAACCTCAGCAGACTTAAATGAATGTAGGATACTTACAAATGTAAGATGTCTGAGTGAAGGGGTTGATGTTCCTTCATTAGATTCAGTGATGTTTCTTTCTGCAAGGAACTCCCAGGTGGATGTGGTCCAATCTGTAGGTCGTGTAATGCGTAAGTCCCCTGGTAAAAAGTATGGATATATTATTATCCCTGTAATTGTTCCTGTGGATATTGAGGCTTCAAAAGCATTGGATGATAACGAGCGGTATAAGGTTGTTTGGACAGTCCTGAATGCCCTGCGAGCACATGATGATAGATTTAATGCCACTGTAAATAAAATTGAACTGAATAAGAAAAAACCGGGGCAAATATTAGTTGGCAGACCGGATATTGGGGCATTTGTAAATGAGCCGCAAGTTGGTTACGGTGAAATAAGCAAACAACTTGCCATGCAATTTGAACAATTACAGAGTGTTGTTTTTGCACGCATGGTTCAGAAAGTCGGAGATCGAAGATATTGGGAGCAGTGGGCAAAAAATGTGGCTGATATTGCTGAAAGGCAAGTAGAAAGGATTAACCGGCTAATAAATGAAGATACTGAACACCAAAAAGCATTTCAAAACTTTTTAAGCGGCTTACAAAAAAACATCAATCCAAGTCTTGCACAGTATGAAGCGGTGGAGATGTTGTCGCAGCATATCATCACAAAGCCTGTATTTGAGGCTTTATTTGAGGGCTATTCGTTCGTAAAAAACAATCCTATTTCTATATCCATGCAAACGATGCTTGACTTGCTTGAAGAGCAAGCAATAGAAAAGGATACAGAAACACTTCAAAAATTCTATGAGTCGGTAAGAATGCGGGCTGCGGGAATTGATAATGCCGAAGGTAAACAACGCATTGTTATAGAATTGTACGATAAGTTTTTCAAATCTGCATTCCCTAAAATGGTGGAGCAGCTTGGAATTGTTTATACACCGGTAGAAGTGGTTGACTTCATTATTCAGTCAGTAAATGATGTATTGAAGCAAGAATTTGGCCGCAGTTTATCCGATAAAAATGTTCACATCCTTGATCCATTTACAGGAACAGGTACATTTATTACACGGTTGCTGCAAAATGGATTAATAGAGAAAAAAGATTTAGAGAGGAAATATTTGCATGAGTTGTATGCAAATGAAATAGTATTGCTGGCCTATTATATTGCTGCGGTGAATATTGAAAATGCATATCACGATTTATTAGATAAAGAAAGCGAATACCTAAGTTTTGAAGGGATCTGTTTAACCGACACTTTCCAACTCGGTGAAACAGATGATGGTAAAGCACTATTTTCAGAAATGTTTCCAAAAAACTCGGAAAGAGTTGAATCACAGAGGGAAGCTCCAATTCAAGTAATCATTGGTAACCCACCCTACTCAGTGGGACAAAAATCAGCGAATGATAATGCACAAAATCAGAGTTACACACGATTGGATAATCGGATTGCCAAAACTTACGCTGCTTTGACTGATGCTGTCAATAAAAATTCCTTATATGATTCATACATCAAAGCGATTCGATGGAGTTCAGATAGGCTTGATCCCAAGAACGGAGGTATTATCGGCTTTGTTTCCAATGGAGCCTGGTTGGATGGAAACGCCCAAGATGGTCTTAGGAAATGCTTGGAACTGGAATTTAGTTCAATATATGTATTCAATCTCAGGGGCAATCAACGTACCAGTGGAGAATTATCCAGGAAAGAGGGTGGTAAAATATTCGGTTCCGGTTCAAGGACTCCCATTGCAATCTCACTGTTGGTGAAAAATCCGGACAAACAAACTGAAAAAGCAACGATATATTATCATGATATTGGCGATTACCTAAATCGTGAAGAAAAGCTTGACATAATCAAAGGGTATGGTTCGATTTTCAATCCTGAAATGCCCTTGAAAAAACTTACCCCGAATAAACATGGGGATTGGATAACTCAGCGAAACGATCTATTTGAGACATTTATTAAAATTAATTCCGAAAAGAAATTCAACAAAAAATCAAATTCATTTTTCATTATAAATTCAAGGGGTAATGAAAGTGCAAGGGATATATGGGTTTATAATTCATCTCTAGAAGATTTAAGGAAGAATATGCAGAATATGGTAGCTTTTTACAATGATCAGGTCGATGCGTACTTGGCTGCTATTGCAAATAGCCCTGGTTTAAATCCCCAGGATTGTATTGATAATGATCCCCAAAAGATAAGCTTATCAAGTAGTCTGTTATCGAATATAGAGAGAGGGAACAAGGTGAAGTTTGAATCAAACAGCATTGGCCTCAGTCTATATCGACCTTTCTTCAAACAAAATCTGTACTTGGGTGACAAAATGATCCACAGACGTGGACAGATGAAGGAATTTTTTCCAGATGCGAAAACTGAAAACCTTGTCATCAGTGTTTCTGGTTTAGGTGGAAATAAGGATAATACCACTTTAATTTCAAATTGCATTCCTGACTTGAATTGCCTTGATGCTGGTACTCAGTGCTTCCCACTTCATTATTTTGAAGAACGTAAAAAGCAGAGTCCAAGTTTATTTGATGGTGTTGGGACAAGTGAATACATCCGCAGAGATGGTGTCACTGATTTTATCCTGGATCAATCAAAGAAAATTTACGGTAAAAATGTAGGTAAGGAGGATATTTTTTATTATGTATATGGAATCCTGCACAGTCCGGATTATCGCGTTGCTTTTACCAATGACCTGAAAAAGATGCTCCCTCGTATTCCTTTGGTTGATGAGCCAAGGGATTTCTGGAAATTTAGCAAAGCAGGATGGGAGTTGGCAGAACTGCACATAAACTATGAAACCGTACCTGCTTATGATGGAGTAACTTTGAAAGGAGCAGAAAGTGAATTTTTCAGAGTTGAAAAAATGCGTTTCCCTAAAAAGGACCAAAAGGATACGATTATCTACAACAGTAAAATAATTATAGAAAAAATTCCTTCCCTGGCATACGAATATGTGGTAAATGGTAAAAGTGCCATTGAGTGGATCATGGAGCGCTATCAAGTAACCGAACACAAAGACAGCGGTATTAAAAACGACCCCAATGATTGGGCAGAGGAAGTAGGTAATCCGAGATATATTTTGGACTTACTATTGAGCATTATCAATGTAAGCATTCAAACAGTGGAGATTGTTAAAGGTCTGCCAAAATTAAAATTTGAATAATTTCCAGTTATTTTTAAAAAATTCTCTCCCAAACAATTGTGCTGTAAAATCAGGTAGGAAAATCACTCATAACCTCCCCTGAAATTTGGTATGCAAAAAACCGGAGGTTAGTTTGGTGTAACAAATAAAATCCATTGATTAATCCACACCTTATTTTTTTACCCGAAAAAGTTCGGATTTAGCTGACGACGCACATTTCAAATATTACAATTAATAAAAAGACTCCATGATATCAATTGGAGTGGAACTTTATGGCTGGTTCAACTCATACCTATTGTCAACCTGATTTTTGGTTTATATGTCTTGTTTAAAGATGGAACCCGTGGACCAAACGAATATGGTCCTGACCCCAAAGGCCGGGTTGTATAAAAACAGGTAATTATAAATATCTTTGCCCCCTATTCGGACACAATATTATTCTATATTTACCGATTGGGCAGCCTTTTTCTTTGACCATCAATAATCCTTTCCAGACTAGAGTCACTGCGAGCTTTTTTATATCCATTCTACCATTCTATCCAACCAATAATTTACCCTCTTTTCGTAGGTTAGGATCGAAAAAATCGGTGAGACTATTGGCTCCCCGGATTTTGATCAATGCGTTCTATTTTGCGAATGTTCCTTATTATTCCATCCCAATTATGGTTGTAATTATTTCAAACTGAATTTTTCATATGATTAAACAATTAGTGCCGAGTTTTATGTACGATTATTGTCGCCGATGGAGAGCCTTCTGGTAGTGGAATGCCGTAATAATTTCCAGAGACTGAAGTTTCCGCGATATAGTCTTTCAATTCCCGGTTAACATTATTATCAACCCATAGCGCTGTTATATTGAAATCGAATCCTATATCTTTACTACTTCCTACAAAAGCACCTTGTCTCCAGGAACCATTCGATTTTACCATTATTTCACCACCTTGTGGCCACCAGACCTGAAGCCCTTCCCTTTGAAGAAAGACCCATAAATGTTTGTCATTTATTGATATGCTGGTTCCCTCTATCCTTATTGTTGACCCTACATCATCTCCTGAGTGTGGAGTGGTAATTATTAATTCAGCATATTTGTATTGAATAATTGCATCAAGCAGATTTTGATCAGCTCCTGCATTTGCCAATAGAATTACCATTTCTGTATTATTACTGAAATCGCATGTTGTCTTTATATTTTTTAATAATTGAATAATTTCTTGATGCTCCATTCCACTTTCAAGTAATATTATAATTTCTTCACAAGTGACTGGATCATCTTGTGAGAAAATGCTATTTGAGCTTATTAAGCAAAACATTAGCAGAAGTAAAAATAATCTGATGTTCATTGTGGTTTTCATTTTACTATTCCTTTAATTTAAATTAAACAATTCCTTAAATTTATTGATAGATTGAACGTACTGACCTTTCTCATATAATATAATTGCTGCTTGTATTTTATTAGAATTGTACCTCGAAGTATCTGCATATTGAGCTGCAGTTTTGAAATATTCAGCTGATACTTTATACTTTAAAATTGATTCCGTAATCAGAGCATTTTTAATAGCTTCACGAAAATTAGAATTATTAAAAGTTTGATTTGCAAACTCTATAATATTTTCATTTGCATCTTTTTTAATTATAATAGGTAGAACTATGTTTGAAAACTTTAGTGAAAATGTATCAATCAGTGTAATGGCAATCTTTTTCTCCTTTTCAGTACCATGAACTATAATTGGAATTAAACTTGCTACTAATTGCCCTTCGATTATTTTTTGGGTCCGAAGCTCTCTTTGAGCAGCTTCAGTTGCATATCTATTTGAAATATCATTTTGATTCTTTGTAATGACATTCATTTGATATGCAATCAAAACAGCAACTATGGTCAATATAAAAGGAACTAGATCCTTTAGAAAAACATAGCCTTTCTCGAAGATGATTTTAATTTTTGTCATAGTGAGTTTATCTAAAGTAACTATAGTAAAATATGACTAATCATTTCAATCATGCTTACAGTAATTACGGATATAAATACAAATACACCTGAAACGATTAATCCTAGTTCTGTCTTCATTTTGTGGTATATCTTGTATGTACTTAGGTAGTAGGTACATTTCTATGTAAATGGTAAACATTTCTTATGTGATACTATAAAGTTATTGATTATTCTATAGATACGCACTAAAAATCAGATATAGTGAATAATTTACTCTGTGGTCAACCGAGGATATGATTACAGGTACTGTAGCCCTCCCTTTAATTGAAGACTTACCCTTTTTCGAACCGTGAAAACTTAAACAATTTGAATTTGTGACCTCTTGGGATTCTCCCACGATTACTAAACAATCAAAAATAAAAAGTCATTATTCCTGATGATGAAACTGAGGTGGAACACTTCGATGATGCGTCAGAGAATCCCAACAAAATTCCCGGAGTATTAAGAAAGGGTATATAAAGATACTACTGAGGAGGAGATCGTTGAGGAGAGGCGCGGAGAATATCCTGAGTTCGAGTTCTTTGAAGACCTACACAGATACACTGTTAATGATATTTCTAACCATATCTGGATCCATGATTTAACTCCCTTACCATTACACTTATTTGATGAGTACAATTTTTCTTAACATTAAATCTGTACTATTTTCCAAATGTACAATATAAATACCGCTGGCAATGGAATTGATAGTACCATTCTTTCCACCCCATACAATTTCATGCGTACCGGCCGGCTTCCGGCCATTAAATAAAGTAGCAACAAGTTGTCCGGTGATGGAATAGATTTTTAAGATGACGTGGTCTGCCTTGGGCAGGTTAAAGCGTATGATCGTGCTGTGATTAAACGGATTGGGATAATTCGGCAGCAATTCTATGCGTAATTGGATCTTGTTGATCTTTTGATTGTCATCTCTGTTTGCCACAATTGGCTTAACAGTATCATTCCAATAAGGATTCCATTGTTTCTCAGCAAAGATGTACCAGGCTGTTGCTCCCACATGTAATCTATTGAAATACCCCCAATTAAGTCCTGTTGAGACACCATCATGACAAGCAGCTACAATCCCGCAACTATCACCATTGCTTGCATTTACTTGTGCGCTGCGTAACTGATTCATGTAAAAATCATAGTTTTCATTATCTCCAATCATGAGAAAAGAAATGGCCATATGAGCCGTACCTTCAAACCATATCCCATCCAAATCTGTGTTAAAATCAAAACCATCAAATCCGTGATGTGATAAACGAAGATTATTCTTTGTCCAATCAATTGCCCCTAAATACTGAGGGTCTTTTAAAGCCATTATCGCCCATGACTGAGCATCTTCAACCAGGGTGGAATCATTTATATTGGCAGAGTCTTTGGTTCCTATCCAAAAATACGGACCATTTTCATTCCACATAGCTTCGATAAAGTGTTTCGCATGTTCAGCCCGGTCAAACCAAACCTGGTCTTTTGTAATATCATATAACTTTTTAAATGCCACATATATATCAATATTATGCTCAATAGATTTCCAGAATACTCTTGAATGCCCATACCCCTCATATCCTCCGAAATAGCCTTTTAGACTTGTGGAATCAATACATTGAAATATCCATTCACCAATTTTCTTTGCAGAAAAGAGAAAATCCTCATCCTTCTGTTGTTCATAGTATGTTAGCATAGCAATCATCGCCCAAGCCATATTACCTGAATGAGTACTGGCATTAAACTCATCGGTTGTCGAAGGCAGAAGTGTAAATCCAGTTAAGGGATCAGCTAAGTCACCAGCTCGATAAGCATTTCGCAATCGATAATCAAGATATTGACCATTAAAATCACGATCATTTTCTTGGCAATAAATAAACGATCGACCAAGAACCTCAGCACGTTGCCAATCTTCTGGTGTTCCGTTAGCCATAAAAGCAAGCATCGCCAGCGCATTGTCATATATATAAGCAGTATTACGAAATATATTATCACTTGTATCAGGTAAAGGAACATAACTTCGTAGAAAATGGGAAGTTTTTAATCTTTCGGATTTAGCAGATTCTGATAATTCATACTGAATATTATCAAGATAAAAAGTGCAACCATTAGGATTATCACTTTCACTTATAGAACAGACAAAACCACCTATTAAATTCGATAAATCATTTGAGAGTGGGAGATCAAATTGAACGTCATCAAGATAAAATATACAGCCATCAGGATCAGGATCGTTAACATCGTTAAATACAAAACCAAATCCACCACGAACATTTGACAGGTCCTTATCCGTCAAGTCAATCTCATATTTTGTCCAATTGGAGTACAACGTTCTCCATACACTATCAATTGCTACTTCTCCACAACTATCTTTACCATCAATGCCAACGAAAAATTTAATTTTTAGGCCCACTTCATCTGTTCGGGCCCAAAAAGTCAATTTAGTAGCACCGGATAAGTCGTAACCATCTTCTGATCCCAAATTTCCCTCAGGGAATTGCCAAATAATACCATTCCATTTATAACCATCCAATCCTGTAAAACCAGTCCACTCAACTTTAAAACAACTCCGTCCGGAATGTGGATTTTCTGGCCAAGAAGGATCGACAATCATGTTAAAATCACCATTATACCAACCTGAAGAGAAATATCTATTATTTGAGCCGCTGTTTCCATCCAAGTAAATTGAAAAAAAATTCGTATCCGTAAGTGCAACATGGTATTTTTGCCACTGATCAGAAAGAGTGAGAATTCCTGTACTTAATAGATCAAAGGAATCTTGGTATGGAATATTTGGATTATGAAATGGTGATCGGTTAACTCCCCCTAACTTGAACTCAACTTTTTCTTTTCCAGTTTCACCTTTGGCCCAGAAGCTGAGCCGATCAGAACCTGTTAGGTCACGGCCTTGCCAATATCCCCAATTTGTATCGGGAAATAACCATTGAATCCCAGCCCAATCAATATCCGGTGGAGAAGTTGGGTTATACTGTATTTCAATACAACTCCATCCCGATTGGGGAGAACGATTATTATCCATATCCATTGTCAGGGCATTATAATTTCCTATGAAAGAAGGATAATAACTATTTCCACCTGCGTTCTGATCTGTATAAACATCTATTGTTTTGTGATATTGATCCATTATATCATAAAGGTGTTGATATGCCTTCTCTTTCTGTGCATAACAGACATCAATATGTTGCGATAGAATTAAAGCAATACAATAACAACTGATTTTATATGAGTACTTCATGGTAAAATTACCCCCTGATTCTAATCTTGTTTTTTATAGTATATATTACGGACATATATGGACTGTGCTTTTTCCCCATAAAAAGTGAAGGAAGCCGCTACTACAACTTGTTCCCAATTAATAAATGTAAAAATATGGCAAGGTATTACATAAGAATGCCATATCGTATCATTGATTTCAATTCTAACATCATTGGGGAAATTTGACGTATCTCTTACACCGACATGAACTATTTCACCACCATCTTGGCCTTTTAGCTCAAAAGAAATTGAATCATAACAAGATAAATCTTGTGGTATGTCATCTTTGCGATAAAAAAATACTGAACCCCATTGCTTAGAAGACGGATAATTAATTTCAAGAAAATCATCCTTGATATATATTTCCATAGAATCAGGGCTCATGGCTGTACTATCTATAGCAACTCCTAATCTATATCCGGGAGCTATATATTGTTTCGAAAAAATATAAAAAGCTGGATCCGTTATTGTGGTATCTATATCTTTTAGATAGCTAACATTTCGAAAGTGGACAGTTTGAGGTATATTTCCGTAAAAAGAAAATTTTGTTACCGCACGCAATTCTTTTAAATTGATATCAACACCAAATCTAAGAAGCGGGAAAATGTATGTTTTCCATTCTTTGTCTAGATTAGATACAAATTGAGGAGTCGACGGAGATTGAGTTCCATCTTCAATATCAATTACTACATATTCGCCTCCATTATCACCCTTCAGGTCCAAAACCAGGAAATTATATTTTGAAAAATCCTCTGTTACATTTTCCAAAGCAACTGCTCCAACGACAATAAATACACTGCCATCCTCTTGACCGGCTGGATAGGCCATTTTCATAGAGCCATCCATATCAAATAGCCAATCACGTCGTTTCTCAGAGCTTTCAACGCCTATGTCGAAACCTGTACGGAGTGTATTTACATAAATTGGAAAATCATCTTCTCTGGGCCCATATTCAGTGTTGCATGATTGAAAAATAACCAGGATAATGATCAATGCAGTTATTGGAATAGATTTAATACTTATTTTTTCTTTCAGATAGGAATGCAACTGAGTATTTAAACACAAAAGGAAAAATGGGTTATCATGACTATTAAGAATTCGCTTTTGGTTTATAATACTAAACATATAATTATCTCTTAATAATTATTGGCTAAAAGAAAGCCAGAATGAGAGACCAGCCTGAATATCAAATGTTGGGCGATAACTTGGAACATATGATACTTTTTTATTATATAGAATCCATAACATTTCTAAATAAGGATATAATTCAATATTCATCTTTTTAGGTCTATGCTTAAAAAAACGAAAATACTTTAATCGTAATCCGCTGCCGAAAAGATATCGATTATTCCAATCCAACTTATTCCATTCATTTTGTCCCAAATCCAGGTACAGATGGTGAGCAAAATACAATTCAATTGGCCAAAATACTGAGGTATCTAATCCTAAGCCGAATCGATTACTGAGATTGATCAAATAAAATCCCGTTTGTCGCACATTATAAAAACTACTTTTCGCATAGTAAAGCCCACCAGCAGACTCCAACCAGATATAAATTTTCTTCTTTAAATATTGAGAGTCAGAGTTTGGCGAATCTTGTCCTGTCAATGAGAGCCAATATCGAAGTCCCAATTTAAAATCATCAGATGGACGATGACCAGTATAATAAAACTCACTACGGCAATAAGTAATCCAGGTTTGTTCAGCAAAAATATCTATGATAAATTCTCGTGGTTTAAAACAAAAGAAATTTTCAGGCTTAAATCTAAATTGTGAACCCACACCATAGACAAGATTATTATGCCAATCAACCTCATTCCATATACTATCTGAATGATCATAAACTAGGTTACCAGAAATATATAATTGTAGAACTACTTTTGGATCAGTCAAAATAAAGGCATAGCCACCTCTTGCTCCTGCTCCAGTAATGTGATAATTTTCATACTCCTGAACATAGAAATCATTCATTCGATAAGAATAATTGAGATTTGTTTCTATCCAAAATCCTTGAGAATATGCATTATTAGAAATTAGAAATTGAAGAAATATGAAGAGAGTAATGAATACTCCAAGAATTTTCTCGTTCATCCCATCGAACTTATTGGTATAAAATTGAACACTATAAATTACCTAATAAGAATTATAAAAAAGCAGCATGGATGTTAGATTTAAATAACTAACAATCCATGGGCTTTATTTACGTATTGAATATCCATATTCACAAAATTCTTAGCAGAGAAACAGAGGGAAAAGTAGTCTATCCTTTAGCTTATTCAGAATATATATATTACTATCTATGAAATCCACATAAATGAAATTTACTTTAATTAAGATAAATTTAAAATTGCTATTTGATTAATAATAACAATACTGGGAATACTGATATATCACACCACTAATTGTAAAGCGACAGATTTTCGGCAAACTGTTAAATGAGATGTTTTTATTGTTTAATCGTAAAAATAGTAAAAGGTAGCCGGAAAAATGACTACTTTTTGATTAAAACGTCCGATTTTTTGGGGAAGGTCCCTTGCCTCACGTAAACTAGATCCAACAAATAATTAAGATGAATTGTAGGACGTTTTTAGTGAATCATGATGAGCAATGACAATGCACATGGTTTAGGAACTGGGGACAGAATAGTTTATTACAACCCTGGCAACAAATTACTCTTTTTGATATTGCACCTATTCCTCTGACTAGGATATTGTTTTGCAACCTCTTCCAGGATCTGCTTGAATCTTTGTCGAGTTTTCTAGCGGAAATAGACCTCAGAAATACGATTAGATAATATTTTCATTTAATATGTCCTGATCCTTCATAGCAATTTAGTCAAAAAACCAGCCAATTGCTTTTAAAACAAGAACTTTATAACTAATTTTCATTTAGGTTAGGGCCATAAATTTAAATAATTCATATTAATCATTAAATACCAGAATAATCAATGCATGAAAAAGAAGTTTGCAAATTCCAAGGAATATCCCATGAGTGATTGTAGTAAAGAAATAAAGCTTAATCGAAAAAAATAATATCTCAAAATTATGGGAAATTTTATTTGGCAAGATCTATTGGCATTGGCTGCTGCTTTTTTTGGTGCAATAGAGTCTGCACGAAAGATGCCAAACTATCCAAATGAAAAATACTTAGCTCGATTTGTATTTGGATTTCATATTACAATCATTGTTGCTCTTTTTTGCACTATGGCAAATCCAAATGTAGATTTATGGGGAGATGTAGATTGGCTTGTTGAAAAAGCTGATTTTCAAATACCTCTCTTAGTTTATACTATGATTGTGGCATTTGGAATTTCTAGAACTCTAAATTTGGCTTTACAGTCAGTTATTGTTAATTACAGTGAAAATCAATTTATTTTAGTCCCAATAGCATTGTTTATGGGAGTTTGGGATCTACTTATTTTAGGTCATATAATGTGGATTTTCTAATTTGAAAAATTACTAAAATGGAAGGACAAAATGCTTATACATTAATTGCTTTAGTAATTTATTTTGTAATACTTATTTACTTTGTTGTTAGTACAAAAAAGCATAAATCTATTGAAGATTATTACTCTAGAGGCACAGGTGCTTATAGTGCTTCGTTTATAGCTGTTGCAATGGCAGTAACAATGGTTGGCCCAGCTGATGCATTAGCCCTATCTCAAAATGGATTTAATTATGGTGTAATCTGGGCAATATTTCCCATTGGTGCAGCCTTAGCTCAATTTACTACGGGAACTTTATTCGCCAGTAAAATAAAATTAAGTTTTCCTAAAATAAAGACTATAGGAGATGTTTTTGAAATTAGATCCTCCAAATCATCAGTTGTAGCATCAGGGACAATCGCATTTATTCAGGCAGTTGCATTTTCAGGAGTATTAATTCTTGCTGGAGGGCTTGTACTTGAAACATTTATGGGGCTAAAAAAAGAACTCGGCATGGTTATTACTGCTTTATTTGTAGGTGGTTATACTTCGTATAGAGGAATGTTAACTGTTATGAAAACTGATATGGTCCAAGCATTCCTGATGTTAGGAATGCTAATTCTATTAATTGTCGCCATTATCATGATTTTCAGGAATATAAATGTTGAAATATGGAATGAAGTTATTATAAAAAAAGAATTTAAAAATGATTATAATTTTAAACTGATTTTAACAATGTTTTTTGGTTACTTTTTGGGCGAACTTCTACTTCCAACTTATTGTATTCGTGCTTCAGTTTCTAAGGACAATAATGCTGCTAGGAAAGGATTTATTTATAGTTCCGTAATATTAATTATTTGGTATATAGTAATTACTTGTTCTGGCTCATTGGGACAATTTGTCGCAAATAGGAATGTAACTGATGATGTAATAATTTTAGATGTAATAAGGTCACTTAATGTTAAAAGCAACATCATTGCGAAAATTTGTGGAGCATTTGTTTTCTTAGTTTTTATTTCTCTTATTCACTCGACCTTTGATTCATTTTTAAATAATGGTGCCAACAGTTTTAGTCATGATATATTGGGGAAGCTCCTAAGATTAGATGATAAGCAAAAAGAATGGTTAGCGAAACAGGCAACAATTGGCATTTCGGTTCTTGGACTTGCAATTGCTATTTGGAAGAATGATTTGATTGATATTCTATTTTTAGGATATACAGTATGGGTTCCAACAATACTCCCATCTTTAATTTGGATTATACTAAAACCTAATAAAAAATTATCTAACCAATCATTTTGGGGTGGATTCATTTCTGGAGTAATTTCGTGGTATATATTTGAGTATATCTGCCATACTCCTATTCCATCTATCTTAGTTGGTTTAGTATTAAACTTTTTAGCACTTTTTACAATTCAAGCAACTTATCAAAAAAAAGTAAATAAAATTGAAAGAAGGTAAATATCTGAGATTTCCAGAGATTTTTGACAAAACGTATCCTATCATCATTAGTCCTATTGACGATTTACTTTTATCCGGTCCAATAAATGGTCTTGAAAATCCAGAATTCAAAATTAGAAGTATTTTAACTGCACATCCAACTGCATTGTTAACATTCTATGGTACTATTATTAAATATTTTAAGAGTCTAACAAATCAAAAAACAATAATAAATTTATCTGCAAGCACTACCAGATCTATATACACAAAAAAAGTTCTATTAGGCTCAATTGAAAGTGCAATACGTACAAATGCAAATGCTGTTGCTGTTCATATTAATGTAAGCTCAAAATATGCTGATGAGATGTTTTCAGATGCGGCTAAGATAATTGAGCAGGCTGAGAGATATGAAATTCCAACAGTTGGGATTTTATATCCTAGAGGTGAAAAAGCTGATGGCTCAACTAACGAAAATGATTTATTAAAAAAGCAAGACCCAGAGGCATATTCTAAGATTGTTGCCCATTGTGTACAAATAGGTGTTAATTTGGGCTTCGATCTTATAAAAACAACATATACTGGTACGCCTGAATCGTTTGAAAAGGTAATTATATCTGCTCAAGGAACACCAGTAGTAACTGCAGGAGGTCCTTTAAAAGAAAAAAACCAAGCAATCAAAGATGCAATAAATGCTTTCAAAAAGGGTGCTGCTGGAATTAGCTTTGCAAGAAATGTTTTTGGACGTGATATTCCTGAAGATTTTATCAAGGAGGTTAGAAATGAGCTTTTAAAAACAAAAAACAGAGTAGAATAAGCAATAAATACAAGCAGTCGGTAAGAACAAAAAATTAAAATAAATAGAATCTTGACCTTCTGCCAGTTCAATACAATATCTAAGAATATTTGGTAAAATTAAAGGAACTATGTAGCCTTTCCTGAAACTATGATAGCGCATGACTAGACATCCTATGCAAAAAAAGTCCCCTTAAACAAATATTTGTGATTTTCCTTTAGATTTTTAAGATCAAATAAATGGACGTTTTTCTGATGAACCATACCTTATTATTTTACTCGAAAAAGTTCTGATTTAGCTGACGACGCACAATCAGCAGGGAATTAATCCCTCCAAGCTGGCCGGGAGAATGCTGAAAGTACGTTAAGATGTAATAGCGGATTTTGAAAAACCTGATCTCCCTGCTATTTGCTTTTTGTCAATCAGTTTATCTACATAATATGTTGTATATTTATTGTAATGCTGATATTGGCAGTAGAATATATGTTATATGTCTATTATTAGCCATCGCAATCCACATCCATGATAAAGCACTACCTCAAATCAACGCTTCGATTCCTGAAGCACAATAAGCTATATACAGGGATCAACGCGTTGGGCCTTTCGGTTTCGCTGGCCGTATCGTTCCTCATCCTGCTCTTCGTAATCAATGAGTATAGTTTTAACCATTGTCACAGGCACCGGAAGCAGGTTTACCGGATTATTAACTATTATAAGGAATTCAACACCACCATGGCCGGTACCCCCTACCCTCTGGCAGTTACTTTGAAGGAAGAGTACCCCCAGATAGAAAAGGCGGTCCATACCAGGTACCTGATGGGATTCAGGCTGAAGCTGGGAGAGGAATTCATCAATATCTCCCAGGCCATGGCCTCTCGGTCCGGTATCTTCGATATTTTCACACTTCCGTTCCTGGGTAGTACCCTTTACGAGGATCCCCTGAAGGATATGAACTCACTGGTCCTGTCGAAAAAGCTGGCCGACCAGTTTTTCCCGGATGAGAACCCGGTAGGCAAAGAAATGGAAGGCTGGATCAACGATTCGGTGCAGGTTTTTGTGGTTACAGGTGTATTTGAAAACCTTCCACGCAATTCCACCCTGCGGGTTAGTTGCCTTGTGAACAGCAGGTGGATCCTGGCGCCCCTGAACAAAGCTTTCGGGATCACAGATATGGATGTTAACTGGGGATTCGATTTCTGGAATACATATATTCGAGTTGCCAATAACACTGATGTTGAAGCTCTCGGAGAACAGTTCGAAGAATTCGAAAAGAAATATATCAGTGAAGATCCCCATAACCATTACTCGCTGCAGAATCTGGGGGATGTATACCTGAAGTCTACGGATATTGCCAATACTGGTATACAAGGTGATCTGAAGAACATCAGACTTTTTTCTCTCGTGGCATTCCTGATTGTTCTGATAGCTGCAATAAACTATATCATCCTTTCCATTGCTGTGTCCACCGGCAGAGCCAAGGAGATCGGGATCCGGAAGACAGTCGGGGGAAACATCCGTCGCATCCAAAACCAGTTGCTGAGCGAGGCTGTAATCCTTGCACTCATGGTGCTGCCCGTCTCGGTACTGCTAATGTGGCTAGCGGTCCCGTCGGCCGAACGGCTTTTCCAGACTTCTCTGAAAATCATCCCCGCCAATGTCTGGAGGTACATCCTGTTTTATGTGTTTGTTACTCTCTTGATCGGGATGGCATCGGGGACTTATACCTCTGCTTACCTGTCGAGGCTCAAGGTACTTGATGTCATGAAACAGAGGATCAGCTTCGGGCGGAAACGGGCATTTTTCCGCTCTGTGTTGATCGTGGTGCAGCTGGTGATCTTCTGCTCCTTTGTATCCAGTACTCTGGTGATCCGGTCCCAGTATCTGTATGCCCTGGGAAAGGACCCGGGACATTACAATAAACACATCCTGCAACTGGACCTGGGAAGGAATTTCGATTCATACCAGGTGTTCCTGGACGGGATCAGGTCGGTTCCGGAGGTGATCAAGGCATCTGGATCCATGGACGGATTGCCCATGAACGGCTGGATGATTGACATGCAACCCCATTTCCAGGATAAAGAAAAAAAGGTGAAAATGGAAGGATTTGCATTCGATTACGGACTGCTGGAAACCATGGGGATCACCCTTTTGGAGGGCCGGGATTTCTCCAGGGAATTTGGTGGTGACCTGGATCATTCTGTTATCCTTAATGAGACCGCCGTTCGTGAGCTGGGTATCGAAAACCCGGTGGGACAGACTTTGGGGGAAAAGACCATTATTGGTGTAGTGAAGGACTTCAACCTGCACTCCATCCATACTGAGATCCCTCCCTTGGATCTCCAACTTACCGATAAATACCTGCATCACATTCTGGTCCGGTACAGGCCGGGAGCCCTGCCGGAGGTGGTATCGAAACTGAAAGCTGAATGGGAAAAGACAGGAACGGACAGACCTTTCCGATTTTCAACCATCGAAGATTTATTTATAGATGCCTATGCTTCGGAGAAGAATCTGAGTACCATCCTTTCTATAGCTGTAATATTTGCCATGGTTATTGCGGCACTTGGATTATTTGGTCTTACCCTGTTCGTGGCCAGGTCGAGGACCCATGAGATCGGGATCAAGAAGGTATTCGGAAGTACGGAAGATGCGATTGTGTTCTCATTCCTTCAAAGTAATCTGGTGCTGGTAGTAGTCTCTGCCGTGTTGTCGATACCTGTGACTGTCTGGTTCATGACCCGGTGGCTCAATAATTTCTCTTACAGGATCTCTATCAGCTGGTGGGTGTTCCCAGTATCCCTGGCCGTGGCAGCAATAATTGTTCTTGTAACCGTATACATACAGTCCCGAAGAGCTTCTCGCATCAACCCGGTAGATGCTTTGAGGTATGAGTAACGGGTTAGTTTACTTTTTATTCCAATTTGGTTACCGTGGTCGATTAAGTAGTTAACATGAGTGTTGTAGGAATCAATGTCACAAATGGCTAACTACAAGACGATTATTATTAGGTTGGAACACTACCCGACAATGAACTGCGATAAGCGCCATTTGCATTGTCACACTATTTACTATGTTTTTTAACAATGAAAACATATAACAAGCCACTACACCCGACCGCTGGCGCAGCGGGTGAGTTCCTCCGTTAGGCAGTTGAACATAACATCAAGGAGGAAAGCTATGAAACAACTATATCTTCTCTCGCTATCATCCACCTTATTTGTTTCGTGCGGGGAAGCTTACACTGCAAGTTAAAAAAAGAAAGCCTGAATATCTGTACAGTGTCGCAAAGCATCACCAGGCTAATCCTGATTTATGGTCTGAGATTTCTTACAGAGTTGGCATGGGAAATTCTGAAAGTACGTTAATATGTAATAGCGGATTTTAAAAAAACCTGGTCTCATTCCGAGTTCAGAAGATGAGAGGTTCTGATCAGGGAGCATCGGATCTTTGCAACTGTTCCCGGGAGTACAGCTGACTTTAAATAAGCACCTGTGACGAACGATCACCTATCATCTGGTACCTTGCGCACTAAAACAGTACCACCAAACAGGATAAAACGGTACCACTCCGAATAATAATCTCATCGAGTTCAAAGTCGATGTCTTTTTGATGTCTTTGATGTGCGTCGTCAGCTAAATCAGAACTTTTTCGGGTAAAAAAATAAGGTGTGGTTTCATTTTATCGACAATCTGATTTTTATCATCAAATAATCGCCGCTCAATCGTCAAAAGATCCAACCAACTCTGAGAAATGAACCTTTTATTAGGACATTTTTAGCAGAATTGACCAATCCTCCACTTTCTGATTGTAGCCTTTCCAGAAAATCAATCAGTATAAAATTAGACAGAAAAAAAAGTTTGGTTTTTTAGGTATAAGTCTGCCCAAATAAATGGACGATTATTTGAAAAATCACAATTTAATTTTCACCCGAAGAGGTTAGGATTTAGCTGATATCGCACTATGAATGGGATAGTAATTCGCATTAACTAGTTTTATATAATGTAACAGGTCGGGCCAGGAAAATGGGTGAAGGAGATCCAGAAGGTCGAGATAAAATGGATCGATGAACCGGAGGCTACGGAATTACTGGGTGTAAAAAGTAAGTCAGAAATGTGGAAACTGAGAAGTCTGGGAAAGATCAGGTATTCCCAGCCATCAATTGGTGCTTATTCTACTCCGTAATGAGATTGTAAGATTTACCGGAATTACAATTAAATCAAATTCATTCCTTTTTAGATTTTCCCTTATTGCTTTTATTTTTTCCTTTGGCCCCTTTATTTTTCGTTTGTTCTTTTAAGCTGTGAAATTCAGGAGAGCCTGGTTTAATTCCTAATTCTTTGGCAATAAACCCCCATCCTTTATCTTTATAAACTTCATATATTTCAACCACCTGATCAATGGATCTGCCACTTAATTTTGAAAGTTCAAGTGCAAGATAAATTTCAGCAGGTTCCATTTTTACAGAAATGCTTAAATAATCAATCTTTTTACCTGAAATATTATAGGATATTTCCATATCTGTTTTAAATGTTCCAAAATCCAATTTGGCATTTACATTAATCTTGCCTAAATCTGCATCCAATTCTGCATTTCCAGTATTAAAAGGGGCCTGTGCATTAGAAATGATGCTTAAAAACAATGTAATGTGCAGGAAAATTACCCTTTTCATAAAATTTATATTTAGTTATTATTACTCAAGTTTCCTTGTGGATAAAATGTTGATAATTAGGCGGTTATGTAAGTAAAAAATGTTGCATGCCCTAGCTTAAATAGCTATATTTGAGTTAGTTATAACCACAATCGACATGCAAC
>SDBS01002056.1_pt1 | contig 20267 bp, 14 predicted proteins | sample 2277091 | NCBI WGS metagenome assembly SDBS01 (sample SAMN10404972, study PRJNA504765) | marine sediment metagenome | isolation source: marine sediment core GS10_PC15, 163 cmbsf | place: Arctic Ocean: Southern Knipovich Ridge | collected 2010 | reverse complement strand
AATGAGATCTCCCTGCCGGCCGTTCAACCTGGTTCGTCGATCATGCCCGGCAAAATCAACCCGGTGATGGCCGAAATGATGAACATGGTTTGTTTCTCGGTAATGGGGTTTCATGAATCAGTGGCCTGGGCGGCGGGAGCGGGACAATTGGAACTAAATGTGATGATGCCGCTTTTGGCCTATGCCGTCGGCGAACAGCTGAAAACGCTCACCGGGGGAATCACGGCATTTGTCAGCCGCTGCCTGTCCGGAATTATGGCCAATGTCGATGACGCGCAGCGGTTTTTGGAAAAAAGCCTGGGCCTAGCCGCTGCATTAAACCCGATTATTGGATATGAGAAGGCCGCCGAGGTCGCCCAGGAATCGCGGCGGACGGGGCGCTCGATTATGGCGATTGCGCGGGAGAAGGGTTATCTTACCGACGAGCAGATTAATAAGTTTTTGGATCCGGCCAACCTGACTGATCCGGGCCTTTCCATCACTGAATAAAACAAATAAGAAAGAGGATTGGACTCGCCCGGCAATTCTTGTCCCTCTTTTCCCCGGAGGCGCCCCCAATATCGGAGGGCCCAACCCCATCTACTGCGCATCGGCGTTACCGCGTACGCTGCCAGTCCGTATGGGCCATGTGATCTTCCAGTTTTTGCCAAAGTTCCTCAAGTTTGCACCGCATGACAATAAGGTCTTGTTTGGTCCCACTGATATCTTTCACGTAATCGTGAAGTTTGGCAATCTTATGGAAGCCAAGCCGTTCAAAGATCCTCTGGACCCCGGCTTGCGGCCCCATGATTTTCACCGCAATTTCCTCAACCTTTTTGCTGTTGGCCAGCAGGTAAAGTTCACGGATCATTAACGTACCGAGCCCCTTACGTTGAAACGGGCGTGCCACAATCAACCTTATTTCCCCGACGTACTCTACCCAGCCCTGAGCTTCAAGTTCCAGAGCTCCGTCCGCGACAATTTGTTCGTCAACCACGGCCACCAATCTCATTACTCCGCCCGATTCCATGGCTTGAATTCTTCGTCCCACAATCTCACGGTCGATGACGTTCCGCCGCAGATATGCCCGATCCTCATCGGGAAGCGCCTGAAAGAAAGCCAGCGATCGATCGATATCATCTTTCCTCATCTCACGGATGAGAACCTCGCTGCCGTCTTTCAATTTTACTCTTTTTTTCATTTCGTCAATCCATTCTTTTTGCAGGTTATAGGCCATTTTCTTCTTTCGGTATCAACACTTTGCTGTAAAAGGGCCGTGCTAAAGATGGATGGATGAATAGGCCTGGACATATTGGAATTCGAAACGGAAACCGGTGACAGGCAAAAGCCCCCGGGCGACTAGATCGCCCGGGGGTACGCAAACATCGCCGGATTCAGGCGAATTGTGGTTACATTATGACCCTGCCGGCTCCCGCGATACTCAATGTACCGAGAGCAATCCTCCTTTGCCCCGGGGTCGGACGCCACTGGGGCTGCCGGTGGCCAGGAAATTAATCGACGATTGCAGCAAGTCCACGGCGTAATTGGTGTTGTGGATGCCGTCCGAACGATCTTCCTCCACGAACTTCCAGTTATAGACGGCGCCGGCTGAATCCGCGGCCGGTACCACGAGGTTAGCGGCCGGGTGGTATTCACCGGGTTCTTCATCGTCCTCCTCGACCAATCCTGCGGCCGCCAGAAGGTCACGCAACTCGTGTTCCAAACCTTCGATTTCGTCCTGCACGCCCTCGATAGTGCCGTCGCCATCAAAGTCGCTGTCCGCCAATCGGTTGAGATCCTCGAGTTCACCGGTAATCCCGTGGCATGTTGAGACGTTGCAACCAGTCAAATTTTCCAGGTGTCGTTCCTCATTATGCATGTTCCAGGTGTGTCCTCCCACGACATTAGCTTGCGAGCCGGCCATGTGACAATCGATGCAACCTTCGGTGGTTACCGCGGTGTGTGCCGAACTGGTATAACTGTAGCCGTCGTATTCGTAACCGCCCGTTCCCGTCAACATATCCGACTGGTTGCTGTAGTGTGGTCCAAAGTGGGAACTCAGCTTGACCCCATCGTACACATAGGTGCCGACGTCGCGCCGGCTCTTGTGGCAACTGGCGCACAGATTCGCGGGGCCGCGATCAAATATTTCGCCATTGCCCAGGGTCACCGCAGCTGTGACTCGCAAATCCAGATTGCCATTAGAATGGGGGGCATGACACGTGAAACAGGAGATTGCTGTGAAATGCTCCCCATCAGCCGCTACACCAGTGACTTCGGCGACGAAGCCTTCATTGGTATGGCATTTTTCACAGGACTGATACCGGGAACTATAATTGCGATTGCGATTGATATTGTCCCCGGATCCGTGTTTGGAATTGGCCCATTGTTGTTGCGCCGCGATCAGGTCAAAATTCTGATCCCCATGGCAGCCGAAGCAGGTAGTCAACTCACCGGCGGACTCCGTCGGATGAATGGATGCCGCATAGCCCGCCGCCCACACTTTGTCCTTGGATGAATGGCACTGGAGGCAGACAAAATCGAGCGTTAAATAGCCGAGGGCATTGCCGCCGTCTTCGGAAAACATCGAAACATCCGGGTCGGTGTTGATGCCGAACAGATGAGAACGGACATCTCCCTTGAAATCACCAACGGCGCGTGCTGACTTTGCCGCTTTGGGCATATGGCATTCAAGGCAGGCCATGCCCAATTCGGAATGCGGCAATCCGGAATCCTCATACGCTCCCGCCTCATCGAAGTGGCAGCTTTCGCATGAACTGCGGATTGCCGCCGCACGGTTGGGATTATCTTCATGCAATCCTTTATGCGGATCGTGGCAGTCGATGCAATCCAGCGAGGCGTGCTTGCTGGTGAACATTTCGTTCCACTGTTCGTGATGCCGGATGAACCCGCCGCTGACCGGGATCTTGCCGATATCGCCACGGATATGGCACTTGCCGCACTGCTCGTTGGACCGGTCGATAATCATGTTCACCCCACGCGGTTCCTGCACGTGAAATTCGCCCGGCCCGTGGCATTCTTCACACTGGATGCCGTCTTCAGCCCAGGTGCCGATCATCCCCGGCAAATCATCCTGATGTCCAACTGGATTGTAGGCGGTCATGTGACAGGGACCGCAGTCATAGTTTTTATCTTCGCCGGCGTGATACGCTACCCACTCACTGGTCGGTGCATCATCGGTGGGGAGGTTCCACTGCGTGGTGGCGTTGGCGTCGCCGGTGATAATCTTGCCGTTTAAATCGATAAACCGCGCCTTCCAGCGGAAGCCACCGATAACGTAGCTCACCTGGTCCCAGCTATATCCCGCCGGCGGGCCTTCCAGATCGCCAAAGGGATAATACCCGGGTTGTTGGGCATTGGCCGCCTTGTTGAGCTTGTAAGGGTGTCCCGAGTTCCGGAAGTCGGTCCAGATCTCGCCATGGCAGGCGGCACAGGAATCCGAGCCCACATACTTGGCATCGCCCGGTAGAACAGTGATGATCGTTTCATTAGTCACCTTGCGTTCACAGGACGAGATTAACGCCATGGCCGCCACGGCCAGGGCGACAATCAGGACCAGCTTGAGGGATTTCATTTTATTCCTCCACCTTTAAAAATTAAGATTTTTCTGTATCTGCACTTGAACCACGTTGGCGGTATAGTAGCGGTCGCTGACCGCGAAATCATCGTAGTTAAACGCATTGTACTCGATAATCAGCCGATGCGCTTTTGGGAGTTCGATGTCGGCGCTGAACGAAAAGATAATCTTTTCCACGTCGGCGCGCAAACGGCTGCGGAGGTAGGTCAACCCGGCGTTGAGTTGCACATGATGGTATCGTTGGCTGATTGCCCGGGTTATCAGCACATGTTGCTCGAAAACATATTCCTCATTGGCATTTCGGTAATCCCCCCGGGAGTGGGCGTAACTGCCCCAGGCCCGACCCCAATGCGGCAGGTTTATCGATAGCGTCGTTGATATTGTCCGGAAGTCCGCTTCGACGCCGATATCTTCATAATCGCGCCGCCGGTCACGGTAGCCGACAGTCAATTGATGCCCGCGCGGGTGGTCATAGCGCGCCTCACAACGGTGACGGGTAATCTCCTCATCGCCGAGTAAAGTGGTGCGCTCGGTATCGTCCTCCCGGGCCATGGCAAATTGGCCCCGCAAACGCAGTCTGGCCCATGGGCGCACCGTACCCTTAAAAATAAAAGCATTGGTTTCGGTCCGATCGACCAGATCGTCCTGCGAGCGAAATTCATACCCCATACTCAGTTCGGCTTTTCGGGCAAATCGTTTGGTGACCAGCAGGTCCGAGACCGCGTTATCAGTTTCCAGGCCCTCGGCCTTATTGTCTATTCGTGAAAAAAGGAGTTTATAGGAGAAAACCCACTCCGGGTGCGCCGTCCACGTCGCACCGCCCCAACCGGCGTTTTCGGTACGTTCGAATACCCGGTCTTCGATTTTGGCCTTACCGGTCGAAAAACCGCCGGTGAAAACGAGCCGCTCGTATCCCGGAAGCGGAACAAACGCCCGCAGGCGAAAACGCCGGTTGTTACGGTTATCCATAACCCCCAGGTTGTCGGTGAAATCGCTCCCGCGATAGCGGGCCGCAAGCATTTTTTTCTCATGGCGCAGTTGAACGCCGAAATAATGGGTTTTTACGGAATAATCTTCCGATACTGTCAGCGGGCCCGGTGATCCCGGGCCGGCGCCGGGATCGGTAAACGGCGCGCCCTCCAGGGCCAACAGCGAACCATCACGATCGGATTGCGTATACCCGCCAAGGAATTTTACGGACCGGTGAGGAATTATTATGGCGTCGAAGTTGCGCCGGGAACGGTATGTTCGGGTCTGGCCGTCGAAATCATAAATTCTTCGCGCTTTTCGGCATTGTCCGGACAAAGAAACGCGGCCCGGCCGGGCAAAGCGCGCGCGCAAATCGCGATTTGCCAGGTTCAGGTTCTTCAGGTTGGCGGTCAGTTCATATTGTTTCGGTGTGGTGTAGCGCAAGTCAAGCAGGGAGAAACCCAACTCTTCATATATATCGTAAGTCTCGGCTGCCACCGACCGGTTGCCGGTTTGGTCCAGGAAGGTGTAGCCAATACCGAATGTTCCGTCCACTTCCCCCCCGGCCGAGGTAACGGAAACCAACAGCAAAATGGTCGCGCCGATGATGGTGTTGCGTATTTTGGCGGTTTTCATTGTTGCTCCCCTCCCAAGGGGTGGCACCCGCTCGCGTTGCAGGTAGCGGGAAGAACCCCCGGCGGGAAGTAATGTGAATTGTCAAACGACCCGTGGATTTCGGTGTGGCAACTCAGGCAGTCCTCACCGCCGAACAGCCCGCCATGCGCCGTTAAGTGGGTTGGTACCATATGGCATTGCCGGCACAACTGTGTCGGCGGTTCGCGCAACAACCGATCGAAAACCGAGCCGTGTGGCTGATGGCATTCAATACACCCGCCGCCCTCGACGCTGTAAGCGTTGGTGGCTTGATGTTCATAAGGATAGGGGCCCTCCAACTCGCCGTGGCAACTTAAACACCGGCGCTGCAATTGATCGCCAAACGGCGCACTCAATTGTTGGGTGAACGCGTGACAATCCACGCACTCGACGACCCCTTCGAGTACGCGATGGTTAGAAGTCAAATTGAACTCGGTCCGCATCTCGGCGTGGCACTCCAGGCAGGCGCTCGTCGAACGCCCCTTCAGGGATGTTTTGCCCGGCCGGTGGATCTGGTGACAATCGGCGCAATTCAAACCGGCGATCGTGTGCGGGTTTTGTTCGGCCAGCGAAAGCTGGTGGGGATTGTTGTGGCACGAACCGCAAACAACGAGCGATTTCTCCATCGTATACCGCGCCGGGTTGCCGATAGTCGAGACATCCGGCTCATCGAGATGCCCCGTGGCGCCCGTGTGACAGGCGATGCACGAGATTTCGATCGTAAAACGTTCATCGCCGGCCAGGCGATGGGGCGTGCCAATTAGGGTGGTGTCCAGGCCCTCGTGGCATTCAAGGCAGGTTTCGTCCGCGATCGGCGTATCATCCGCCAGCACGAGAAGTGGAAACATGCCCAAGGCGATTACAGTGGGTAAGAGATATCTAAGAAACATGCACGGCTCCCCGGCCATCGCCCGGGCAATTTGCGGCGATTGACCGTTTGCCTCTTTTTATCAGATGAAAACAGCCAAACTTTCGCCCTACAAATCTTATCATAATAATCGGAATTAATGTGAGCAGAATTCACAGTCAAGTAAAAAAACAAAAAAACCCCGATATTAGTCGGGGTTTGGTTAATTTGTGGATAATATTAGTCCACTAGTGGGCATTGCCCCAAGCGGTATTTACTTCCATGATTCGGCAGTCCCGTTTTCGGCGGTTCAGCCGACGTGGGTCATCCACCGGTGCTGTCTTTTTTGGCCGGGGCTGCTCCTTTGAGCGTGTGCATGCCTTTGGCTTTCATTTTCTTGTAGTCGAAACTCTTGAAATTCGGGCTTTTCTTGTTGTGGCAGCCGGTGCACGTTTTCTCGTCGGGGATGATCAAACCGGCCTCCAGGGCGAGTTTATGCTGCGCTTCCCGGTTTTCTTTATATTTCTTCTTGCTCATAATCTTGGTGGATTTGTACAACGAGCCGGGGCCATGACAGGCCTCGCACTGCACACCCTCGAACAGCGTGTCGGCGACCCCGAATCCCGTGACATGGCAGACCACGCAGGAGTCCTTTTTCTTCTCGGCGGGTTTCAGAACATCGTAGGCCTTGGCATGTTTTGTCTCCAGCCACGATTTGTGCTCGTTCTTATGGCACATTTTGCATTTCTTGGCGCCGATATATTCCGGCGTCTTGGCTTTTTTCGTGCTATCCTGGGCGAGTCCGCTCAGACTCCAGATCGCCACGAGGATACTGGCTGTCAGCATCATGATCAGCCGACGCTTCATGTTGCACCCTCCTGTTTTATTGCTTTTCATCTTATCCTTCCGGCCGGGATCCGCCACTGTTTGGCCAACTTGTTGAAATTTCCTAAATTTCCTGAATATCGACCAAAAAACTCTTGCCTTTCTCCCGCGCACCTCTTTATTCATACCGTCGAGGTAGCATATATGATGATAGTTTTTCCGGCAACGAAAAAAAACCATTTTTTTCTCTTTATTCAAGTTGGCAGCGAACCGGACGGTGGTTGAATCATCAGGATTATCTGTCCGGTCCCTATGCGTAGCATGCGCGGAGTTTGAAAGCGGCAAACGAGAGATCGGGTAGAGGCGCAGGATTCCCCGGAACTCATTATGAACATGGAACTAACGAAGAAGAAGAACTCGTCCGGCGGAATTTCCCGGCGGGGCTTTCTGGACTTTTTTGTCGGCGGAGGGATCACCGCCCTGGCCGCGGCGGTGCTGTATCCGATCTTCAGGTTTATCACCCCGCCGCAGTTGCCGGAGGCCACGCAGTCGTCGGTAATCGCCGCCAAAGTCGGCGAAATACCACCGAATTCGGGGAAAATATTCCCGTTCGGTAAAGAAGTCGGTATTCTGATTTTAACCAAAGCCGGTAAGTACCGAGCATTTGCCGCAACATGCACGCATCTGGATTGTACGGTGCAATATCGGCCGGATCTGGAAGAAATCTGGTGTGCCTGCCACAATGGTCATTATAACCTGAACGGAAAGAACATCTCCGGGCCGCCCCCGGCGCCCCTGCAGTCTTACGAGGTGACGGTGCGGGGTGAAAATGTGATTGTCAGTAAGGTGTGAACAAGCCTGATAAAAGACTGTCGGATTTGTACTCGTGGCTGGACGAACGTGTCGGGTTCAGCGCTCTGGTCCAGCTAGTCCGCCATAAGCAAGTGCCGCAACATCAGCATTCCGTCTGGTACTATCTCGGCGGCATGACGCTGTTTTTGTATGTGATCCAGATAGCAACCGGCATCCTGCTCTTATTGTATTATCGCCCCACGGCCGAAGCGGCATTTGAGTCGGTGGAATTCATCACCAGCGAGGTACCGTTTGGCTGGCTGGTCCGCTCGATCCACTCGTGGTCGGCCAACCTGATGATCTTCTTTTTATTCGTGCATATGTTTTCGGTCTTTTTCATGAAAGGGTATCGCCGGCCACGGGAGATCACCTGGATCTCCGGCGCATTCCTCTTGTTTTTGAGTCTGGGTTTTGGGTTTTCCGGCTATCTTCTGCCGTGGAACAGTCTGGCTTACTTTGCGACCAAAGTCGGTACCGATATCCTTGGTGAGGTACCGATCATCGGAGAATTTCTGTTAAAATGGGCGCGAGGCGGCGAGGATGTCACCGGAGCAACACTCACTCGTTTTTTCGGCATCCATGTGGCCGTTCTGCCGATGATTACCGCATTTGTACTGGGTTTGCATCTGGTGCTGGTGCAAAAACATGGAATGAGTGTGCCGATTTCTATCGAAACATCGGGGCAACCGGTGCGGCAGATGCCGTTTTTGCCGAATTTTGCCCTACGTGATGCCGTGGGCTGGACTCTGACCCTGGGACTTTTGGTATTACTGGCCTCGCTGTTTCCGTGGGAGTTGGGCCAGAAAGCCGACCCACTTGCATCGGCGCCGGCGGGCATCCGCCCGGAATGGTTCTTCTTGTTCTCATTCCAGACGTTAAAGTATATCCCGGGTAAAATCTGGTTTATCAACGGCGAACTTTTGGGGATTGCCGGTTTCGGCCTGGGGGCTTTGGCGTTGGTTCTGGTCCCATTCCTGGACCGCCGCGCCCAACGAAATCAAGCCGGCAAGCTGGTCCGGGCAATTGGGGCCGTAGTGTTAATCTATATGATCGTTTTCACGTTTTTGGGGTATTTCGCCGAATGATCAACTGATGGCGGGGTCATGAATTCACCGGTTCGACATATTGTTGTTTTTCTGCTCGGGTGGCTGTTGTCGATCTGTTTTTTTGGGGTTGCCATGGCCGAGACGGGCAATTCGTGTGTCGATTGCCATACCGCATTGGCCGATGAGCGATTACAGGCCCCCGCCATTGCTTTAGCCGAAGACGTGCACTATAAACGTGGTCTTTTATGCCAGGATTGTCATGGCGGTGATGCCGGCCGCGGTTTTTTTGAACATGATCCCGACCTGGCCCATAGTGCCCACCATGATTGGCGCGGCGTTCCGGAATCCGCGGGGATCCCCGATTTTTGCGCGCGTTGCCACAGCGATGTGGAGTTCATAAAACGGTATAATCCCAAACTTCGAGTCGATCAATTGTTGGAATACCGTTCGAGCCGGCATGGCAAACTTCTGGCCCAGGGAGATCGAAAAGTCGCCCAGTGTATCTCGTGTCACGGGGTGCATGGGATCCTGCCGGTCACCGATTCGCGCTCGCCCGTCCACCGGGCCAACATTCCCGCCACCTGTGGAAATTGCCACGCCGATCCGGGTTATATGCGTGACTATCCGATTCCCACGGACCAGCTTGCCAAATACTCCAAGTCCGTCCATGGAGTACTTTTGCTGGATCAGGGGGATGCCGCCGCCCCGGCCTGCAATGATTGTCATGGCAATCATGGTGCCACCCCGCCGGGCCTGACCTCGATTGCCAACGCCTGCGGCGAATGCCACGCTCTTAACCGGGACCTGTTCAATAAAAGTCCGCATAAGCCGGCCTATGCGGAAATGGAATTGGGGGAATGTACGACCTGTCATGACTACCACGAAGTGGCGAAAACCAGCGACAAAATGCTTGGTGTCGGCGACGAGTCGATGTGCATCAATTGTCATGAAGATGGCGATCCGGGTTATCAGGCGGCAGAGTTGATGCGCGCCCAGTTGGACAGCTTAGTGGCGATTATCGATTCCTCAGCGCAGTTACTCGAACGCGCGGAGCAGGGTGGCGTGGATGTTAAAGGCGGCAGATTCGATCTGCAAAAAGCGAAGAGCGCGTTAATCAAAGCCCGCGGCGCTGTGCATGCTTTCGATCCCGAACCTTTTGCGGCAATCGTGCATCCGGGAATTGCCGAGGCGCGGATTGTTAAGGAAGTGGGCGAAGCCGCATTACATGGTCTGCAGATGCGGCGGGTCGGTCTGGCTTTTTCCCTCCCCCTTATTTTACTGGTTGCCTGGGGTCTCTATTGGAAAATATGCCGCCTCGAATCATCATCGAAAACCGAGCGATAAGGCAACATCTGCCAGTATTCAAGCGGGTTGCAGTCGTTTCCCGTGAATGCTCAACTTGACGAAACAGGCAGTTGCTGTTCGGCCTTGGTCCAGGGCGGGAGTATTTTGGTGAGGACATAAAGAATCAGAAAAGGCACGACTAAAAACATCCCCGCCATTAAGGCCCCTTCCAGACCAAACAATTCCAGTTTGTAGATCGTCAATCCCCGTAAGCTCTTGGAGAACAACTGGCCCCCGATAACCACGTTCCAGCGCGTACTGAAGATTCCCACTTGAATCAACAACGCGGCAATGAAATACAACAACCGTTTCATCTCGCCGGGGACTTTCCCGAACCGGGCCCAGGCCAGCGAGATAGCGGGAATAAGGGTCCCCAGAATGATCTGCGTGACAATCAAGCTGATGAACAAGCGGCTGGAAATCATTTGCGATAGAATGGTAATTGATTCTTCCGACTCATAAAGTCGCTGGATAAAGTCCAACAACTCCAGTGAAAAATCGACAATTATCGCGTAGAGCAAAAGCTCGGCGAGCTTGTTGAGGCAGGGCATATTCATCCGTTTCCAACGGAACATCGTGGTGACCATATAAATCATGATAACCAGGGCGATACCGGAAACGATGGCCGAAAACAGAAAAACAATCGGCATTAGTACGCTGCTCCACCAGGGATTGGCCTTGACCGAGCCGAAGATAAAGCCGACATAGCCGTGTAGCAGGAACGCCGATGGGATACCGATAATCGTAATGATCCGGCCAATCTTGTCGTCGAAGCGTAAGGCCCGCTCGGAAATGTCGGTCGCCCCCAGGGTCAGCATTTTGTAAAAATATTTTGCCGGTCCCCGTTTCTCATTGGACCAGGTTACGATACTCCGGCGGTAGTCAAACCAGATTTCCAACAGCAGGACCAGCATCAGGTACCAGGCGTAAACGAAGCCGAACATGGCCATCGCCGACTTGGTGTGCGGCGTAAGGAACATCTGATAGGAGCGGAGCGGGTGCCCCAGATGGGCCAGAAGCGGTAACGGCGCAATCAGCAGAAACGACAACGCGGTCAACAGCGACAACCGGTAGACCGGCCGGAGCGCCGTTACATTAAATACGCGTTCCAACGAGGCCAGGATAAACGCACCGGCCACCAGCCCGGTAAGATAAGGGTACACCACGACCAGGATGCCCCAATGGAGTTCGAACTCATTGGGGTAGATGTATCCGGTGATTTTGCTGAGATCGGCAATAATGTTACCCAGGGCCATGGCCATGACTTATCTCACTTCCCGGCCGACGCCGGCATAATAAACCTTCGGCTCGGTGTTCAGCGACGGCTTGAGCACGTTGACATCATTAAAGCGCAGGAAGTGGCGCAGGGGACTGCTGCGCTGGCCGACCTCACCAAAAACGCGTGCTTGCGTCGGGCAAATCTCGACACATACCGGCAGCAGGCCACGGCGGAGCCGGTGATAGCAGAAAGTGCATTTGTCGGCCACTTTCTTTATGGGGTGCAGGTAACGGGCACCATATGGGCAGGCCTGAATACAATAGCGGCAACCCACACAATACGTATCGTCGACCAGGACGACCCCATCCCGACTGACAAATGTGGCGCCAACCGGGCACACCTGGACGCAGGGGGCATTGGCGCAGTGATTGCACAATTTGGGGACAAAAAACGTTCGCAGAATCTCGATGTCTTCCGCCAGTTCCGGAAAACCATCCCGGCCGCCGTTGGGGCTGTCCACGTGGGCCTCGCCCTCCGGCGGGATGACATATCGCTCAACCCAGGTGCGAAAATACACCGGCTCATCAGGGACCTTGTTCTCTTTCTTGCAAGCGTCAACGCACCTGCCGCACCCGATGCACTTATGGATATCAATGCCCATCGCATAGTTGTGCTCGGTCGGGTTGTAGCCGTCGTTGCCGTCGTCGGCCAGCAGTTTTTCCGGCCCCAAAGCGGAAAAAACCAACAGCCATTGCGGCAATTTGGTGGCGCAGGTTTTCAGGAATTCTCTACGCGGTGTTTTGGGCGTTTCTTCGCTCATTTGTTGGCCTCAGGGGAATGTGGATAATGACAATCCCAGCAAAGGTATCGCTCACCGTGGGTTTCCAGCTCAATGCGGGGGATATCCCGCGGACTGTCCGCACCGGTGGCGTGACACTGCCCGCAGATTTCCTTGGTTGTCGGCTTTTCGGCACGAACCGCTACCGGGTTGATCAGATGCTCCGCGGGTGCGGTATGACAGGTGGTACAGGATAAACTTGTATGATGTGAAACCATTTTTTCGCTGGCGATCTGCCGATGGCAGGCCGTGCAGTCCTCGGGAGGATGAGGTAAAAGAGGATTATGCGGTTCGTGACAGGACATGCATGCCTGGCCGGGATTATGCAATTCGGGAATGATCTGCGGGAAGCCGGTGGGCCGGGACCGATTATATCCGTGGCACAAAATGCAAAGCCCGCGCTCCCGTGGTGCATCGGGGATATATTCGTCCGGCGCCTCGATATGTTGCGCCGCCGGGCCGTGGCATGCTTCACAGGAAACCCCCTGATGATTGGATTTTTGTTTAGTTTCATACACGTCATCATGGCAGTCATAACAGGCCTGATAGCCGGCAAAGGCGATTTCCAGGGCCGCGACATCGTCGACGGCCTCAGCCCGGTAATGCCCGTATTTGCCGAATGTCTTTGGCAACAACAACATCCGGGCGATTAAGAGCGTAGCGATGGCCATAATTATGAGAATAGCCACGGGGATCAACTGTTGTGGAATTCTCGATGTTTTCAATACAATTCTCCCCGCCCGGCTCTATTTACTGAGCCTCAGGTATCAAAACATACTATTCCAGTCGGGATTGTCAACATTTAATTTATTAAAATGAACCAGATCATTCATTATAAGTGACAATATCGTGATTCTTCATGCCGGTTTCCGACGCCTGCGGTTGTTTGACAGAAGCCCAATTTGCCGGCAATCTGCACCAACGCCGGGGCACGTTACTGAAAACAATGCGCGCCTCCCGGGAAGGATGGTATTTTTCTATTTTTCTTCGATTAACAGCCGTTCGAGCGCGGCCAGGTCTCCCTCCAGGATCCGCATTTGTTCGAAATGGTTATGGGACCCGCGCGAGCCGTCGGCGTCGATGAAGCGAAGATGCCGGCGGATGGTTGCCGTCACCGTGGCGCGTTTGGTATTCGCGGGCAGTTCGGCGACCTGCGACAACCGCTCGTCGATCGACCGGCGGAGCGCGGCGAATTCGTCCAGCCACTCGCGCTGCAACTCGGCATACTCGTTGTCATGACAGTCCGCACAACGTTGCGGCACCGGCTTGGTGATCGTGCGGTTGGGAAGCTCGTGGCATTCGCGGCAGCCAACGTCAGAAGCGAACATAATGTCCGGTTCTTCAAGAGGCAGGAACTGCGGATCCCCGCTGACAGTCGCGTATTGTGCGGTATGGCAATAGCCGCATTCACGTTCGGTCTGGGAATGATGGCAGGACAGACAATCCTGCCTTTGCACCACCAACTCACCATGGCGGCGTTGGTTGGAATGACATTGCGTACAATCAAGATGTGCTTTGACCAAATGGCGTTCGTGGGAATATGTCAAGCCGAAGACCAGCGCTTCGATGTCCTCGATGCCGACATGGCAATTTACACAAGCCGAGGGTACTACCTTGCCGTTATGCTCGGGAAGGTCAACCTCATGGCCGGGGTCGGCAAGGGCAAAGAAAGCCCGTAAACGGTCCCCGGCGACTTCGAGCAGGTCGTTGGCGTAAACAATATTATGGATCGGTTTGCCCAGACGCACCATATCGTAATTATGTCGAACATCCTTCAGCAGTGAATCAGCCCGGGCGGCGATGGTTTTATTCTCAGCAGTCCGGGCGAGCACTTTTTTCCCCTCGGCCAGCGCGGCGCCGATGAGTTTCATCTTCCGGTTGATTGACTTTTGCCAATTATCCAACAGGTGATTGTAGCCCGACCCGTGGCATGGTTCGCAACTGGCGCCCGAGGCGATAAACGTCTCACCGCTTAATGCTCCTTCCGCTTTGCCTCGGTGGAGGACATGGCAACCCTGACAGGACAATCCCTTGGTGTACATTGGGTTGGGTCGGTCGACCACACCCTTACCGCCATGGCCGATAAACAGGTCTTTTTGCAGCGTATGAAAATCGGCATGACAGGTCTGACACTCGGGCATGGCCTGCTCTTTGTGTATCGATTTATGCTGCATCGAAAGATGACAGCGGTCACACTCGATCTTGTTCTCGGTGATGTGCTTGTCGTGCATCAGGTCGGTGTTGTGGAATTGGTCAAGCCGCTCACGCTCCCAGTGGCAGGCATAACAACGCTCGCGTGGCACCGCGCCGTCGCCGACCACCATTTGGCCATGACATTTGAGGCAGTCAATTTGATCTTCCACGACATGGGCATGATCGTATTTTGGCGGCTCTTCCTCGCCGGGACTGGTGGTCGGCGGCTCGTGACAGATAGTGCACCGGGCGAGGTTATTCCCGTCTTCATCGAGCTTAAAATGGCATAGGATACAAGTCGTCTCGGTGACCGTCATATGTTCGCCCTGGACGATTTGTGAATGGCAGGACGTGCAGCGAAGTTTCTTGCCACGCCGCATCTCCTTTAAGTGTGGGCGGTGATCGAAATTCACGTTATCGAAAAGTACCGGACCTTCTAAGAGCCGTGTTTCATGACATCCTGCACGCAGACATGAGGCATCGGAGACCTCGGCCCAGGGTTTCGAACGCTGGTAGGCCTTGGTCCAGTACTTCACCAACTGGTTTAAGTCGCGGAGTTTGCCCTTGACCACATTGGAATATCCCGGTTCGTAGTGGCATTCACGGCAGGGGACCTCACTATGGGATGAGGAGGCCCAGGCGTCATAAAACGGTTGCATGTAATGGCAAGTGGTACAAAAATCCGAACGATTGGTGTACCACACCGAGGCGAAAAACAAGACCACGGCGAGGATGCCGCCAACTACGGCCGTTTTTAAAGTACGTTTAATCCACAGTTTCATAATTACCCTTTAGTCCGTACTCGGTGTTACGTGATTATCCCGCTCACCGATAGCCAAAAATTTCCGCCCAGATAATCAACAGGATCAAGGAGATGCCGATAAACAGGGCGATCCCACCGAAGATTTTCATTCCTCGCACGATAATCCCGGGCAGCGGTTCAGCTAATTGTTGGTCTAGTTCACCAGATTCGACCAGGCGTTGGTATTCCCGCGGACGGTCCTCTTTGAATTCTTCTAAGGGAACCCGCCCGGTGAAAATTACGGTGTCCATCGGGAATTTATCGGGCCGGAAGTGCGTGTTAAAAAAGTGCACGGTGAAGATGAAACCGGCAGCCAGCAGGGCCTCGTCGGAATGCACAATCGTGGCTACATTAATAAACCAGCCGGGTAGAATGCGGGTGAAGAGCTCCGGGAACCACAGCATCAGCCCGGAGGAGCCGATGATCACCACGCCCCAGAACACCGCGAAATAGTCAAACTTCTCCCAGTATGTCCAGCGGCCGTAACCGGGCCGCGGGCCCCGGCCAATGAACCATTTCGATGTCGCCACCAGATCGTGCCAATCATTTTTATTCGGCAGCATGGAATTGGGATCGACAAGATACCGCCACCATGATTTTTGCTGTCTTTTCTTGCGCTGGTAGAGATCGAAAATGTGGGTCCCGAAATAAAAGAAGGTGATCACCGCGCATACCCGGTGGATGAAGCCGGCCGACTCAAAACCACCGAGCAGGCGCGAAAGCCATTGCGCCCACCCGAGATAGGAAAACTTCAAGGTCATCCCGGTCAAAGCCAGTCCGAGGAAACTGATAATGACGAGCACGTGCAACTGGCGCTGTCGGCGGGTAAACCGGCGATATTCAGCGTGGCCCGCCGTCGGTTTCTGTTTCCGCCGCCGTCGCATCGCCTGGAACGAACGCGGCAACCATAGAATGGTATGCGTCCCGGCCAGACAGAACGTGCCGACCAACAGGAAGGTCATAAACCAGAAAGTATAAAAGAGGATCGGGTATTTATGGCGGTCGTGATGGGTGGCATGCGTCAAATATCCGGCAAACCTGCGGTGGGAACCGGGATGGCATTGCGCACAGGTTTCGACGATGTTATCACGGTGGAGGTGGGACCGTGGATTATAGGTGGGCAGAACATCATGTGCGCCATGGCAATCGTGACACTGCGCGACCGCGGTGTATCCGAGTTTGGAGACCTTACCGTGAAAAGTTTCAAAGTAGGTTTCGGTTACTTCCTCGTGGCAACGGCCGCACTGACTGACGATATTCAGCTTAAATCCCTCCTGGTCGGTGCGGCTGATGGTGTGCGAGGAATGGCAGTCGCTGCAGACCGGGAGATCCCGGTCGGTCTCGGAAACATTTGGCGAGTGGATACTTTGTGTGAACCGCTCGTCAATGCCGTAGTGGCAGCGGGCGCACGTGGCCGCGATATTCTCCCGGTTGACACTCGACAACGTATCGTCGCTCGGCAGAACATGATGGGCGGTATGGCAGTCGGAACACATCGCGGTGACCACCAGGCCGCTTTCCAGGAGTCCCTTGCCGTGAATGCTCATCACATAATTATTCACAATCTCGTGCTGCTTGCCCTGATAGCGCGCGGCCGCCTTTTCGCCCTCACGGTGGCACCGGCCGCAGAGTTCCGGAACATGGGTAGGGTATGTCGGGGACAGCGGGTCCAGTCGTTCACGAATGCCGTGCACCCCGTGACAATCGCGGCAGGATGGAGCGTTGGGGTCACCGCGGTTGGCCAGCGAGCCGTGCATACCGGTGGCATACGTGGCGACCGTTGCGGCATGACAAACCGAACAATCGACCTTGGCGGTAACTGTGCGGCATGGTCGGTCATGCTTTGAGGGCGTCGCGCCGGAATGGCACTGTGCACATGTGACGCCGACCCGGCGATGTATCGAATTGCCGATTTCCAGCGAATCCACGTAAAGCGACAAGGTGGTCCCGTCCCGCATAGTTTGGATCTCCGGCCGCGAGTGGCATTTCATGCATTCGCGGTCGGCGACCCCCTCTTCGTAATAAATCTTCCGCGCCTTGTGCGGTTCATGGCATTCGATGCACACCGGAATTTTACCGGGGTCCTTAGACCATAATTCCCCGCGAATTACTTTCTTGTGCACATTTTCAATCCGACCGTGGCATTGGCCGCAGGTCCGGGGGACATTATCGCGAAAAATCGTCGAACGGGGGTCGGTATGCGGGAGCACATTGTGCGCGGTATGGCAGTCGGTGCATACCGCGGTGACCGTGAGCCCCTGCTTGTATAATCCTTCGCCGTGGATGCTCTGGGAATAATGGGTTAAAATCGAATCCTGGGGAATATCGTAGGTCTGGGTGACGGCGGTGCCTTCTTTATGACAGCGCCCACATACGAACGGAATGTTGAACTTGGTTACCCGCGACGTGTCGGCGTCAACCGGTGAAATATCATGCGTGCCGTGGCAATCCCCGCAACGGGGGGCCAGCGCTTCGCCGGTGGCCATCAGTCGACCGTGGAGACTGCCGGCGTATACCTCGGCGATCTCGCCGTGGCACATTGCACAATCAACCGCTTCCAGCGGCGCCTCATGCGGCAATTCCGCGCCATCAAGATCGAGATGACAGGAGATACAATCGAACTCACCATGTATCGAGTTACTGAATCTCGCCGGATCAACAAACAGTGAAATTTCATGCCCGCCGCGCTCGACGGTCAAGTCGGAATCTTCGTGGCAGGCCAGGCAGTCATCGTTCTCTTGGGCCGCCACGCCGTTCGTTTTACCAAGCCCGGACAACCCGGCCAGGCACAGGATAACGATCAGCAATCTGCGCCCGGCTTTACTTTGAATGGTCTGCATTCAATTTACTCGTCGTTCGCTCCCATCGGAATTTAATAGGGTCCACACGTTCAAAACGCATGCTTCTCGGCGCGGCGATTTCTAATCCCATATATTGTAGAATATATAAGCGGATTTTAAATTCCAATCAAAATGATATGATTTTATGACACAAAGCGCGGCCCGACCAGGATTTTGACATGCCCTCATCCGCCAGGCGGACACCGGTGACCGATAACCCATAGGTAGAGATAGGATTATGCAAGTACGACTTTTACAAATTCAAATATGCGACAATGGGCCGGGGATACCGACCATCCCGGGACGCAGGTCGCGCATGGTATTCAGTGCCCTATCTTATCAAGACCATCTTCCGTAATTTGTTAAAGCCCTTGGTCGACAGACGGTAGAAGTGGATGCCGGAGGACACCGGCCTGCCTTGCGCGTCCCGGGCCGTAGAGTTGGATCCCACATCGATGGATCTTCGCCTCAATCTGGCGGGCACGCTGCAAACAATGCGGCGCTTTACCATAATCGACAAAAATATTGAAGATTGCTTGAACCTGGGGGCTCAGAGGAGTATTTTCAGTTTGTGAAATATCAATCTCGGGCCTGGCAAAAGGGAGAGTGAGATGAAGACCATCATATCATATTTATTTGTCGCAATAATGGCAATGACTCCGGGGCAGTCGGTATGGGCGGACGAAGCCGATGATGAAAATAAACCCATTGAATTGAATTCCGAACTGGTTTCCGGTTTGTCGCTGCGCGGTATCGGCCCGGCCCTGATGTCGGGGCGGATTAGTGATATCGCGATTGATCCGGTAAAAAGAAGCACCTGGTATGTCGCCGTCGCCTCCGGCAACGTGTGGAAAACAAAAAATGCCGGCACAACCTGGGAACCTATTTTTGATTCGTATGGGTCGTATTCGATCGGATGTATTGCGGTGGACCCCAATAACCGGCATGTCATCTGGGTCGGCACTGGCGAGAATAACAGCCAGCGGAGTGTCGGTTACGGTGACGGAGTCTACAAGTCCCTTGATGGCGGGAAAAAGTTTGTCAATGTTGGGCTCGAAAACTCCGAGCACATCGGCAAGATCCTCATCGATCCCCGCAACTCCGATGTTGTTTATGTCGCCGCGCAGGGGCCGCTCTGGTCGGCGGGCGGAGATCGCGGGCTTTACAAGACAACCGACGGCGGCAAAACATGGACGCTGGTCCTGGAAATCGACGAAAACACCGGCGTGAGCGAAGTACACTTCGATCCGCGTAACCCTGATATCCTTTATGCCGCGGCCTACCAGCGGCGGCGCCATGTCTGGACGCTGATCGATGGCGGACCGGAATCGGGCATCTATAAATCCACCGATGCCGGCGCTAACTGGAAGAAAATCAATAATGGGTTGCCGGAAGGTGACCGGGGAAGAATCGGCCTGGCCGTCTCGCCGATTAATCCCGACGTTGTTTATGCCATCGTGGAGGCGGCCAGGGACGGCAGCGGTTTTTATCGCTCGGAAGATGGCGGGGAGAACTGGACGAAAAAATGCGATTATGTGGCGGTGAGTCCGCAATATTACCAGGAGATTTTCGCCGATTTGCATGTATTCGATCGCATTTACTCGATGGATGTTCGTACGATGGTCTCGGACGACGGGGGAAAAAATTTCACACGGCTGGGCCGGGAGTGGAAGCACGTCGATGATCATGCCCTGGCTTTAGATCCCGATGATCCGGACCACTTGATCATCGGCAGTGATGGCGGGCTGTACGAGACGTGGGACCGTGGCGAAAGCTGGGATTATACAGCCAATTTGCCGATAACGCAGTTCTATAAACTTGCGGTGGATAATGATGTCCCGTTTTACAATGTCTATGGCGGAACACAGGACAACGCCACCCAGGGTGGCCCGTCACGCACTAATAACATCCACGGCATCAGGAACAGCGACTGGTATGTAACGGTTGGCGGTGATGGGTTCGATCCGGCCATCGATCCGGAAAATCCGAACATTATCTATTCCCAGTGGCAGTATGGCGGGTTGATCAGATACGATCGGAAAACGGGCGAACGAATCATCATTAAACCCCGGGAGGAAAAAGACGGACCGCCGCATCAGGTCTTCACTGATAACGGCATCGGCCTCAAATTCTCGGTCGGGCGTTAAATAGATACGTTTCCCATCATTCAACGCCGATTCCTTTGCTCCAACCTCCATCATCAGAGAAGCAAGGGCGTCCTCTTCATCAAACTCACTCTCGCGCAAGCCCCGAACGGCCAG
>SDBS01002055.1_pt1 | contig 20282 bp, 24 predicted proteins | sample 2277091 | NCBI WGS metagenome assembly SDBS01 (sample SAMN10404972, study PRJNA504765) | marine sediment metagenome | isolation source: marine sediment core GS10_PC15, 163 cmbsf | place: Arctic Ocean: Southern Knipovich Ridge | collected 2010 | reverse complement strand
GCCATCTTCGAGCTGGCCAAGAAATACAGCACGGAGAAGATTGTTAAGAGACTTAAGAAAGATCTAGTTCAACAGCTACTGAGTATTCTCAGGGTTGTAGGGATAATCAAAGACGAACCATTTCAAGATCTAACTGACTTTTAAAACTCACTCACACGCACACTCGCAAGTATATGTATCATCGTAGCTCTGTTAATATACATAGTTACGCACATACAAGCATATAGAGTGATTTAGATATGTCGCTATACCATATCAAGAGTATTTACACTAAAAATGTATAGACCTGGTCTAGGTGAGGGGGGGTATCTTGTCGTGCTCACATCTAGACCTGGCATAGATTTTGTTTTAAGTCTTATTCTTGATAGGGTATAGTGATTACATCTAGATCAGGTCTATCGACTTTTAATAGTAGACTAGTACCATCTCTCTCAAAAATATGATTCCTTCCATCTATACTATTTCTCACATATGTTATACGAATAACCATAGCCTATTCGTCCTGATTATCTAACTTGAAATTATCGAGTGCCTTATCAATAGTCATGGAACTACCACAAAATTTGGATTTACTCGGATAGATCAACGACTTCAATGAGACAAGGTCAGTACCACCATTTTCAGACACTAGGTACTTCTTACTGATGGCGACCTTAGTCTCAGTACTAGTCAGGTTTCTTAATGTCTTATTACTATCATCATAAACAGCTTCAGCGTAGACCTCTCCGCTTGTGGTAGTTCGAAGGACAAAGCTAAATGTCTGTTCCTTCATGTATTCCGGATGATTGGCTATCGGAACAGCATAGTACTTTGTACTGTTAATCTTAGCTACTCTCCCTTTGATAGGTTTCTTTAACTGATTAGTTGGTCTATTAGGACAAAGGTCGCCATCAGTAATATATCCATGCTGCGTCATGTAGTTCATCGCCTTAACCTTCTTTTTACAATCCTTACAGTAAGGTAGACCTTCTACGGTGGTATTAGGGCACTGTTTACCTACCTTCGCACCACGTTCGTATATCCATCTACATCGCTTGGTATTATCATTACCTTCATCTCTCTTGATCTCATCAAGAAATTTAGTGACTGTTGATAGATCGAGCTTCTCCAGACCAATCTCCTTAATATACTCCACTAGTTTGGATAGAATCTCTGTAGACACGTCATACGTCATGATGACTTACTGTTTTAGGTGTTGAGGTAAGCTTTCTAAGTTTTTTCATTTTTGAAAACTCACTGGTTGTCACATACGGTCATGTGCGATAGGATATGAATATTTATCGTTTGGGGTGTGTGATGAGTTATAAGTGTGTATATCGTTTTAGAGTGGCAGAAAGATCTCTTGCAAGTTGGAGTAGAATGGAATAGTTGTTGCGTTGGTCAATGGTTGAGTTGGCTGAGTTATTATGTAATCGTAGAACGAATAGTCCAAAATCTGTGTGTTAAAGCGGTTGCCTGGATCCTGAAGTGTATCGATAATAACATCTTCCAATGATACCTGGGTTACATTCACTAGATTTATGGCCATAGATGTTAGGCGTGGATCAGCTAAGACTATGTCTATAGCAGGAACAGTCTGATCGATAGGTCCAGTCCAGAATACAATCTGTTGTGGAACAAAGTGAGTGATATCCGGATCAATGAGGGTATAGTACTTCGAATTGAGCAAGTCCCAGGTAAAAGGGTTGCTAGGGCATGGTCCCATGACCAAACTAGTTCCAAAAGCATTATCGGAACCTTTAACGATACACAACCCTTCCTTATTAGTTATCTCAGCGAATTGAGTGTTCTGAGTGCGATATGCGAATAGTTGAAGCTTATTGGATGGGTCACATGGAGTAAGTGATAAAGGAGAGGTCTGAGTAATACACACATTGTTCGCGTTAGGATCACCGTTAGGATCGAATCCTAGTGAGATCAGTGCTAGAGTAGAACAACTATTATTCAGGCATTGATTGTATAATACTTGAGTATCTCCCTGAGAGTAGGTATTACCACTATCATCAGTACAAACAGATGCATTGCATTCTCGAGTAATCTTGTTTGCGTACAACTCATCAGAGTAAACACATGGGTTCTTCTTTATTGGAACTCCCTCCATACTATCTAGCACTTCTTTATTCAGTGTAGGTTGATCAGGATAGATGAATGTGTACTTGAGACAGTCTTCACTAGATGTCTCACTCCATTCGGTAGATAACGATGATGTGAATATTGCATTGAAGTCAGGTAGGGATCCTTCATCAATCTCAGGAGGTGGATTAATGGAAGACCATATGAATACCGAGATGACTAGCAGTATCAGTAACACTATAACGACGATAGCTAATATGTTAGTACCAGTACCATCATCCACCATTTACTTAGGATAATATAAATCTAATGTAAATGGTAGTATGAGTCCATTATTAGCCTACATTCTAGGTCTATTAACAGTACTTGCTATCCTACTCGTTGGGTTAATATTAAGTCGACACTCATCTACAGTTAAGTCTGGATTCGAATCCATACTGTGCCCCACTACCGATAGTCAAGATGAATTCATTTGAACAACAAGAAGTGTGATATGTTTAAAAGATTGATACTAGTATGCTATTCCACTGAATAACTGATATCTATCATATCCATTGCGAGTTTCACATAAGAAGTCTATAGAATATGTATCTACTCTGAATGGACAAATTCAAAATGTACAAAACATACTTTATTACTGTTCTATTTCTATGAGAATCGCCATAAGAGGTATCAATGAATACTATTGTAAAATAAAATATTGATGCGTTATCAAGATAAGAGGTATATGTAGCAGTTTTCGTGTTTGCAGGGCGAAGACAGAAGCTATTTCGGATTGATCCTATAAAGTGAAAAACTCAGCCGAGTGATTTAGAGATAGATGAATCTGATAAGTTTAGTAGCGATCTTGAGACTGCTATCACAACACAGACTATCTTTAGTGATGAAGTCACAGTTTTATCGATTATTGTTTAAAATTGATATTATCTCGATTTTAAACAATAATCAATAAAATGGATGAACCTACGTTTTCTAAGAAAACCGAGCAATTTTTAGGAGGATGGTTATCTGGTGGAGCAGAGATTGAGAATTTACCTGATGATGTCAAAGATGAATTAACTAATCTAGATCTGTTTGGAAAAGAGTACAATATTAAGCTATTTAGAGGTTCATTGAATTCTGATATGTTTGAAATTGAAGGGAAAGATGTTTTTGTAGTATTCGACGATTTTCCATCCAGCTGGACATACGACGAAGAAATGGCGAAAAATTTTAGTGATTTCATCATCTCTACAGAAGTCAACAGTAAAGATGATATTTTGATTGATACAACTGGATTAGATATAAGACCGTTCGGAGGCTTTCCAGATGAAGAAGAAGTAATATTGCTACCTGGAAGATATCTAACTAACTTATCTCCGGATCAAATTACTCTAAATAAGTGATAACTCTTATTCTCCAGCTATTCTGATACGATTTTAAAAGCATATCACATAACCCAAACTGTTATTCCTTCTCCTGGACATGGACTTCTTATCACACATTGACAGAGGTAATAATTCTGCATTACTGAACAATGTCGAGTCTTCACAAACTATCATCATGTGGAGTTAAAAACATAAATTCATTGGAAAGAAATCCGTGATGATTAAAATGTTCCCAAATCTCCAAGACTTCAGTCTGACTTACTCCGAAACGGGAAGTTCAGAAATACTTTATCGACAAAAAAGTTTTACGATACGAGCTGGAGCATTCAAAAACTACACATACAGCAACAATGGGATCGCTCTCGAGGAATGGGATTTACTATCCAAGCTCGAGATACAACTCAACAAGGACACCGAGTATGCACAGTTGTGTACTGATAACGAAACGATAGAGATCGTATTGTCGGAGTACTTCAAGATAGTAGAATCTCTTATCAAAACGAGCTGTCCTCTGATCGGGCGAATTACCGAACAGATTCTCGCACGTTATGCCGGCCCAGAAAAGCCAGTTGGTGACACGATTTGCCTCGCGTACAACGGAGATCAAAAAATATCTGTGAGATCGCTGATGACACTCAAATCAATGCAGTCGATTATTGTAACAATTAGCAACAAACTGCAGGGAGAGAATCGGGGATTTGCACAGTTCATTTCACTGAACCACCTCTTGATTTTGGCTATTGAAGAGGTTCTAGTTTCTTAACATACATTTTAAATACACTACTTCTCCTAAAACTTTATCATAAGTGGAGATCCTATCTCGCAACTCAGTGACAAATCTTCTGATATGAATGCTACCGTTCCTGTGATCAGATGCAGTCTGAAATTGATATTCTTTTGTGAATGGAAACAGTTCAAAACGAAATAATCAATGATTAAACAAGAAGGAGTAATAGTACATACCAAACGATGTTGCAAATGCAAAGTAAAGAAAGTTGTCTCTGAATTTTGTAAAGATAAATATAGATTATCTGATCTATATAATTCATGCAGAGAATGTAGTAAAATGCGTTCTGGAAAGAGGAAAAGATATGAGAGGATAAAATCTGGCAATAAACTATGTACTAAATGTAGCTCACTGAAAGATGTCTTCAAATTCAGCACAAATAAATTCAGCATAGATGGATTATATAGCTACTGCAAAAAGTGTGTCAATGAAAACATAATAAATAAAAGAATAGTATCTGATACAAAGCAGTGTTCCATATGCAGAATAGAAAAAGATGTTTCTGAATTTCATGCAAATAAATATCATCGAGATGGGCTGTTAAATAGTTGCAAAGAATGTCATGGAAGCCATAAGAGAATAACGTCAGGTGGAAAACAATGTCCTAAATGTAAGTTATGGAAAGATGTTGATGAATTTCATACAAATAGATTCAATAAAGATGGATTATACAGTAGTTGTAAAGAATGCATCAGTAAAAGAAGAAGATATGAGAGAACAGTATTAGGCATAAAGAAATGTTATAAATGCAAGATAGAAAAAGATGTTTCTAAATTCTGCACAGATAGGATCAATCAAGATGGGTTGCATAGTCACTGTAAAGAATGTAAGAAGAAAATATAAAGAGTAATGCTACTTGTTATGATATTTTAAAAGTACACCACATGACCTAATTTCATCATCTCTACGGAAGTCAACAGTAAAGACGATATTTTGATCGATACAACTGGATTAGATATAAGACCGTTCGGAGGCTTTCAGGATTAAGAAGAAGTAATATTATTACCTGGAAGATATTTGATTAACCTATCTCCTGATCAAATTTCTCTAAATAAGTAATGATCATCAACATTTTAGGCATATCTATATTGATGATCTTACTCTTCTTAAAAGATCTGTCTTTCTTTGTGATATGGGGGAAAATTGATCTACACTATGAAGTGATATTTCGTGACAAAGAGATGGACCTCTTCACTAGATTGTTTAATTCTAATATCAGAGCCCAAGAGTATGTATCTCGACCTGATGGATCAATACATTCTGTATCCAAAGATGTTGGGCTTCTGTGTCATTTGTATGAGAGAAGATTAAATATGATCAAGACCATCAATGTAAATACAGTGAATATATCGAATATAAGAAATATCAATGAAGATTATTGCCATGTTTCATACAGATCTATATGGATTTATCGTGACAAGTGTAGAATATGTTCATCTACTTCTAAACCTCGTGATGAGAATATAAAAGCTATTCTTGATATGAACAAGCAGGTAATATTCATGATTGATGATAAAAAAGTGGGAAAATCAAACTAACATATCTAAGCATTACTCATTCGCTACATCTGATGTAGTGATTAAGTATGTGAAGAATGAGAATCCTAGTTCATTGATCATCACAACCCTAGGAGATGATGAGAGGGTTAACTGTTATATGAAGAACAAAGAAGTTATCTGTTTGAAGATGAAGCGAGATGAGAATAATGCTTCTTTTATCTGCTGAACATTATAAATGTGTGTTTAACACTTAACAGTATTATTATTATCAAGTGAATAGTATTATTAAAATTGATATTTCTCGATATTAGACGAGTTCACATCAAAACATGGGTTCTCATCTATCCAAAACCAGAATCGAGAAGAGTTTCCCTGCCAATAGAAAAAAATCCTGATATCATATCTGATGATCAGATCAAACAATTCTATTCACTTGGGTCAAGAGATTAACATTACAACTCTATTTACATCACAGGTGATAAGTTGATTCACACTATGAGAAACAACACTAGTGAGATTATTACCGTTGATAGGTTAATAACGATTGCTACATCGACCGAAATTGTACTCGCTAAGAATATCAAAGGTATTGTCAAGTTAGGGGGAATAGTTGCTGATGATGAAAAGGACGCTCATGTTAGCAAGATTAGAATCCAAGGTGATGTATCCGCAAAACATAAACGAGAATGGTTCTTGCCTTATGAAATCTTTCTAGCTAGATTAGGATTGATAGAGGATGACCCTTTAGATTGGATGATCAACAAGCATATAAAAAATGCCGTTGTCACAGATTCCTTAAGTCCAAGCTTTGCAGAGGGTAGAGCATTAATTGATTTGGAATGGGACAAATATGAAGAGTTGTTGCAGGCGATGGCAGTGGAATTTAAGACTGGATTGGATAGTGGAGAAATTAAAATGATATCCATCTTTTCCCTTCTAGAATGATTGTTTAAAAGAACTCATCTATGTAGGTGAAGCACTGAATAGATGAGTAGAACTGATTAATTTATCATTCAACTGAGTGAGATGTAAAGTGTGCATATCCTGCATGATGAATATTAAGAACTATGTCATGAATAATCTAATCACACTTATCATGTTTAAGTATACTACTGTTATCATTTGGTGTGCATATTCAATGCCTATCACAGCTCTAGTCATTCTCACAAAGTACTCACAAAATCTCGATAAATGTGATGTAGATTTCAGAGGGTGGATGGTATCATTTATACTATTAATGTTCATGTTAATAACATTTACATTAATGGAGAGATGTATAGATGATAAACGCTTCTGTGCAAAGAGTGCTGGAGTGATAATGCTAACGTTATGGATCATAGGGGTTATCCTTTTAGCTAACTCTATCAAGACAGGTATATGCAAAGATGTTTCTATCTATGTGTACAACTTCATGTTATTTATATTCTTTTTCCCGATAGTTGAGTTCGTCGTGTTCATAATTTTCATCATCATAACTCCCAACCAATAAAAGATATCATGCCCATTACCTTGTACTAGCAAGCACATGTGTGTCTTCTTTAAAACTATCTTAGTCATGTACATATAGTTAAGTTACACATATGTAACTTAACATACCACCATACAATGTCTCTCAAATTGATATATCATATTAGTCATCTCGAGATACACAAACAATGACATCTTTATGTGATCTTCTAACATCCATCGGAGTAAACTATCTCTCACAAGGAGAACAGTTCAGAGGCAGTGCTTATCTGAATGCAGCAAACATTCTGAAAAGTAAGGAAGGTATCTCTGCTAGTGAAGCCATTAAGCTTAATGGCATTGGTCGTAAGATAGCAAGCAAGATAGATGAGTTCAACAGAACAGGAACCATCATAATCGATGTTAATAAAGTAATGCAGACCTTTATGTCGATTCATGGAGTTGGGCCTAAGAAGGCCAAACAGTGGATCAAAGAAGGATATAAGACTATGGATGATCTCAAGGATGTAGCAATGACACATTCACAACATCTGGGTTACATTCATGTTGATGATCTCAATGAAAAGATTCCCAGAGATGAGATTGTTATCATAGAAGAGTATATTAAGAAGAGAATTCCTGATGCTGTCGTATGTGGATCGTACAGAAGAGGAGCTAAGATGTCTGGTGATGTCGATGTACTTGTGAGAGGAGGTAATATCAACTTGGCTATTAAAGCCATAGGAGATATCCTGGTAGGAACGCTTTCGCTAGGTGTGAAAAAGTATATGGGGCTGTGTTGTATACTTGAGAAGGTCAGACGCATTGATATTCTCATAATCGATGAGGCTAGTTGGTACTATTCACTTCTATACTTCACCGGATCTAGAGGAACGAATATTGTCATGAGAAGGAAAGCAAAGAGTATGGGATACATTCTTAATGAGTATGGATTATTGAATAAAGACTATGAATATGTTATTGTCAGTAGTGAAGAGGAGATATTTAAGATGCTTGATATGAGATATATGACCCCTGAAGAGAGAATCATATAAGGATCACACCACCATCCCCTTAGAGAGAGAAAAGTGTGTGATCTCTCAATTATCTTCCCTTGAGAAGTATTTTAAAAGCTTCTCTCACATATGATGTATTCACAAGAAGTACCCTCCAGAAACAATGTGATACTTCTATCTCAAAATGATATATCACTGAAAATGTGTTCGCGATAGCCAAACAGCATGAAGATAACAATCAATAACCTTGAGTTTGAAAGTTCGATAGACGATTGGCCTGAAGGATCTATTGTCAAAGACAGGTGTGACGAAGACACTAAAGAATTCAAACTCACCAACAATGCTCTGACAGACGAAAGTATTATGATCATCATTGACATCATAACAAAGAATATCTACAGAGATGTTTTGAATCCAGACTCCATAGACTGGGAGAACTATAAGATGACGATAGTCTGTCTTGGACTCCCATTCGATATCATATATTCCCTATTTTTGCATGATAGAGTAATATGGTTCAAGGAGAGAGATGCCTCTGTTGATACTACTAACAAGAAGGAAACCAGTATGTATTCTCAGATGATGAAAAATGGTCTTATTAATATGAATACTATGTTCAGAAAGAATATGCTTGATTTTAGACAACAACACTATGATATTATCGATAAGAACATCATTTATAATCCAGTTGCTTACGATGCTCCCAATAAACTATGGCTGGTTAGAAATGTTATCAAGAAGCTATCTCACATTCCTAATCTGTTCGTAGCTGGTGGTTATGCTCTTTCAGAGTATATAAATGGATTACCACATAGAAGTAACTTCGGAGATACCAGTCACACTAAATGGAACGATGTTGATATATTTGCTTACGGTCCAGATGCTTTGAAGAGCTTACTAGAAGGTGTTCGTGTATGTCTCAATTTAATCAAACATCCATCTCTCCTACATAAGAAAACTAATACCATACTCAACAAGCCTCTCTCGAGAGGTGGCAAAGATACATCATCGGATATAATCTATTCTCCCATCATACATAAAAAAGGTTATTCAACTATCAGAACTAAATACGCTATCACGATACCTATTGATCATCCCTATCACAAAACTCTAATCGTCCAGTTTATACTGATGAGATTCTCCAGTCCATATCACATACTCAGTAACTTCGATGTAGACTCCTGTTGCATTGGATTTGAGATAGGAGAAAGATGTGGCACTAACAAAAACATTCGTATTAATGCTACCAGAGCTAGTTCCCAGAGCAATACTTCCAAAGCTAGTGTCCAAACTAATCCACATAAATTCTTCTGGCATTACAAGTTCTATGCTTCACGTCGATTCGTGAGAGCATTCGAAACTACATCTAATGTTGTTGATCCTACTCGATTGAGTGCTACCTATGTTCGTAGACTAATCAAGTATTCAAATAGAGGTTTTGATATCGCCATTCCAGGATTCAACAAGGATACTGTCAGACTCAATTCTTCCATTCTGAAAATCATGATCGAGAGTGGACCTGGCCAAAGATTCGATAACTTGAGAAATCTAATGTTGACAGGTCTCGAGCTTTTGGTAGCGTCTTCCATAATGAGACACGATTTAACATGTCCTATACTATGTGACAAAATCTACGGTTCGGTGAATATGTGGGATATCTATGATATCCTCATTAACTACGTCTATAAGATTTATGAAATATATAAGGATAAGGATGGAAAGGACAATGACAAGGATTTTACTGATTTCGATGAAGAATTAGGTATTTCAGAGTATGAGAAGGGAGATCTCGGTTTGTATTCATACCTTGAAGATAATGTTCTTAAAGAGAGAAGCTCTGAGGATCTTGTCAGCTCTGATGGAAAGCTATCATTCATAATAGGTGATGTTCTGAATGAGGGTCAAAGAAGGTTCTCTTTCAGGTTCAGTAAAATATGCAAGCCTATACCTTATGAACCTAAGTATCCAATCATAGAACTCATCGATAGTTCATCTTTCGTTGGGATCGAAAATGTATCATTCTATGAAAAATACTATACCCTCCCTGTATGAAGTACATATCACTCATAAGTGAGTGTGAGTATACCTATCCTTTAACAACATATAGTACAATGTTAATATTATTAAAACTGATGAATTTGAACATCGAGAGAGTTTTGACCCATAAACGTGCTAGTGATGAAGTTCATAATCAATGATGAATCTTTTGAGATGTCGATCTATGCTTGGCCAGAGGGATCAACCTTTAGGTTAATGCATGAAGGTGACCGTGACAATGATGAATATAGACTTACTAATAAACGCTTGAAGAAAGATAGTGTTAGGCTGATTATAGATGTCGTTAGTAAAAATGTCGAGAGAGAGGTATTGAAACATGATGATGTCAATTGGATGGATCTAAACTTTGCAGTAGACTATTTAGGTATTTACGTATCAGTCGACTACATATATCCACTCTTTCTAACCATCTCTGATAGAAAGAATTGGTACAGAACTAAAGATGTCATCTTTGGGAGTATCGGTCATTGTAAGTCCGATGAAGATGATGAAGATGAAAATGTAGATAATATAATATATGGACTTACCCAGATAAATACTTTCGATGATGTGGATAACACAAAGATTGATGATAATGTTATCATTATTGATGAGAGTGATATGAAGATGAGAAAGCCAGATTATGACATTATCAATAAAGATATCTTTAATCATGGTGATCCGTTCAAGCATGAATATAATCGTACTGATATTTTCAAACATCTAGATCATATCAAAGGTCTATTCGTAGCCGGTGATTATCCCCTCGCTAAATTCTCCAATTTTGATAAATCTTGGCTTAATTTCGATGTTTATGCTTATGGACCCAACTCCCTTAAACATATCAAGGCAGCTGTCAAGATATGTCTCAACCATGTTGAGGTTAACAATAACCGTTCTGATCCTATACCATTCAGGACTAAAGAGATGATCTGTGTACCTGTCGAAGGTACAGACGATAGTCACTTTTGGATTAACGTCAGATTTATTCTCTTGAAGTATGATGATATAACTAACATACTCAACAGTCTATATCTTGACTCTTCATGCATTGGCTTCAAGATGGATAATCCTGATGTATACTACTCCATTCCTAGATTCGTCAGAGCCTATGAGACTAATACTAATACCATCATTCCAATAGGCTTTTGCGGATCGGATTGCAATGATGAGGTTCATATCGATAAGCTGATATCAGCGACGAGGAACGGATTTAACATAGCTATCCCAGGATTCAGTAAGAATAAAGTCAAGATATCTTCGGAGATTTTGATCTGCAGAATGACCAGGACTAAGCTTTCCAATATTAGTGGATTGGAAAGCTTAATCGTATCTTCTTTATATTATAGATGTGATGAAATGGCAACTATGTATCTTGCCATTCATTTCTACGACAACTTGACTAGCTTTCCATCAAGCTTTAAGTCCCCTAAGATTACTAATTATGTAATAGGAGATGTTTTGAATGAGGGTCAAAGAGAGTTTGTGATTGATCTCGATATAATAGGTGATGTGATATATAACCCTAAGTGTCCTCGTATTGAACTCTTACCTCGTAGTATTGGGACTTATCAAATCAAAGACACATTCTATGGAGGATACTACGGTATTAAATCAGTCAGAGCCATATCTTAATCATGTGTAAGTATACCTTTTAAAACTCTAGCACTGACACAATATCTATATAGAATTCATTATAACAATCTTGCATCTAAAGATCAAGCAGCGGACAGTTTTAATTTCTTCGATATCAAGTCTTTTGACACCGTCTACAAGCAGTCATAGTTTTGTCTCCTGTGATCCAAATAGTGCAGTTATTGAGAAGTTTGCGACACACATGCTGATCCCAAGGACATTTTTCGTTGAGTAGATAACGAAGACAGATGAAGTGATTACCCCCAGCTGCGCCGATGACAGTCATCTCGTCCCAGTAACCGTTTTCCCTCTCGTGAATGTATTGGAGGCATTCGAAATGGCCGCGTTCTGCCGCGCAGGAAGCAGCAGAAACACTAAGGATAAGAGGCACCTGCTTCTTAGTGTTTTTGTCTCTAAGGTTGAGGAGAGGTTTCCCGTAGCCGTAGAAGTGGCAGCTAATAAAGTTCCACCTCTTCGATATCGGAGTGTTCCGAAAACAATCTTCCTTTTGGTATATAGCAGCCATTTGGTGACCGATCCTGCGTTTCAGTGTTTTAATATACATCTGAGATTAAAACATCAATTTTAATATAGTGGTGCAGATCAGTAGAGCATACTGACAATGATTCAATCATTGTTCTGTCTTTTTATCAATGTTTTACACATTCTATCAATGAATTCTTTATAACGTGGATTTTCGAATATTGATGAGAATGCCGGAACATCGCGAATAGATTCCAAGAGTAATCCAATCTTTCCCTCATTGAATAGTCGAATTTCGAATTTCTTGAAAATGCATACAATACATTCTCCTCCTTTGCCATGTTTATCAACTATATTTTCATTACATGTAATGCAAATAGTTAAACCCCTGATCATTGATTGAGCGAAACAATGCTGACATTGTTTATTTCTAAAATGATAGGAGTTGCATATTTCCTCTTCACATATTCTACATATGAATTTCCCATTGTGACCGTCTGATACTAAACATGTCCAGCAGAATTTGTGGCCATAACAACATTCTACTACATGGGAGTATGTGTTTTTGCATCTATCACATATCACACTCATTTTATTTGGTGATGAAAAAGAGTGCGATATGTGATAGATCAATTTTAATATAGTGGTGTAGATCAGTAGACAATACAATATCTGAATTGGAGAGCATACTGACAATGATTGAATCATTCTTCTGTCTTTCTATCAATGTATTCTTTATACTGTGCACTTTCGAGTATTGGTTTACACATTCTATCAATGAATTCTTTATAACGTGGATTTTCGAATAGTGATGAGAATTGCGGAACATCGCGAATAGCTACCATGACTGGTCCAACCGCTCCCCCTTTGAATAGTTGAGTTACGATTTTCTCGAAAATGCATGAAGCACATTTTCCTTCTTCGCCATGTTCATCAACTATATTTTCATTACATGTAATGCAAATAGATCTACCCAATAAAACTGCTTGAGCGAAACAGGGTTGACATTGTTTATTTACAGCATGATAAGAGTTGCATATTTCCTTTTCACATATTCTACATATGAATTTCCCCTTGTGACCGTCTAATACTAAACATGTCCAGCAGAATTTGTGGCCATAACAACATTCTACTACGTGGGAGTATTTGTTTTTACATTTATCACATATCACACTCATCTTATTTGATGATGAAATGAGTGCGATATGTGATAGATCAATTTTAAATCATGATGTTGATAATCACAAATCGAGTGATCAATAATGACTTTTAATAGCTATCCAAGAGCCATGAGAGCGTTGGGAGGTATACTGATAATGATTGAATCATTTTTCTATCTTTTTATCAATGTATTCTTTATATTGTGTACTTTCGAGTATTGGTTTACACATTCTATCAATGAATTCTGTATAACGTGAACTCCCGAATATTATTGAGAACCGCGGAACATTGCGAATGTGTTGTATGACTAATCCAATCTTTCCCTCTTTGAATAGTTGAGTTACGACTTTCTCGAAAATGCATACAATACATTTTCCTTCTTCGCCATGTTCATCAACTATATTTTCATTACATGTAATGCAAATAGATCTACCCGATAAAAATGCTCGAGCGAAACAAGGTTGACATTGTTTATTTATAAAATGATAGGAGTTGCATATTTCCTCTTCACATATTCTACATATGAATTTCCCCTTGTGACCGTCTAATACTAAACATGTCCAGCAGAATTTGTGGCCATAACAACATTCTACTACGTGGGAGTATGTGTTTTTACACATATCACATATCGCACTCATTTTATTTGGTGATGAAATAAGTGCGATATGTGATAGATCAATTTTAAATCATGATGTTGATAATCATACTGACTTTTAAATGTGTAGCTATCCAAGAGCCATCAATGCGTTCACAGCGACACAATATCGGTACTGTATGGTATACTGATCACTATTGAACCACTTTTTAATTTTGGCTTAATGTTAAATATTTTCATTACAAATGGAGGAAGAGAAGAAGGATCGTTCAAGGTGTGGAGCTATTAAACCTAATGGTGATCCATGTAGAGCACCAGTTAGTAAAGAAGGATCTAAATGTACAAATCATCGTAAGGGAGATGTGAAAGATAAACCTAGATGTGGATCTACTAAGACCAAAACAGGGAAACCTTGCAGAAGGATAGTTAAGGCATTAGATATTCTATGCAGTACGCATAACGAAAAGAATAAAGATATTCTATATTGTGGAGGTCTAGCTAGAAATGGGCCTTGCAAGAATGTCGTCTTTGTGGAAGGAGATCGGTGTAAAAGTCACCCAATCTCCTATGAGAAGAAAGAGAATATAACTAAGATATGCAAAGAGTGTAAAATATTCAAAAAGTTTGATAAGTTTCCTATTAGTACTAGTGGATCTAATGGAGTAGGAAGAACTTGCAAAGAATGTGTAAGTAAGATTAAGAAAGAATTTAATTATTCAAGGAAGACATCTGGAACGCAACAATGTGTTTCGTGTAGGGAAGTTAAAGATGTATCATTTTTCGGCACTGATATACGTTTGCTATCGGGTTTGAAGTCTTCATGCAAAGAATGTATTAACAAGGCTAGTAAAGAAAGTGATTATACAAGAAAAACATCTGGAACACAGCAATGTATCTCATGTAAGGAAATTAAGAATGTATTACTTTTCGGCAGTAATACACGTATGCTATCGGGTTTAAAGTCTTCATGTAAGGAATGTTCTAACAAAAGACGATCTGAATACAACTCAGAACTATCAGGATATATCAGTTATCTATTTAGAGGAATTAAACGACCTATTCCTATATCCGGCATTACAAAACAGAGTGTACTTAATCGTTATAATGCTCAAAATCGTATATGTAATAGAACAGGAAGAAAGATGACTCATACATGTACTTATAATCCTGATAAGAAATTACATATCATAGAGAGACAACTCGATAATCTATCAATTGATAGGATTGACAGTCTTTTAGAGTATACAGATGATAATACCCAATTAGTCTGATGGGGATACAACAAATTGAAAAGAGATATTGATGAAGATGAAATGATTAATAGATGTAGGACAATTACTATGTATCAGAATAATCACAGTAAGCTTGAATACCTGAATAAGATCAATGAAAATGTCAGATCATTCATCGAGGGACGGCACAAGAGTAAACTTCATAGAGGGAGCAAATCTATCCAGATGGATGTAATTCTCGATGATTTTATTAACATCTATCAGAAATCAGGTGGTAAGTGTGCTTTGTCTGGAATTGATTTGACCACGATTAATATGCCACATCGTCATGGATTTATGTCTCAATCTCGCGTAGTTAGAGGTCCTATTTACCGCAGAGAGAAGTTTAATAACATTTCGTTTGATAGAATCGATTCTAGAGGATCATATTCTATAGATAATTTACAAGTAGTATGTAGTTTCATTAACATAATGAAGAACGACATGTCTCAGGAAACGTTCTTGGGATTCTGCAGAGATGTAACTAGTCACAACTCAAGTGATTAATACGATATGAGAGATCAATAATGATTTTAGGATGCAACTTATTCAAGTGTAATGAGAGATATTATTAATCACAATTCGAGTGACTTTTAAAATGTAGTTATCCGAGAGCCATTAGAGCATTAATCGCTACATTTTTGAACGCATCATAGCCTAATTTGTTATCTAGAACGTCGATCTGATATTCCTCCCCATCTAACTCTGTATCTGTTTCAAAGTCACCATCGGGAGTTCTTATTCCATAAGATTGATTCTCTGAAGATGAGTTCCAGAACTCATCAGAGTACTCAAACAAACATCCTCCTAGGAAGAGAGGAAATGAGGGTGATACGTTCGCGTAGATAGTTGCTCCCTGACTACTGATTTCACTTGCTTGAATCTCTTGAGTAGATGTAGCTCTTGAGAAGAATCCAAATTCCGAAAAGAGCAAGGGCTGCGACGATGCTCGAGAACTTTGATATGTGGCTAGAAACGTTACTATGGGTACTGGAGGGAAGATGTTAACTGCGTGAAAAAATTTTTCTGAATATGGTTGAGACAGTCCAAGATTGTTGATGTTATTTTGAATATCAATGGAAAGTATAGGGAAAGTTGTACCAGTATCATCATCGATTGCCATAGGCGAACACACCGCTAATTTATTCATTGTATCTATAGATACTATCAACTGAAAAATACTAGCTATCTGTGCAGCTGCTCCTGGACCGCTCAATTCGTTTCCTATGCTGATAGATGTTACAGCAGGACTCATTACTGCCTCTGTGATTATTCTGTTTACCACAGCTGTATTAGAAATTTTTCCATTACTTATTGGAATCATAACAGCGATATTCTTCGAGAAGCAATCATCTAGAAATGAGGTATGATTTGTTGTTGCCGGATCATCGTAATGAAATCCTTTGAGGAAACCTACATTAAGAAGTTGTATGTCAAGAAGATCGTCTCTAGGTGTCGCGCCAGAAGTATTAGTCGTATCTCCCCATAGAGCTGGGAAGTTAGAGTTCCAGAAATCTAGATTCGCTGGTAATACTACATCAGATGGAGCAGGTTCATAGTTGATTCCTATAATAGGTCTACTTACTACGAGATTAAATACAGGTGTACCTACTGCAGGTCCCGTAGTGCCCGTAGTTCCTGTAGTACCTGTGGTACCAGTAGTTCCAGTGGTTCCTGTAGGACCCGTAGGACCCGTAGGACCTTGATTACGTCTTTGTATGAAGAAGCCTACTCCGATTGCCGCTATCAATATAATGATGATTACGAGTACTATTACGAAAATAGTAGTGTTATTCATCTTAGGATGATGAAGAATACAATATCATAATGTTTACATTCACATTGAATTTACAGAATGATTTATCTCATACAAAATAATCACTTTGGAAATCAACGATAGACAAGTAGCACTTGGAACTATTATGTGTCTATGAAGGATACATGATAAATACAGTGACAAAAGCAACACGGTCAAATTGATCTAAATAAAGTATTATCTGTGCATGACCTAAAATGGGCGTTTCACTTGTTTCACTAGGCACGGATATACTTCAGAATGTATTTATATATCTCACGGTAGGTCAGATGGCACGATCATGTTCTACCATTAACACTTTCAATCTAGTCTGCAAAAGAGAGTCACTGTGGAAGAGTAAACTATGGAATGATTATACATTAGACTGTAAGGTAAAGAACACTTGGAGAGAAGAAATCAAGACAGTCTACCTAGATAGTGAGAAGTTTTGGAATGGACTTAACGAGAGTATTGATAGTGAGAAGTTTTGGAATGGACTTAACGAGAGTATTGATTTTGATATAGTATTCGTTCGTTCTTTGAGAGAGAAAGAGGAGTTCTATGTTGCTGAGATGATCTTCAAACTGTTTTATGTAGAGAGTATTCGTTACATGAAAAGCAGTAATGGAATAGTAAATACCTCTAGATCTTTAGACATTGAATCATATAAGACATTTAATATGCTTGTCACTAACATATTATATCAAGATAATACTCCCAACTTTACCTCTAGGAAAAAATTATCTAGTACGCTTAAGCTCTTATCAGTAAGAAAGATATTGAAAGAGGGTAAATTATCTCTACGATGGATATTGGATTTGAATCCAATAAAAGAGGTTAAAATCTGTTCGAATATTGATCTGACACCTGGAGAATATAGTGCAAAATGGACAACATTGAATACAAACCTGCACTCAAGCCTAGTAATTCTATCTAGCCTCTACGGTAAAAATAGAAGGCTATTTGTGAATGATACTACTGAAGATCAGAAGATGATAGTAACAATATTGAGATACTATGGATAATTATTAAAACTACACTCAAGACTCCAATCACAATCAAGATGATTAATGTAACCTTTAAGGTTGTAATTTATCCAAGAGCATAAGAGTATTATACAAATCATGTTATTTACTAGCATAAAAGATATATACTACTAAATAAATGAATCTAGTGTAGGTTGAGATATGGACGAATCTAATACAGCTCGAGCCACAAGAATATGGAAGTCTGAGAATAAATGTAAGGATGTTTTTGAGTATCTGTTCGAAGGATACAAATTTACCAAGCAGAGGCCTCACTTCCTCAATAAGCTGGAGTTAGATGGATATTGTCAACAACTACTTCTGGCGTTCGAATTCGATGGAAGACAGCACTTCGAGTATGTAAAGATATTCCATAAGACTAAGAAAGAGTTTGAGGCTCAGAAGCGTCGAGACAGGAAGAAGGATAAACTATGTATTAAGTGTGGTGTTAAGCTGGTTAGGATACCGTATAACTATGCTAATACTGGTCTAACATTAGAACTCTACATAGTCGAGAAGCTGAAGAAGATAGGATACAAATTCAGAGTAATTATGATACCTAGATATATTGCTATTATAGATGAGACCAAACAGATCTGTCAAAATGTGGTTAAAGTGTCATCAAAGGGTAAAGATCTTAACATAAAGCTATGCAATCTACTTGATATTAGATCCCCAGATGTGATCACAACAAGGGAGATGATTATGTCTAATAGCAAAGCTCTTGATAAGATGATACCCGAACTCAGATTAGAATTTGGACTCAAGTCAACTTCTCAACCTAGGTCAATAACGGGGTACTTAGCCTTCCTTAATTCGGTATTCAAGAAGTGCGATCGCAAGCTTGTCGCCATCGAAACAGGTGTATATCAACTACGTGAATGGAGCAAGAAGACGTAACTGTAATATATCATCGTGATTAAAACTAGTTTTATTAATAACAGCTACTGATGAGCTTTAGAGATATCTATGCAAAATTGTGTAAAGAGGTCATCGGACATGTCTTGTTTCATTAAGTTGATACATGAACAAACGAGTTGAATATTAGTGATTTCGTAACAATCTAAAGAATCAATACGATTAATTGAGATATTGAAGTAATTATCTTTATAGCGAATACTTCTCCCAGATTTAATGCCTGTGTTAGCTTCGCATTTCGTGAAATTGATTAATAATAAAAGTAGCTTTGTAGAGTAGCTAAAGTAACAATGTTGGAGATAATTAAGAACAGACCTATTGTACTCTTCCTTACTCGGTGGACAACTATTATCATTTGGTGTTCATACATACTACCTATTACAGCTTTAATTATCTATGTAGGATATGCAAAAAATTTAGATAAATGTGATGTGGATTTCAACAGCTGGATGCTTGTATTTATACTAACTACATTTACCTTTATAACTATTATATTAATAGAAAGATCTAACGAAGATACTCGCTTCGTAACAAAAACTGGTATAGTATCGTTTTTAATATTATGGATCATTGCTTGTATTCTCTTCTCTACTCTAATAAGACAGGTATATGCAAAAATGTCTCTTTCAAAGTATATAACTTCGTTTTCTATGTCATCTTCACACCAGTAGGTTTAGTTATTTCATTCACAATAATATTCATCGCAATGCCACCTTAAAATGTGAAGCTGATCGATAATAAAAGTAGCTTTGTAGAGTAGCTAAAGTAACAATGTTGGAGATAATTAAGAACAATCCTAACAGTTCTTGAGTGATTATTCATGTTATTAAACATCAGAAGACTACGAATTGAATAAAACTGATGAATTAAAAAATCATTCTCCACGATTAAAATGTCTGATTCAGTGAATGAAATATTAGGGAGAATTCATCTACAACCCAATAATCTTAAGAATGCTACTCCACAAATAGTTCAAAAAATATTCAGCAATCTTAGCATTGGACAAATATCACGATTATGTCAGACAAGTCGTTCTTTTAATTTTGTTTGTAGAGAAGAATCATTATGGAAAAGCAAACTTTGGAGTGACTACGGAGTGGAAATAAAGAATACAGAAACCTGGAGAGAAGAGGCAAAAATAGTATTTCTAGAGAGTGAACAATTCTGGGAAACG
>SDBS01002054.1_pt1 | contig 20284 bp, 28 predicted proteins | sample 2277091 | NCBI WGS metagenome assembly SDBS01 (sample SAMN10404972, study PRJNA504765) | marine sediment metagenome | isolation source: marine sediment core GS10_PC15, 163 cmbsf | place: Arctic Ocean: Southern Knipovich Ridge | collected 2010 | reverse complement strand
CCCTGGTACAACCTGACCGTTCTTGTCAAACGGAAGCTTCCGCAGACCGTCGGGCGAAGAGGAGTCTCGGACCCGCTCGAACGGGTCGGCCCCGAACTCGAGGTCGTTGGCGATGTCGCGCAGCATCTGGAGCTTGAAGGCGACCGTCGCCTCCGTGTCTCCGGGAAGCGGGGTGGCGAACTGTCGCAGCCGCTCCACCTCTTGGTTTGACGCCTGGGCGCCCGACCGCGATTTGATGATGTTCGACAGTACGTTCTGCGCCGCCGCGTTGAAAACCTGCACCTCAGTATCCGAGAACATCTGCTTGAAGAGCGTACCGAGAGGGGAGAAGAAGCCACCGCCAGAACCTGCCTGGGCCGCCAGAACCTCGACGGAGTTGAAGGCCTGGAGCCTGCCCTCGCCGTTGAGACGGAGCATGTTCTCCATGACGTTCACGTCACGGTTGATCGATCTCGCGAGGTTCCTGTCTGTCGAACTCGCCTTGTCGTCACCGTCGTCGGGCATCTTGGAGGGGTACTCACGAACGACAGTGCCGTCCGGGAGCATCAGCATCTCGTACGTAATGCCCGTAGCCGGATCGACCCGATGACCTATGAGGATTTGCGGCTTCTTCGGAATTGGTATGGCGCCTTCGATCACGTTCCCCTGGAAGTCGACGATGGCCCCGCGTTCACGGTCAAAGACGGCGAAACCTTCGTCCCCGTTAGCGAGCCTCACCGCAAATGGTTTACCGAGGTCCTTGTCACTCGGCTTGAAGTCAGAGGGCCCGAGGTCCGCGATCACGACACCGTTCCGCTTGTTGATCAGGACTCGGTGCATCTCCCCGTCGATCAGCAGCTCCGTGATCTGAGACTGGAGATCCAGGGCCGGCGACAGCTCTAGGTTCGCCGCCCCAACCTGCTCGTTGTGCTCCTCCCGGAACTCGCCGGCCACCTTACCGATGGTGCCGACCGTGGTGAGCAAGTTCTCTCCCTTGCCGGCAGCGATGAGGCCGGCGAAGCCGCCTTGCCGAATCGCTCCCTGCCTACCCGCTTGATTCTGAGCACCGGACAGACGGGGGTCGTCCGTGCCGCCGAAGAGACGACCGAAAAAGCCCGACGGGTTCTTCTGCAAGAAATCTTCTGTTGCCTTGGCGCGTGCAAGCGCCTCGTTCCGAGGCGCCAGCTGTGCGAGATCGTGAGGCATCTAGAACCTCCGACCGAGCTGTGGAGGTGGAAGCAGACCTCCCGGAGCCAGATTGGTACCGGGGAACTGTGCGGGCGGAGGGCCATGAACCGGGATTGATCCCGGGAGACCGCCACCGCCACCTCCGGCGAACCCTGCACCGAGGGTCGCCCCTGCGGCGATTCCGCTGAAGATACTCGGCTTGGGGCCCGTCTGGATCGTCCCCGCCTGGCCGAAGCCGCCGGTCAGCAGCCCCTGGCCCGCTTGAAGCCGGTCCAGCGGCTCCCGGGCGAAGAGGTTACGGAACGGCTGCGCCTGCAACGCCCCCTGGAACGCCTGGCCGAAGCCTCCGACCCGGAGGTCTGTGAGCGCACTGGCTCGGTTACGGTCGCTCTCCGAGCCGGCAAGAGACTCCAACACCGCGCCTCGGGAACCCCTGCCTGTCCCCGCGAGTGTGGACTCCTGCCTCGCGCCGCGTACGTCCCTGGCTCGAGAGATGTCGAACTCCGAGTTGATCTGGCCTTCTTGCTCTTGAAGGAAGGGACTCAGAAACCGATTGATCGACTCCATATCGAACTGCTCGGTGATCGGTCCGATCGAGGGCTCCCCGAACTGACCAGTCGCGGGATCGAAGCCTGTGATAGCGTTAGCTGCCTCGGTCCCGAATTGTCGCTGGAGTTCGACGTACTCCTGGCTCTTCGGGTCCAGCTCGGTCGTGGTCTTTGGTGCTCCACTGAGCGCCGAGCCGATCCCGCCAGCAGCTGCCCCGATGGCGATTGGAATGAGTGCCGGTGGCATGTGTTTCTCCCTTAGATGTCTCGTTCGTACAGTAGAAGCGAACCGGTCACGGCCCACCCCAGGTCCAGCAGCGACTTGACCCAACCATGTCGCCCGATGAATACCGCTCGTGTGGCGCCGTGTTCGCGGCCCCACGCGTACGCCCCCTCCAGCATGGAGAGGACTTCCTGCAAGTCTCCGACGGCCAGATGGAATACCAGAGCGTCGTGATGGACACCGGCCACGAGAACGCTGTCGCCCTCGAACCATGTCCGGATGTTACCGCCCTCGGCTGCCAGAGCTAGGTCCGTCAGGGTGACGGTGTCACCCACGCTCCGGAGAGCCTTGCGGATCTTGTCCTGGTCGATCACCTAGTTGACGCTCCGTGAGACTTCGTACCACACGGTGCCGCTGAAGACCAGCACGAGCACGTCGTTGGCCGAGCCGACGAAGTTAGCGCCTCCGGCCAGCTGTAGGCCCGTGGCGTCGACGATCGTCGTGAAGGCCGTCGTGAAGATGACCGTGATGCGCTGTCCCTGCGCTCCGTCTAGGAACGCGGTGATGGAGGTGCTACCAGTGTTCGCCTCCAGATAGAGGTCGGCCCCTGCCACTGACGGGGTCGCGTCCAGATCGACGAAGGTCAACACCAGCTCGCCGGCGGAGAAGACTGCCCCGCCGATCAGCTCGAGGTGGCGCTCCAGGTCAGTCCGGAAGACCGCCTCGCCCAGCTCGTCATAGTCCTGCGTGGCGCTGGGCCACCGGACTGTGGGCATTGACCTTAATCGCGCCATCTGTCCTTCCCCCTACTCGCCACCTTGTTGACTGCGTACGAGCCCACTGCCCCGAAGATGACAGAGAGGAGCCCGATGCCGCCGGCCACGATCGCGCCTTCGAAGCGGGACCAGGGCCAGAGGTCGAAGAAGAGTCCCGCCGTGATCCCGAACCAGAGCATGAACACGAGCATGAAGGCTCCGAGACTGAGTGCGAGCTGCACCCGGGCCATGGACACCTTCCCGTTCTCCTCTTGAAACACGGTCAGGAACTTACCCACGAGCCCTCTCGACGATCTCGTCGACGTAGAACTGGTTCCGGTAGGGGGCCGTCCGGTTGTCCGGGGTCCCTCCGAGCCCGCCATTGTAGGCGGCCAGGGCCTGTGCCCAGCTACCATCCCCCCTCGCTTTCTGGTGCATCAGGTATCGGCACCCGTAGTACAGACTGAGCGACGGGTCGACGAGCTGCGGGATGTACTTCCCCGTGAAGCCCATCTCCCTCGCGGTCTGCCCCATCACTTGCAGGAGCCCCCAGCTTGTAGCCAGTTGCCACTGCTCCCGCTTTGCCCGACTGGTGGTGATGCTAGGGAGTACGTACCGACGGAAGAAGCCCGGTTCCTCGCGCACCGCGTAGAGGTCCCACCTGGATTCTTGGAACACCCACGACTCCATCACGGCCGAAGGGGACAGGCCCCATTCGTTCATTTCGAAGGCGCCAGAATCTCGGCGGAAGTGCTCCGCCAGTTCTCGCAGATCCTGCATCCTTATCTTTCCTCTCGTCTAGCATGAGGGCCGGCATACACTGTCCGACAACCCGAGGCGTCAGAGGGTGGTGCGTAAGCCCGATCAGGTGGTGGATCATCTCGTGGCGGATCGTCTGCTCTTTCATGGAGACGGTGAGCACGTCGTGGTACGCTATAGACTCTACGAACCAGACGCCTCGCAGCTCCACCCCCCGGTGATTCTTCAGACCCCAGCTCATGGTGAACTCGTAGAACTTGACCTCGTCTATGGGCAGGTACTCGCGGATCTTCTGGCCCTCGCTGATCAGGCAGGTCTTCATCTCCTCGAACCAACGCTCCGCCTGCCGGGGCGGCCGTACTTCACGCAGCTCCGAGAAGACGTACACGGTGGGCTCGGGGTTGGCCAGCTCCGGGTAGGTCTCGTAAAGCAGCGTCTCGAAAGGCAAGTGTTGCAGCAGAACCCGGGGCTCCTGCTGAACGAAAATCCCTGCCGTCATCGATAGGAAGACGAGACCTGCATAGAACATTAGCCAAAGAACACTTTCCAGCCGACTGAAACTCCGGCTGCGATTACGCCCGCGATCGCGACCATGGCAGCTCTGTAGCCGCCGGCCTTGTCGTGGGCTGATTCGAGTTCATCCACCCGGCCGTTCATCTCGAGTTGAGAGGCGGCAAGTGATGCCACATGATCGTGTACGGCTTCGAGCTTTCCCTCCACCCGACCGAGTGACCGTTGGATCTCTGCGAAGGCTTCGTGGTTATCCATTACGCAGCCACTTCTGCTGGCGGCGCCACACGGGCCGCCTCGAAGTACATCTTGGATGCGGTCGAGGAGAAGGAAGCTGATGTCGGGTTCTCACTCGACGGCTGAAAGTGGCGTACCCAAGCCTCAAAGAAGTTATCTCCGGCCGCGATCTGCGCGGCGGTGACTTCCACCAGCACCTCCGCAGTCAGGGAGATGTCCCCCGAGTCCGAACTGAAACCGTCGTTCTGGTGAGGCGTTCGTGCGTCCGCGATGGCCCCACTGACCCCGCGACGAATCTGTAGCTCCCAGGAGCGGCTGTTGTCGCTGTCGTTGTATGGGTCCGCCGTGATGTGCACTCGAACCATCCACGCCCCCTCACCACCGACAGGGATGACGAGCTTGTCCTCAGAGCCCGTGTGAACGTCACCTTCGTCGAAGAGCTCCGTAGCCCAAACAAGTTTCGTGAAGATATTGTTCTGGACCGTCTGCCCAATCGAGGGGACGACTTTCGCGTAGAAGGAGGGTACCGTATCCGACTCCAGCACGGTGATCTGCGTCAGGAGGTCGTCGAGACGAGCCTCAGAGAGGTCTAGGTCGGCCTGAATCGCCGCGATCACACCGTCTATCCCAAGGATCAGAGGCGCAACGGCCGAGTCTTCTCCAAAGACGGAGTTGAGGATCCCGCCCCAGGCGCCAATGTCTCCGCCCACAGAAGGCAGATCCCACCCATAGTTGACGGTGAATCCATCTGAAGGTACGGCCATCGTTCTTCCCTATGTTGTGAGTTCGAAGGCGATTCTCGGTAGATTGTTGTTCGCGGCCACGTAAGATAGACTGGCGGCTGGATCAGGAAGACCTGTCGCAGCTAAGAATCCAGCGGAAGTCACAAAGCCTGCCCGCTGACCGGTGTCCGTTACATCCGCTGCGGAACCAGCGCCTATGTCCGACCATTTGGCCCCTGCACTCGCCCAGTTCAGCCCCCGGAGATTCACGTTCCCGGCACCACCAGAGCTTCCATACGCGAGCCAGTAGTTCGTCTTGGCCACGAGCGTTACCTTCGTGATCGCCAACTCTTTAACGCCTGTAGTCGATGAGTCAACCTCTTCCGTCTCCGCCAGGAGAACATCGGGCAGACCCGTGGAGGAATGAGAGGAGTAGATACCGATTCGACCATTCGAGCTAGCCCGCGCGGTCGTGACTTCGATTGCCAACTTGGCGATAGACCCCGGTGCAGAAGAGAAGAAGGGGACGTACTTAACACTACCATCGACGGAACCCGCCGTAGTAACACCGTTTCCGATCAAGTTGGCGATATGCCAGCGGGTTTCGTTCGCGTAAGGATATGCCAGGGGAGCATGCCCGGGACCTTCACCATTGAAGCCCGTTGCGACTTTCGCTCCGATATTCGGTGGACCGTTGCCGGAAGTAGTAAACGTCGGGCTCGACATGTCTGCTGGATTCGGCATGCCGACCCAGGCAGTAGCAGCATGGGTGATCATGTGAGCGTCGGCGGTCGAGTCCGTCGCTTCTAGGATAGTGGTTCCGCCCAACGTAAGGATCCCCGCACCGGTCATTGGGGTGTTCGTCATCTTGGCGGTTGCGTCTGTCCTCACGATCACGGCGATGTAGTACAGTCTTCCCGGCCACAGCGAAAACGCGGGTGTTGTAGCAGCGGAGAGAACGGTGTTACTCGCAGCCCCGCCGAAAGTAATATCTTCTGTCTGCGTAAGTAGCGTCTGCGGCAGCCCGAGCTCGTCCGAGCTATAGATGCCAAAGCGCAAAGCAGACACACCCGCCGTGGTCGCAGCGGCGGTCTTTATGGCCATGTCCGATACTCGGATCTCCCGGCATACGAAGAAGGGCCGATACGAAATTGTGTCGTCCGCCAGGATGACGCCCGAGTTGGAAGCTCGTGCTCGGGCACCGGGGACCCACCACCGGCCTGCGTTCGCAGTTGGAATAGTAAGCATTTATCTAGTCCGTCGGAAGTTCGTCAATGCGAAACGCCGGCACCGGCCAGCCGTTGATGTCCCACGACAGCGCCGTCAAGTCGGCCGCAGTGGGCAACGCCCCACTGATGAGCGGACTCGGTGTCGCCAGCAGCATACAGTCGGTTTCCGTCGTGCCGACCAGTGCGGCAGTTGAGCCGTCCCAACCGAGATGTGCGCCGTACACGCCGGGGTCGTCCAGCCCATAGCTCAAGATACGTACCGCACCCGAACCTGACACGATGTACTGCACGACAGCGGCCCAATAGAGTTTGTTCGGTTCGAGGGTCACGGCGGTCGTGAAGAAGTTCGAAAACGCGCCGGCGGACGGATTGACCATCGCAATGTCCAGCGTCTGTCCGATTAGTGTCCTCGGCAGTCCGTCGAGCAGCGCCGTGTCATAGATCCCGATACGTACGTTGTTCGAACCGGTGAACGAAAACCCAAGATTGAACCCCGCCTGGTCCAATACCACCTTACGGTTGACCCCAAACGGCCGGTAGTGGATCTTTCCGTCTGACAGGGTCGGAGTCGCCACCCCGGCCGCCTTCGTAGCCACTGCCGCGTCCGCAAGTCGCGCCCAGCGACCAACGACCATGGGGTTCGCCCACTGCATCGTCGCCAGGGGCACATCGACAGGACTCGGAAGCTTGTGGATCGAGAAGTGGTCTGTATCCGACTGAATTAGAGCCGTCTTAGTGCGCTTCTGCGTAACAGTCGACCGGAGAACGCGCACTTCATACGTGTCGCCAGTCGCCCCGTCGTCCATGACCGCCACGCGAAGGACCTGGTTTCCACTCACCGCAGACATGCCGTTGGTCCGAAACGGGATGCGGCTGACCCCGAGTGGAGTTGTCGCCGCGTTCTTGTGGACTGACAGCTCCCATGCGATTCCGTCGTCGTCGCCGTCCCCTTTGCCCTTGAAGATCGGCACCGTGATTTGAGCGACGATATTGTAACCTCCGTCAGACGGTACCGTCAGCAGCTCCGCGTTCACGGCGCTGTAGAACGTGCCACCTTCCTCGAAGTCAGTGGCCGGCCACAGAACCTGAGTCAGCGCATGGACGATCGGATCCAACGCGTTCGGCTTGCTGGTCCGTACGTATACCGGCTCCCCCGACGCACTTTTCAGGGCTGTAACTCGCTCCTCCGCCAGGAGGATGTTGGCCTCGAGGAGATCCAGGGCCGTTTGAAGGGTCCCGAGGACTCCGTCAACACCGAGGATGTTTGCGACGAGCTCTTCCCCAATAGACTCATTCGTCTCGGAGCCCCAAATGTCCAGGGAGCCACCGTCTATCGGGAGGTCCCAAAGATAGTTAGTGGTCGGATCGTTGACAGCCACTAGAACACCAACCGGGGCTCGTCGACCATCTCACCGCTGAACGCACGCCGCTGCGTCTGCTGACCCAGACGCTCTAGACGCTTCTCCAGCTGGGCCTCCCACAGCTGGACCCGCTGGTCATCCTTGAGGTACGGGGCGCTCTCGACGAGGGCCGCGTAAACGTAGATGTCCGGGTGCTCGAGCAGCCACCGGTTCACGTTGTCTGTATCGTTGAGTGGGTTCAGTTTAGCCCAATACTGGCACTGGAGGTCGTACGACTGATCCGGTTCTGGCGCGAACATGAGGCTCACTGTGCCTGCGGCGTCCTCACGTATTGCGACGGCTATTGGAACGCCCGTCGTGATCGAGTGCAGAGCTTTGTACTTCGTGAGCCCACCGAGATCGGTCAGGGAGAGCGGACCGAAGACGTTCGGGCCGTCATGCGCCACCGAGTACAGCGAGTCGATGTCTTGCGGAACAGCGACCTCTTCAGCTGCGACCACAAGAGGAGTCAGATCGACCAGCAGTTTCGCCCGGTCATCCCGTCGAATCGAGGCCTCTGCACGCTGGATGAAGTTGTCAATCGCAGAGCTTAGGTCCGTCCGGTTCAGGATGTCCGCGATCTCCGTCTTCAGCGTGCTGAGACTCGTCACTATCGCCATCTGGATCTTCCTCTTTCGGTAGGAGCTTCTTGTGCGCCCAAGCATGTTCGAGTGTGTACTGCTCGAGGCCGACGTGCTTGACCTGCTTCGATAGGTCGTGGTCGACCATGATCTGGATGCCGGCTTTTCTCACGGCCCGGCAGAAGTACATATCCTCCCCGATCTGTGCTCCGTGCGCTGGCATCCACTGGTACCACCACCAGGGTCCGTGCTCCCGTGGCTTGGGCAGTGCTTCGAAGACGTCCCGGCGGATCAGGACCAAGCCGAACCCGACGGCGTCAACCTGCTCCAGACCCTCAGACTCGGGAAGTGTCTCTAGGATCAAGCCCTTCGAATCGGGGTCGTCGATGTCGGCCGCCGTCTTCACAGCGAGGTAGCGAGGCGGGTACATCCGCGCGACGTAATTGATGCCGACCATAGGCAGCTGATGAACCAGCAGCTGGATCAAGGCGTCGGGCGGGAACCTCATATCCGAGTCGATGAACAGGAGGTAGTCCGAATCGTTTGTGAGCGCCGCCTGCGCCAGCATCTGCCTGGCGACGTGGACGTACGTCCCGACCTGGATCCCGAGCCCGAGTCCGCCGATGACACCCGGCTGCACGTAGTGTGACGCCGTGAACGACATCATCTGCGCCAGGTCATAAGCGAAGAACGCCGACACGTTTGACTGGCTGGGGACACACACTGTGATATTGACACCCCGCCGAGTATCCGTGGCTTCGTCGGCTTGCTTCTGCATTTTCTTCAGTTCGCGCTCTTTGCGCCTACGCTGCTGTCTATTCACAGGACTTTCCTCCACAGGCTAGATTTTGCCGGGCCTTGATCGCCAGGCTCGATTGTCAGGGTCGTTCAGCCACGATCTAATCTGATCCCCCTCGGGTTCCTTCCGCTCGTCGATGATCCCCCGCTTGATCAGATCGTAATAGATTGCCGTGGGGACGCGAGCAACGTGGTTCTGGAAGTGGCTGTACCGCGTCCCCGCGTTCTCCTTGAAGTCCTCCTTGTTGGCTCCAAGCGTCTCCGTCACGTCCTGCATGGTGTGGATCGTAACGTCGCCGTCACCGTGCTGGTGGTGAATGCGCTTGATCGCCTGCTCCGGCGTCTCGTTGAACTTGCGGATCATGAACCCCCCACAGGCTACAGCTTGAGTTTCCAGCTGAGGTTGATGGACACGGGTCCGATGCAGGCTCTGCCATCTGCACAGAGACCAGCGAAAGGCCCGATTCCCACCTCAGGGATGAACCACGGGTGTTTGCCCGGTCGATCCTCAAGAACCGATTCGAGACTGTCTCCGCGTGTAACTGCAACCCCGATAGCTTGCTGGAGCCGTCCGTTAGCCATGTCCGACAGCTCGTACGCCAGCTTCCACCTGTCCCGGTTCCGCTCCAGCTCGACGATGATCTCGTCACGCTCGACCTCACCAGGCGTTACAGCGGGCGGTAGCGCCTCGATGCGCTCCCGGATAACAGGTTCCCGGGCCTCGGCTTCCTCTGCGCTGGCTACGGCCTGTGAGCGCAGCTCTTCCGCTTCGGCCTGCAAGTCGACGACCCGGGCCCTTAGCCTCTTGCTCTCGGCCAGCGTCGTCACGACGCGGGCCTCCCAGGCGTCCGCACGACCCGAGTAGCACTTGCCGACCCCGAGAACGAGAGCGACAACTGCTACTCCGATCAGCGAATACTTCAGGATCGGCTTCACGCTTACGCGGCCACCGACCCGCCGATGATCCCCAACTCGATCAAATCACGAATGAGCGTGCCGAGCACGTCCGCCAGCTCGCCGTCCGACGTGCTGTCACAGTCGAGCGCGACATCGACATTGTGGTTCGTGATCGTGTAGTCCCCGCCCTGGTCCATGGGAACGTCGGTGCGGACAACACGTCCTGCTCCTGCATCAGACATTGGTTCCTCCGTGAGAGTACGAGTAGCCGTACCGCTCGATTTCGTGTTTCCAGCGGCGGCCCACGAACTCTCGGGTCGCCTCGTCGTAGAACTCGGAGTAGTGCCGCTTCTTGGTCGCCTTCCGAGCAGCCCCGAAGTTCACTTGAGGCAGCACGACGGGCTGCCGAAGCAGACTCGCCAAGTCGTTCTCTATCGTCTCGAACCGCAGGATGCGATCCGCAAGTGTGTCGTGCAGAGCCCACAGTCGTTCAGGCTCGGGATAGAAGTAGGGGTACCGGTCCACGAGTGATTCTATGTACTTCACACCGAAGGGTAGCTCGGCGGGGTTGTGGCAGCAGTACCATGAGACCCACGCATCCCAATGATTCCGGACGGCCGTGAAGACCACCCAGCTCGGGCCGGGGTGCTCGACCAGCGGGGCGTGATGCCCGCCTTGCCGCACGAAGCCCAATCCCTCTAGGAGCTGTCGCGTGGCCTTGCTGGCCGTCTTGGGATGAGCGAGGTAGACCATGCTCTTCTCAATGGAGATGAGCATGGCCTCGCTCCCGTCGTTAGGCTTAGTCCGTAGACCTCGCCGTGAGGTGGGCAATCATCGAGATCGCCTCACTGTTGAGCTGGACCTCGTCGAGCAGCGAACGAAGCGCGTCTTCCAACACGCCGGTCCCCAGCGTCGAGAAAAGAGTGGCCGTATCTCCCGGCATCTCTTCGAAGTCGATGTCCGTCTCGGAGGACAACAGGTAGATCCCGTTGCCCGCAGTCCCCGGAACTCGCGCCGTCAGCGAAAGCCGCGTGGCGGCGGTCGTGACAACACACGTCATCGTCGGGTTCTGCACGGTGTCGGTGTCGAACGTGGTCGCGCTAGGTAGCACAACGCCGTCCACGTTGATCGCGCTCGACAGGTTCAAGAGTGAAGCCGTGTCGTCTGCGCCCACATCCACATCACCCGCGTTAGCAGGGGTTGCGATATAGGTGTAGATATTCGGCCCAATCGTGAGGACGTCGGTCGCGACAGGAGAGGCGTCGAACTGGATCTGCGCGGTCGCACGCACCAGACCTGCCGGTGCATCCATGGTATGATCTCCCTGTGAAGAGGATGAAGGAGGGAGCAGGTATAAATACCCGCTCCCCACCTGGGCTTCCGTCGCTTAGGACGTGTTCAGATCCGCCGCGAGACCGAGAGCGGCCTCGTTCTTGACCTTCAGCGTCCACTCAGCGATGAGCATGCGCTTCTCAGCGTCACCCGTCTTCGCCAGCTTGACGGTCTGGAACGGACGCAGGAACAGCACCTCGAGGAATTCGAAGTCGAGGAACCAGGCGTCCCGCTCCCGCTGATACCTCGAAGGGATCACCTTCAGGGTACCGAAGTCGGAAACGTACACGTCGATCGCGGCGATCACAGCCGTCGGGCTGGGATCGACGTTCGACATGTCGAAGTTCCTCGTGACCACACCGCTGAACGCGGACACGGCCACCTTGTTGAACGGACCGACGAACAGAGACCGCAGGTTTCCACCGTTGGTCCACAGCAGCTCGACGACCGCCTTCAGGATGGTCTCGGTGAAGGCACGCTGGGTGCCGTCATTCCGAGCATCGTTCGGAACACCACTCGTCCAGGTCGGGGAAGTCCCCGAGGCACCGAGCGAGTCGTTGCTCTTGACGTGAGCACCGAGGGCCGCGATCTCTCGCGCCGTGGTGCTGTTACCAGCCACGCCGATCTGGTTAAGGAAGCAGATCGTCTCTAGGTCTCTCCGCAGTTCCAGGCCCCGTCGGGGGATCTGGTACGCCATCTCCGAGCGTCTTCCAGCCTTGTCCACCACTTCCTCGGTGTCCGAGATCAGGAAGACCTTACGGCTGATCTGCGAGTAGTTGCCCACCCGGATCGATGCCGTGATCGCAGTGAACGAAGTGACATCGTCACCTTCCAGCTGCGCGTTGGTCGAGTCGGCGCTGGCGAGGACATCGGTCTGCCACTCTTCCAGCGTCTGCTTCATCGTCCCCCTGCCCGCAGCGGACAAGAACGGAGTCTCTTCGGGCGACACATCGTAGATGATGTCGGCCAAGGACTCACGCAACCCTGCCGCGTCGTAACGGAGGAACGTGTTTGCTACGATCGCCATTTTTCTCTAGCTCCCTGCTTGAGAAGGGTACATGCTAGGCGTCGTCGTCCAGCATGTGGTACAGGACATCGGTAGCATCCTTCACGCTACCTGTCTCGGACAGTCGTTTTCGAGCCGCTATCGTACGCTTGACGCCAGTTTTCACGCGCCTGCGTCTGGTTCCGGGCTTGAGCGTAGCGATCTTCTGGCCTTTCTTCCGGACCTTCTGACCCCTAGCCTGGAGTTCGTCGAACAGCATCGCTTTCCTCAGCGCCACGACGGCGCGATGGTCAACGATCGCGTTGATCTCCTCTTCGGAGAAGCCCACCGTGTTCATTGCGTAGGCGTACAACCGCTTCTGCTCGGCCTGCTGGACCTCGTCATCCTTGGCCCACTCCGGTATTGCCTCCATCATCTGCGTGATCTCACCAGCCTTGTAGGTCTCGAACTGCTGGAGTTGGTCCCGGTCGTGATCGTCCTGGACTCTCTGCTGTTCGGCCCGGAGCGCCGTCAACTTCTTCTCATGACGCGCCCACTTGGCGGACTCGGTCGCAAAGCGAGTCGGATCGTCCCTCTCTAGGACGTCCCAATCCGGCTCTTGCGGATAGATGGTGGCAAGCGCCTGCTCCACTTGCTTGAGGCGCTGCGCGTAAACCTCACGGCTCTCACGGCCTGACGCAGACTCCGCTTCGAGCTCAGTTTGAGCCTTGGCGAGTTCCTGTGACTTCCGTGTGTTATGAGCCCGGAAAGAGTAGCTTTGGATCAGATCGTCGAGGGACACTTCGTGCTCATCGCCGTCCACCTTCACGGTGTGCAGCTCCGACTCGGTGCCTTCCTCCTCTACAATCACATTCCCTTCGGCGTCGACATACTCGTACTCGTACTCGTCGTCCGCCTCGCCGTCGTCTTTCTCGGTCTCTTCCTCTCCGAGCGGGGGATCGTCGTCAACGACAGGTTCGTCGTCGGCGCCGTCCTCTTCTCCCGTCTCGCCTTCGCCAGGAACTGGAGCTTTGTCCTTGACGGGTGGGTCGCCTTTCTCGGGACCGGCCGCGACTAGTTTGTTCGCGTCCAAATCTGCATCCGAGAGCAACCCTAGCAGCTTCTTCTCTGCTGAGTTCGAATCACCACCGGCGGCGAAGAGATGCCTCTCCAGTGGTTGTTCTTCTTCCTTGATGTCGTCAGCCACTCGTGCCTCCGTAGTTTGGAGCCGGTCCGGACCCGCAATTACGGGATGTCGACTGTCGGCTCTTCATCTTCCTCGGCCGGCTCCAGTTGCTGCGCGAGCCAAACGAGGTGGCGGAGGACTTCAGCGAGACCATGGACTCTACCCCATGCCGCCTCGCGGTCCTCGACCGTTCCGGATGAAATCCACTCGTCGATGAAGGTGTCCCGAGCCGCTTCTAGGGCCTCGGTCAGTACCTCATCTTCGAGCAGGTCCAGTGCGCGTCGTGCTTTTCGCTGTGAGTCCACAGGCAGACCTCTCTATTGTGAGCCGCCGCCAGGTTGATTGGCGGCCGCTGCGGTTTGTTCACGTTTCTCTTCGGCCTCGGCCAGGAGCTTCGCGGCGTTGAAGCCGGCGTCCTGCTGCGCCCGGTCTTCCTTGACCGCTGCATCGAGCACGGCCTTCGCGAGGATGCCTTCCTTGCCGGCGGCCTCGATGCGGACTCGCTCGGAGTCGACAGCGTGCGTCCGGGCGGTCTTGTCGCGTTCCCGGTCGTCCTTGAGCAGCATATCCTGCTCCTTCAGCTCCAGCTCGCGGGCCTTGATTGCGCCTTCCTGCTGAACGCGCATCCCCTCGATCTGGATTAGCTGCTCTTCCGGCGAAGGCTGCTCACCCTTCTGAGCCTGCTCCTGGTCGAACTGCTGCTGCTCCTGCGGACCCCAAATCTCGAAGAACTCGTCCGCTGTGGGCCAGCCGGCCAGCTCCACGATCTTCGCCAGCGTGGTACGGATCCCCCGCCAGGAGATGAATGGAGCCCCGGCCTGCATGAGCGTTTCTTGCTTGTCCAGGACCAGTCCGAGCGTCTGGAGCTTGTCCTCAATGAGTCCGGTCCCGAGTGCGACATTGACGCGAACATCCAGTGTCGCGTCCCATTTGTCGGGGTCCACCTCGATAAAGTTACCTCGGAGGCGGACGATACGAGAGCGGATCTCATCCTTGTGCGCCACCAGGAGCCGGAGGATGCCCTTGTAGAGATCGGCAACGCCGGTCTCCGCGAAGATGCGGGCGATCATCTCTAGCTGCTGCTGAGAGCCCGTAACGGACGCCTGAACGGCCGCCTTCGTCGTGGACTGGAGGACGGAGGGGTCAAGCCCCTGAGACGCCTTAGAGCGTCCTGTACGGCTTTCTTTCACCGATTCGAGGTACGCCAACATCTCCAAGGCCTCAGCACCCACCCAACGGTGTGGCACCTCACGCATCATGTTCGGCCGCTTGGTCCGCACGATACGGGACAGCTTGCGGCTGAGAACGTCCTTCATGTTCACTTCGTTCGCCACGACTTCGGTGACGGGGTCAATCGCGATGGCGAGTGAATCCAGACTGGAGCGGATCACGAACGATTGGATCTTCTGGAGGTCCATGGTCAAGTCGGACATGGACAGCCCCAGGAACTCATGCGGCTCCGGTTCTGGGGTCAGGAACGAGAACGGAATCTCGTCGACCAGCTCCCCCTCGCCCTCGCCGTTAGCGATGACGTAGTCGGTGCCGATGCACTGGTAGAACCGCAGCTCCGCGATGTCGTCGTCATCCACATCGATCCTGGCGTACAGCTCTGCGAATTGCGTCGGCTGAGTGGCGTCGTCCTGGACCGGCTCCTTCGTCGAGCCCGCGCCGCCGTCTATCCGCCGGGCACTGCGGACGTCCTCGTTCAGGGCGGAGCCCAGCGATTTGCCGGCGTGCTCGTTGACCAGGTCCTCGTCGAGACCCATGGCAATCAGCTCGTCGGCCGGTACGTCCCGGACATGTCCGATGATCAGAGCGTCGTGCTTGTTTCGAGCGGTGGGGGTCCAGATCATCTCTTCTGCGGGGATGGCCGCGAACCTCACCCGACCCTCCGCGCTGACGAACCGAGCCTCTACGTCGAAGACACGTTCCCGCTGTTCGTTGATCCCGGCCTCGTCGGAGAAGATCTCGATGTCGTCGATCCCGTTCTCCTGCTCCAGGACCCTCGAGATGGCGCCGATCTCGGCCAGTGTTACTCCCTGGAATCTCTCGACCCGGGGCTTGCGGTTCTTCTCGAACCACCACTTCATGACCCCCAGTCGGCGGACGAGAGCGTCCTTGAACCAACTGTGGAACTCCAGGAAGCCTTCGTTGTCCTCGCGGACGACGAGATTCACGAAGTCGGTTTGCTGCTTGGCCAGATCCGTGTCCTCACGGCCCCTGGCGATGAACTCGACCACACGTTCTGGTCCGAAGAACACGCGCAGCAAGCTGGGCATAGTCTGTCGGATGGCGTCCCGTACGACGGTCAGAACGATCTGCGATCGGCCCTCAATCTCGTTACCGAACGGCTCGCCCCGGTAGAACTTCGTGGCCTCCGCCAGAAACGGGTCAAAGTTCTCCTCACGCCAATGGCGAGCCTCTTCGGCCATTCCCTGGATGAGGCCACGTAGCTCTTCATTATCAGCTTCGCGAGCCTCCGCGAGGGATGTGACGTCTACGCCCTCGTTGTCCTCGATCGCCTGCTCGTCCGCGATGAAATACTCGTTTCCGTCCACTAGGGCACTCCTACAGATCGGTCAGGTAGCTCGTCGTTCCAGGCAGCGCCGCTATACCGGCCGCCCAGGAGGATGCTCACGTCTTCCGCGAAGGTCAGCATGAACGCGTCCGCCAGGTCGGGCGAGGGTACACCGCGCTTTCTCATTGCGTCCTTGGTCTCAACCTGGATCTTGCCGCTCGACATGAACTTGTAGGTCGGCTTCACCAGCTCTGAGACCGTAATCTCGACGGGGTCGTGCTCTTTTCGAGTGACGGGCGGGAGTTTCACATCCCGGCCTTCGAACCACTCACGTACCCGCCACCACAGCTCGTCACGGAGCCGGTGGAAGCGGTCGTCGATGTTCGCACTCTCTGCGACGTTGATCCCGCGTACGGGCAACCCCAGCTCTGTCAGCCGGTCCACAACGCCGCCTCCAAGCCCGTTCACGTCAATCAGAATCGTTTGAGGCCGCTCCGAGGGCATAGTGGCGTCCCATTTCGCCTTGATGCGACCCGAGGTCTGCATGAGGTCAACGCCGTCCCACACCTCCATGCTGACGAACTCCCGCTTCGTACGGACGGCCAACGCGTTCCGGGCCGATCCAAAGCGGGCTACGTCCACGCCCCACACGTTGGGGGCCCCAGGCGTAGACACGATGTCTCGCATCCTGGAGGCCTCAATCAGCTCGAACGGGACGACGGTGTTCTCGTCACCCTTCGGAAACTCCCCCAGGACCCGAATACGGTAGGCATTAGACTCTTCGCCGTACCGCAGAGCGATATCCGCGATGAAGTCGGGAATCGCTCTCTTACTCGGAATCCCGTTTGGCCAGTCGACATCGGCGGCGCGGATGTGATATGTCCGCCAGTTCTGGGCCATCTTGTTGAATACGTCGAAGAACAGCCCTGACGTTCGTACCGGGTTGCCGGCGAGGATCGTCGTAGCGTTCTCCCCCGACATCGAGCCCGCGCCGGCCTCGAAGATCGGTTCCGGGATGCCAGAGGCCTCGTCTCCGATGATCAAGACGTGATCGCTGTGGATTCCCTGGAGGGCTTCCGGCATTTCGGGCCGGGCGCTCCGCGCAGTGAAAAATGACTCCGACGGGCTTGCTACAAGCTCAATCCGGTCGGCCTTGAAGTTGTAGAGCGAGTACAGCACCGGCGGGAGATGCTTACCCCACGTCAGGATCTCCGTGAACAGACTGTCGAACAGCTGCCCCTTAGTGGGCGCCGTAGCGACAGTCTTCTGCGGGAACCGAGTCAGGAGCATGGCCCAAGTGATCCAGGCCAGTACACAGGTCTTTCCGACCCCGTGGGCGGACCGGATACCGATTCGGCGTTCGCCTCTGCCGAAGTCCCGCAGGACATCCGCCTGCCAGGGGTCGGGTTCGACCTGAAAGACCTCTTGGACCAGGTTCACCGGTCCATCGGCCCCCATGGGCGGCCCGTACCGCCGAATGAAGTCAAGTAGAATCTGTGAGGGCTGCGGCACAGGCTTCTCCTCTTACGCCAGCGCGTACTCGTCGCCGGGATAAACGCCGACAAAGCCACCGTCACCCGAATCCCACACGCCTTGTTCGACGTCCGAACCATCTGTAATCTGGAGCGTCGGCCAACCGCCCAAAGGCACCCGTTCCGTCGCCGCATCGAACAAGCTCGCATCGATCGTCGCTGTGCCGCTCGATTCAGTCGCTTCGGCAACTACAGAAGCCGCCGCGTTGACGACCTTCGCTTTCCAACCAGTTGTGAGACCGGTGACGATGATGTTCTTCGACAAGCAGATGATCGAGTTATCGAAGTCATTGTTTGACGAGCCGGAGAGTTTGCCGATAATCGGCTCTTTGGAGACAGCATCATGGTCAGTGTCAGTGGCGGAAGCCCTTACCCCCACTCCGTCGCCTTTGAAGTACGCTTCCTGGACACCCGCCGCGACGTACATCTGCAAGTCGTCGTACCAGGTGTCGACAACCATAGCCACCGCTGATTCATCAAGCAGTGAAACACTGCCGGCTGTCCAGTCATTGAGCAGAATCTTATTGAATTGGTCGTCCATGAACAAGGTATAACCGTCTTCAGCTGGTCCTGCCGCGAACCGGAGAAACCCGATACTACCATGGATCGTAGCGCTAGACCACCGAATACGGGCCTGCATGAAATATTCGACACGCGCGGCGACGGTCTGATTGTACATCCAGCAACCGTCAGTACCCGAGTTTCTGACATGGTTAGAGACGATGTCGAAATCACCTCGGCGTTCTAGCCAGTCACCCCCCACAGTATCGGAATCGGCGCGTGTAAAGTTATCTTCCTTTACGAGGCCCACCACACCCTGCGTGATCACTATGCCGCCGCCGTACTTGGCGTCGGTCGGAAGCCAAAGTCCAGACTGAGCCGGACTCCAGACGGCGGCTCTGGCCTCACCCATTAGTTGTTCGTCGGGACTTTGAGGATGCTCGCGAGCACGCTCGTCGGGGTCGCTACGGACGCAATCGCCCGGAGCTGGACGCCGGCCGGCGCCGTGAAGGCAACAGCCCCGTCAGCCGTCAATGCACCCGTGCTTCCCATCGAGATGAAGTTCCCGGCAGGTGAAACACGGATCTGCAACGTGATCGTCGCGCCGTTCCATGTCCCCTCCGCGATGAACACGCCTTCGCCCCCGCTCCAATCGACAAGAGCTGTCGCCTCGGCGGCGGAGTCGAGATTGTGCTCAAGGAGTTCGTTACTGACACCCATCTTAGTTCTCCCTGTCTTGGCTTAAAGTTCCTCGAACCAGAGCGACAGGCCGATCGTCAGCGAGTCACTTGGCGCGTCGGGCAGCTGGAGCGTCCAGAAGTCCTCCGGGTTCACCCTCGGCCGTAGGGCCTCGGGGAAGACGAAGAACAGAGGAGCCCGCATCATCCACGCGAGACTCGGGCCGTCTTCGAGCGATCCGCCGCCAGCGACCATCTCGGTCGTGTTATTCATCATGATCGTGGCCGCGTCAGCCGCGTCCCCGTCATTGAGCTGTTCGGCCGCCACGGTCGTCCCGCCCGATCCGGTCGTGGCTGCGACACCTCGAACGGTCAGAAGCTCTAGGATCTCTTCCTCTGCGTCCTTCACGTCGGAAGTCTGATAGAGCGAGAACGCGTGGATGAGAACCGGGTTGTCGGTGCCCGCTTGAACCTGGATCAGGTCCTGGGCCACCGTCAACGCGGCTTTGTCCTTCTGAGCGGTGTAGATCCGTCCTTGAGCCATTTTTCTCTCCCTACAGGTCTGCGCCGCCGTACATCGACATACTTGGGTCTGCGGCGATCATTAGCGTCCCCACGTCGCACATGAGCGGCGAAAGGCTGATTGAGCGTTGTTGGCCCGAATGTAGGCCCCCTCGAACGATCTCAAGCTCGATTCGGCCCGTTCCGTCGAGTAGCATCCGCGAAACGCGTTTTCGGGTCGTCGATCGGGCCATAACGGCCGGTCTGAGCGATCGGCCGCCTCCGGAGCCCCGAAAGACGTGTACGACGATGTCGAAGCCGCTCCGATTGACGATTTTGAGCGTCACGTAGGCGGAAGTGTGGTCGCAGCCGACTTCACCGGCCTCGACCGCTTCCCTGTCGCGTGGATCGAGTTCAACGCTCCTGCCGCATCCCTGGATCGCTCCAAGGGCCAAAAGGGCGGCTAAGACGCGCAACACTATCTTTCTAGCGGGAAACAGGCCATCTGCTGTTGAGAAAGCCGGATTCTCGTCGGTCCCAGGAAGGTCACGAAGCCGTTGACCCGGTAGGCGCCGATTTGCTCATCTGCGATGGCGTACGGCGCTGGAACCCGGTAAATCCGGCTCGGCAGCACGATCACGCGCGGCGGGACAGGCGTCGGTACCCCGATAGGGGTCTCCCCGGCGTCAGCCACGACGGAAGGCGCCTGGTAGGGGTCCCGCTCGTCCGAGTCGGACACGATACCCACCGCGAGGCCCACGAAGAACAGGAAGACGCCGATGACGCCCAACAGGAGCACCTTGAGTACGCTAGACATTAGTCGCCTCCCGAGAGATCGACGGAAACGTCAGGCAGCCACGAACCGCTGCCTACGCGGTAGCCGAGGGCGAATCCGAGTAGGAGCACAGCTCCAAAACCGATTGCGAGCAACATCACAGACCTCCTCGAGTGGGAAATACCGGCGGTGCGCGTACCGAGCGGCACGCGGACTCGCCGGGGGCTTAAATGAAGCCCCGGGCCCATCTAGGCGCTGTCCTCCTTCGCTGTGCGCGATGGGACCAGTCGCCCACGACTTCCCGGGGCCACAGGGGGAACTACCGACTAGATCCTTGTCATAGTTCCCTATTTCGACTAATACTTCAACTCGAGCGGGAGGAATTGAACCTCCGACCCCTCGCGTTTCAGGCGAGTGCTCTACCAGACTGAGCTACACCCGACTGTAGGAG
>SDBS01002053.1_pt1 | contig 20287 bp, 18 predicted proteins | sample 2277091 | NCBI WGS metagenome assembly SDBS01 (sample SAMN10404972, study PRJNA504765) | marine sediment metagenome | isolation source: marine sediment core GS10_PC15, 163 cmbsf | place: Arctic Ocean: Southern Knipovich Ridge | collected 2010 | reverse complement strand
GACAAACCACTTCCAACTTGGAGCATCGCTGGTATCGAGGGTAGTATGCCAATATTGATACCAGGTGAGTAAATCCGCATATTCTTTGTAGCACTCTGGAAAATTGGCAAGACTGAAACGATCTATTATCGCGGGATCGGTCATATTGGCTTGGGCAATAAACTGCGCTGAGGGTATGAAACTGGCTTCCTCCTGCCAATGCACGGCAATTTGCGCCTCGCTGGTATCTAAAAATTCTTGTTCTCCCATGGCATCTCTTCCTTCCTGGCTTATGTAGTTGAATTTACGATCAAGGGTAATATCTGGTTAAAAAACGAATTCTATAATTATACGATAAATTTGGGGTTTAAAATCGTCATTACAAGTTAAATGGTTTGAATTCTACAAAATTCCCAAAATAAGGGAAGATTTCTGGCATTCCTTTTACGTTTCCTCTCTCTCCTCAACCTGCAAGTAATCAATAATTGGCTGCCTGACACAATTACTGAGGGGGGCGCTGCGAGGGGGATTGGGCATGCAAAGAACAGATGCTTAAAATTTGGTATCTAAAGAACGTTGGGCAGTACAGAACACTGCTGGCAGTAAAAACCACTGCTTACCGCTGCCTCGCAAAGATATCAAGAGAGATTGCCACGTCGCTGCGCTCCTACTAATGACATGATTTGTCATATCCATTTGAGCCCCGTTTTTTCGGGGTGGGTATACTCGCAGCAACTGTGTAAATTGTCAAGCCTAAAATGCCTCTACACTAAATATGGACTCCATGTCCTACTATGACGGATCATCGAATTGAGAATTACAAGCAACTTGCGCATACAAGCGGTCAAAGCCACCTTTGGCTCTTTACCTGCAGCCAATAGGCGTTCATAAAAGGAACGAATGACAGGATTACTTCTCGTAGCGGATGCTTAACGCTACCTCACAATGACATTCTTTATTAGAAATCCAATAATTATTCCTTCAGGTAAATTGGCACTCCCACCAGTTCTCCTTGCGCATACGCCCGTACCAGTTCTGGATCTTGCCGAAACGACATCTCCGGTAGCGGACCAGTCACCGGGAACCAGGCGGCTTCCTCAAAATCATCCCCTGCGCAAAGCTCACCACCTACCACGCGTGCCAGCAAATAGATGGTCAGGAAATGGTACTGAGGTGAAAGAAAAGCCGAATCAACATTTACGATTGATTGGATATTCACATCCAGTCCTGTTTCTTCTTTCACTTCATGGATGGCTGCGGTTATGAAATCATCATCATATTCAATATACCCACTGGGAAGCGCCCATCTACCGCCTCCCACATTGCTGATACGCTTTCCCATAAGCACCTTATCCCCATCCACCACCAGAATGCACACGGCTGGCGCTGGGTTCTTAAAATGGATAAAACCGCAATTGGGGCAAGTGGGTCGCTGCCTGTTGCCGCTATCATGCAGGATTAGCGTTGTCCTGCAGAAAGGGCAGTATCTGTAGTCGTTCGTATCCTGGTTCTCTTTATGGTTGTAGGTGGCGAAGATTTGTTTGATTGGCATAGTATTTCTCCATTTCCTTCATTCATATGCTGATTATCTATCTTATCGCGAATTTCTGTGGAGTATCAAAGTCATACTTTTTGTTACTCTGCCCAAGCTCGATCACTGGCATCCAAAGTACGGATGCTTAAAGCACGGGAAGTTTTGTATCGGCGGCGTGGGAGCCGCCGCAGCTGGAGGTAGAGGTCCCCACACCGGCATCCGGCATGCAAAGAACGCATGCTTAAGCGGATGCTTGCCCTCTCCCCGGCGGGGATAGGGTTCTTTACAAGCTCGATCACTTGAGGTGCGAGCGTACGTTCCGGGCAGCGATGCTGAGCAAGATCAAGGCGGTAGAGACTTGCCATGTGTTTTGAAGCTGCGGGTTTATGAAGATTTTTAGTCCCCGACCACGGTACTCGAATTTGATGGTGCCGTCATGCAGAGCGCGCTGGAGATCAAAACCACCCCGAACAAGGAGGTCCTCGAAAATAACCGCGAATATTTGATTGAGCAGCCCGGTACGCGTCCACTGGCGGTAGCGGCGATAGCAGGTCTGGTAGGAGGGAAATTGGACAGCCCCCTGGCTAACAGGCAGATCGTACCAAGGTTTGTTGGTTGACAACTTCCAAAGAATTGCGTCCAAGACAATGCGCTCATCGATGGACGGGCGGCCGAGAGGGAGCAGGTGACCCCTCACCCTGCCCTCTCCCCGCTGGGGAGAGGATTCAGGCAGAGAAAAGAGAGGCTCAATCTTTGCCCATTGTTCGTCGGTTAGGGGCACGAGGTGTTCCGTGAGTGGGTTATATGATGGATATTTTTGAGTAAAAGATAATTGGAAAACGAAGAGGAACGAATGTGGCATCCGGAGAACGGATGCTTAGCTGAGAAGAGCAAGAAGTCTGGAAACAGTTTCGAGATCTTCTACTCCACTTGAGAGATCTAAAACCCTGCGAGTAACGATGCGCAGCATGGCGATTTCGCTGTCCAGACCATCTTGACCATGCGTTTCGATGTCAAGCTGTTCCTGGTTGCTGAAGAGGCGACTGTAGAAACCGTGCTTGAGAGCGTTCTGATTCCCAGGCTGGGCGCCGGGTTTACGAGGGGTCATTTGGGTTGTTACCTGGGTTGTTACCTGGGTTGTTACCTGGGTTGTTACCTAGGGTTACCTTGCTTGTAACAGAAGTTTGGATTTCGTGAGTGGCTTTTCCTGGGAGAGATCAAGAAGACAGCCGAGTTAGCTGCCAAGACGAGGAGAGTGGAACCGGTCATGGGAGCTCCTTAGTAAAACCAAGTTACAGTATAGAGCTTAATTAATAGCACAAATGTTCCAGCAAAGCAAGGGGTAAATCAGGGAATTTAAGAAAAATACCACTTAGGGGGATAAGGGGAGAGAAAAATCAGGAATAGCAAGAGGCAAATAGCAAGTCAGAAAAGAAATTGAACCACTGTAGTCTCTCTGTAGTCTCTATTGACAAGCCATAATTATTAATGTATATTAATAGTACAGACATGTGTATACATGTACACACGTCAAAAATCTTTCTCATCGAATAGCGCAAATGTGGATAACTGGTGACCTCCAATTAATATATACCAGTGTCTTGTTACTCCGAGAAATTTTTTAGGAGGCAATTTGACTACCGACGACAATACTGAACCGAACCCATCCCAAGGGTCAAGCAACAATTCAGTCGAGGTTTTAGAGCCACCAACAGAACGCTGGCGGATAAGATTATTCAGCGAATTCGGAATTCTGATGGTCCTCATCTTGATGGTGGTGGCAATCGGAATTATTAATCCAAGATATATCTCAATTTCCACTTTAGCGAACCTTGGTCAACGAGCCTCCTTATTCGGAATCTTGGCGCTTGGAATGGTATTTCTCCTTTCAATGGGAGAAATCGACCTCTCTGTTGGCTCGATGTACGCTCTAACCATTAATGCTGCAGGTGCATTGATGATGAACGGAATGGATCCCTGGATAGCTGCTTTGTTGGGTGTGCTGCTTGGTACTGCTTTGGGAGCATTCAATGGTTTGATTGCCAACATATTGAAGATTTCCGTAATTATCGTCACCCTCGGCACGCTGTCCATGTACCGTGGGCTAACTCTGGTCGTTACCGGCGGTACTACCCTTTGGGGTTTACCACGTGAACATCCATTCTTCGCTGTACTGGGCGGCAAACCATTTGGGATTCCATTTGTGCTATGGGTATTCATTTTTCTAACCATAATTCTCTCGATAGTTTTTCGCTCCACCCGCTATGGTTTTGTAATTCGAGCGATTGGATCTAACCGGCAGGCTGCCAGACTCAGCGGTATTCCTATCCCCACTATCCGGCTTATTACACTGATGATGATGGGTACGCTGGCGGGGATTTCAGGAATGATGACTCTGGCATTTTTCGCAACCGGAGACCCAACCCTGGGAGGTGGTTATGAACTACTCGCGATCGCAGCCGCAATCATCGGAGGAACTCCGCTCACAGGAGGCAGCGGTACTGTATTTGGTGCATTTATTGGTGCGTTTTTAATCGCAGTGATCGGCAGCGGCATTGTACAGTTTGGTGTATCAGCTAATTGGAGTATTTTCGTTACTGGAGCGATGATAATTACTGCAGTTGGACTGGATGCATTCATTCGCCGCCGCCAGGCCAATTCTTAATCTTTTTATGGTCTCCAAAGAAAGGAGGAAAGATTGACAATATTCATTCAAACAGAGCCCGATCGTCAGTAGAGTCAAATAACAATGGAAAAAGGAAGATTAATATTGAGAAAAGGAGAAATATTACCATGTCAAAAAAAATATTGCTAAGTATCGTAGCTATAGCAGCCATCGCAACAATTGTTTTGGCTGCCTGCGCGCCTGCTCCTCCCCCAGCTCCTACGGTTGATGATTCTATGATTAAAGAATTGGAAGCGCAGGCTGCTGAAGCGGAGAGCCGCGCGGCTGAAGCTATAGCGCAGGCAGAAGCAGCAGAGGGCGATATCGAGGCAGCGCAAGCTGCAGCCGAGGAAGCTAAAAGTGAAGCCGAGGCTGCAAAAGAGGCCCTTGCTGAGGCCATGGCAACAGAAGAACCAGAACCCACACCTTCAAGCTATGATTGCTCAGGTTTCAAGCTGGGTGGCGTTGTTCACTGGCAGGGACCATATACACTACAGATTTTGGATGGAGCCAAAGCTGCGGCAGAAGAATGCGGTGGTGAAGTTCAAACCGCCGGACCAGCAGCATTTGACACTCCAGCGCAATACGCTGCCTTCCAAGATTTAATCGATTCCGGTGTGGAAGCGATTATCACAGTGGGTTATCCCTCAGAATTCTGGATCAAACCGATTGATGAGGCTGTAAATAAGGGTGTGCTTGTTAGCACAATTGATGTGGCATCGCCTTCTTCACTACAGTACATTTACGCTGGTCCGAAAGTATCGGATTTGGGGAGAGCTCTCGCTAATACCATCATCGATGAAATTGGCGAAGATGCAGAGGGTGAAGTTGTAACTGGACTTTGCTTGCCTGGACTGGATGTCATTTCAGAGCGCTATATCGGTTTTAAGAATACCTTTGCTGAGCGAGCGCCAAATGTAACCGTGAGTGATCCTATTGATGTTACATTTGACACGGCGGAAAACTTCGCAAAGTGGCAGGAGATCATTTCAACCCAACCGGACGCATTAGCTTTTGTAGGTTTTTGTGAACACGATCTCAACAACTTGGCTAAGATCAAAGAAGATGACGGTGGCGAATATATCGTCGCTTCGGTTGGTATCAATCCAGAGACTCTTAAGGCTGTCGAAGATGGGATTGGTCTTGTTGTTGTTGGGCAAAAACCGTTCATGCAAGGGTATGTCACCATGCGCGCTATGCTAGAAGGGTTGGTGTATAACAAGGAGGTCCCACGCGGTTGGGCCGACGTTGGTGCCGAGATAGCGACTATCGAAAATGCTGCCGAAATTAGAGCCCGAGAAGAATCGCTCACCGAAGGCTATGATCAAACCAAAGAATTCTACACACCCGAAATCTTGATCATCTTCGAAGACTTCGAAAGCTATGTCCAATCCTTTGGGGACTATCTCAGTCAATAACAACATTCATGGAGCTCAATCCACCACCTGCTCTGTAAAAGGAATTAAAAAGAACTACGGTGGTGTGAAAGCTCTGGTCGGGGTAGACCTTGAGGTTTACCCCGGCCTGATCCACGCTATTGTTGGTGAAAATGGCGCGGGTAAATCTACGTTAATGAAAATTCTGGTTGGTGCAGAGCAACCCGACGACGGCAGGGTATTCGTTAATGGTGAACAGATTTCATTTTCCAACGTCAAGGAAGCCAATCAAAAAGGTATTGCGATTGTATTTCAAGAATTAAGTTTGTTTCCGGACCTCGATGTTCTTGCCAACCTTTTCATGTTAAGAGAACCTTTACGGTATGGCGTACTGGTTTCGCGAACTGATATGAAACGTCAGGCTCAAGCAGTACTCGATAATCTGGGACTTCAGGTCAAACTGAATGCACCTGTCGGAACACTCCGGCTTGACGAGCAGCAATTGATTGAAATTGCCAAAGCTTTATTAGAACAATCCAACGTTCTGATCCTGGACGAGCCCAATTCAGCCCTAAAAGCTGTTGAAAGTGAACGACTTTTCAAGATCATTCGCCAATTGAGAGATAGTGGTGTTTCTGTGATTTACATCTCTCACCGGTTGAAGGAAGTTTTTGAAATTGCCGATCTCATCACGGTTATGCGTAACGGGAAAATTGTAAAAACAATAAACACCAAGGATACAACAATTCCCGAAATCGTTTCCTTAATGGTAGGGGAGGAAAAAAGTGTAATACAAAGTGAAAAAGAAAGTCACCATCCCGTGATAACAGAAGAAGTATTGGAAATCAACAATATTACTGTCGAAGACAAAATTTTCGGTGTTAGTTTGAAAGCATACGCAGGAGAGATTGTTGGTCTGGTTGGGTTAGAGGGAGCTGGAGTCGAGACAATTTTCGATGTGATTTACGGACAATGCACACCAGAAAAGGGTGCTGTAATACTTCCTGGTAGAAAAAAGGCACCACGGAACATTACAGAGGCAGTTAACCAAAGTATTGCTTATCTGCCAGCAGACCGGCGTAAACAAAGCGTGATGCTCCAGCTAAGCGTTCAGGATAACATTTCACAAGTCACTGCTGGTGTGCTGGGGAACTTCGGTTTCCTTCTGAAACAAAAACAATTAGAGCAGCATGCTCGCTCTCAAAGTGATGCACTGAGTATCGTTATGGAATCATTACGATCTCGTGTGGATCAACTGTCAGGAGGAAACCAACAAAAGGTCGCCTTAGCTAAATGGCTGGAAGTTGAGCCCAAAGTTTTCTTATTAAATGATCCGACTCGCGGTGTTGATGTCGGAGCAAAAGGAGAGATTTATAAAATCATTGAGAATCTTTCAGAAAAGAGTCTAATTGTTCTCTTCACTTCCAGCGAACTTCCGGAATATAAAAGACTATGCGACCGCGTTTATGTATTCTTTGAGGGAAGAATTTGCGCCGAGTTGGATAATGAATTGATAAACGAACAAACCATCCTTGAAACGATAAATACAGGCATTCTCAACAACAGTGGTTATTAGATTTGCGTTTATTAATAGATTGAATTATCAAAATTTTAAAGGAGAAAAACATGGACCATACCAAAAAAGTACCCTTAGGCAAAACAAATATTATGGTCCCCCAACTTGGCGTTGGGACCAATACCCTCGGTGGACTGTACGAACCCATTTCACCAGAGGTTGCCCAAGCGACAATTGAGAAATGCTGGGATCTTGGAATCCGTTATTATGACACAGCCCCGGTATACGGTTACGGTAATGCGGAGCGTGCGGTTGGTGCAGTTTTAAAAACAAAACCACGCGATGAATTTATTCTCAATACAAAGGTAGGTCGCCTGCTGTTAAAAGACGGTCCAGATGATCGTGAGGATACAATGGTTATTTGGGAGGGATCGCAGCTTTATAAAGGTACCGATGATGTCAAGCCTTACTTTGACTTTTCGTATGATGGCATCATGCGATCAATCGAGGCAAGCCAGGAACGGATAGGTATTGAACGTTTTGATTTTCTCCATATTCACGATCCTGATTGGTACCCTGATGAAGCACTGGAAGGAGCATACAAATCCCTTGACCAGTTACGCAGTGAAGGTGTGATCGGAGCTATAGGTTGTGGAATGAATCAATGGGAAATTTTAGCAGATTTCGCCATAAAAAAGGACTTTGATTGTTTCCTGTTGGCTGGCAGATACACACTGCTAGATCAAAGCGCTTTACAGAAACTGCTTCCGATTTGTGAGGAAAAAGGAATTGCGATCATAAACGGTGGTGTTTACAACAGCGGTATCCTTTGTAATCCGGATCCAGAATCTGCGCTCAAAATAGAACGTGGTGCTGAAGCAATTCCATCATGGACGGAAAATGTTACATATAACTATGTGCCCGCAGAAAAGAATATTATTGAAAAAACCGTGAAGATCAAAGAAGTCTGCGACCGCCATAAAGTCCCCTTGATGGCAGCAGCTATCCAATTCTCGCTTTACCACCCAGCAATACCTACAATATTAATGGGTCCGCGTTCACCGGAACAGGTGGAAGGAAACGTTGAAATGTTCAAATTTGACATTCCTAACGATTTATGGGGCGAATTGAAACATGAAGGATTGCTACCATCGGATGCCCCAACCCCCTCATAAGATAATAAGGAGAACAGCAAGATGGTATTTGTAAAAGATTTAGGAGCTCCTGAGACGCCGCGATTATTACCAGACGAAAGCGCATGGCTTTGTGTAGAAATGGCTGGCGAACGTGGCTGTGCAACCTGGATAAGCTTAGACGGCAAAGAAGTTCGCAGAATTGCCCGAACTGGAAGACCGAATGGTCTGACAGTAGATAAGGAAAACGTTATTTGGGTGGCTGAGACACATCCAACCCCGTCTTTGGTTCGTGTTACTCTGGATGGCGATGTTTCTGTTTTTTCCACCGGTCCTGAAGACGAACCTTTCTTATTCCCAAACGACCTTTGCTTCGGCCCGGATGGCGCCTTGTATATGACAGACTCCGGAATTCTCTTGGACGATTGGGCACCCGGCGGTCAGCTACGACCGGATTGGAAGGTCGCCCAGTTTGATGGGCGTATTTATAGGATTGATCTGGATACCAAAGAGATCTTAAAGTTGGATTCCGGACAAAAGTTCACTAATGGGATTTGTTACGGTCCGGATGATTACCTTTATGCTAACGAAATGATCACCGGCAATATCTACCGGTACAAGCTCAAGAGTGGTGATGCGGTCGGTGAGAGGGAAACCTTTGGCAATGTAATGGATCCCGAATGGGGTAGCGAGGGTTTCCGTGGTCCGGATGGTATGAATTTCGGCGCGGATGGGAATCTTTACTGTTCCGTTTTTGGCCAGGGTGATGTAACTGTAATTGGAAAAGAAGGTGAGGTAATCAAGCGAATTAAGACTGAAGGAGTGTTACCAACCAATGTCGCGTTCGGTCCTGGTGGTGAAACAAGACTCTATGTGACCGAGAACGAATTTGGACAAATCGAAGATTTTGACGTCGATACAACCTCCGGAAAATTGTATTACGGATAACGATAAACTGCAGAGATGCATCTAGATTTGACTTCGTTCTATCCAAAAGGTGAGGAAACAATGAAAATTAGACTCACACATGGAAAGCAACAACGCTTCCGATACCGTACGCGTGACCTGAACATACTTGGTCACGCTGAAAACGCTTCACATCCTTTCCGGAAATCTCACTACAGATTAAACAGTGGGCAGGAAGTGTTTTTCTATGTCGAAAGCGTTCCGGACCCGGGTATCGACTGGACTTACATGTATAAGGATTCACCGGCTGTGAACCGCCTAAAAGACCTGGGTGATTTTAATATCGAAATCCCGGTCAACACTCCTGAACTCCTGCCAGGAAATAATAACCTTTTTCTTATCTTCGAGGATGCAAATGGAGAGACTGGAGAAGTAGAAATTGTTTTTGACTGGGATCCTGCTCCTATTCCATTGCCGCTTGACCTTTGTAACCTGACCTCATATTCACGCATCCAAGAGATAGGGCAGGTAGTTATGGGCGCCTTCGACATCGATCAGGATATGAACCTTATTCGATCACGTGCTCCTGTGCACCCTGATGCATTATGTGTGCTCGGTTCTATTCATGGAAATCAAAAAGCTACTTATAACGTACGCTTCACCGATCTCACTAAAGTAAAGTGGCTTGGACCGAGCGACTTCTTCGTTGGTATGGAAGGACCTACACCTCCGATTGGAATTAAACCCGGTTGGTCTACCTTTGGCATGATGAATATCGATCCACGCTGGGCAGCACGAGCTTTTCTTGCTTTCGGCGATCATTCTGACTCACACAATGAGTGGGTAGTCCAGACCTGCCCGCCGAAAAGGTTTATCGCCGAAGCAGACCTGTTATACAGTGTGCATCACCAGGCATTTAGCAAGGATGGTGTCAACACTGTACGTTTTAAAATCTGGCCGGAAGGAGAGCAAGAGCCTACATCCTGGCTGGTAGAGGAAAACGATACCGAAATAGATTCCTCTAAACCTCGCTTCAAATCTGGATCTTTCTCATTATTCCAACATTCGGGAATGCCCATTGAATGGTCAAACATTAAAGTTGAAGCGCTGGAGTAAATTTATTAGGCGTTGGAATGGTTGTGTTTCCACTAAGCCAAACCATTCCAACATAAGCAACTATTCTTAGAGATATATAGTAAAGAAAAGAAACAATTATGGTTGATAAAAATTCATCTGTTCCGCTATATATTCAGATACAAAACGATATCACCGACGCGATAAGATCCGAGCAGTTAAAACCGAACTCTCAGATCCCATCCGAGTCCGAACTCGCTTCTTCTTACGGTGTCAGCCGGATGACAGTTCGGAAAGCGATTGATTACCTGGTCAGCAAAGGAATTATTTTTCGGAAACCAGGAAAGGGAACTTTTGTCTCGGATGGAATAGTGAATTATAGGCTTTCAACCATAATGAGTTTTAGCTCTACGTTAAGCTCGTTAGGTCATGTGGTCACCACCCGAGTGTTAAATCAGGAAATCATACCAGTCACACCCGAAATCATCTCCAAACTAGGATTGCAGCAGAGAAGTCAAGTTGTATTTATCAGACGACTCAGATTTGTAGAAGAAAAACCGGCGGCTATTCATATTTCATACCTCCGTTATCCAGAATTTGCTCCCATTTTAGAAGTCGATCTCAGTGTAAATTCTTTACTAAGAACAGTAGAGTCAATCGGGGCTTTGACACTTACTTACTCACGAGACACTGTACAAGCTTCTGTTGTTACCAACGAAGAAGCGAATTTGTTAGGAGTGCCAGATTGCAGCCCTGTTCTCATCGTGGAAGGTGTAGCTTTTTCGATGACTGGATCACCAGTTCGATTAACAAAAGCCATTTATCGAGGTGATCTTTTCAGACTGAGCAGCATTAATTCGATTGAAACCGGCAGCTCACTCGAGACAACCATTACAAAAGATAGTAGAGTTCAGTAAAAGGATTTGCTTATAAGGAACATGGAGATTTTACTCGGAATCGATGTGGGCACCAGTGGATGTAAAGTCGTAGCCATAAACAAGCATGGAGAGGTTGTTTGCAGTGGATCGCAAACCTATCCGACCTTATATCCCAAGCCTGGTTGGGCGGAACAAAACCCCGAGGACTGGTATAAGGCTTCTTGCCAGGCAATACAAAACTGCCTGGTCTCTGGAGATATTAATCCTGGTGACGTAATCGCTCTGTCTGTAGATGGTCCAGCCCACAATGTTGCTTTAATGAATGCGGATGGAAGTGTTATATACCCCGCAATACACTGGTCTGATTTACGCAGTATCGAACAATGCGATACCTTAGATACCCTTTACGGCGAGGTGATCTATAAAATCACCCACCAGCAGGTAAATCCTTCCTGGACTCTCGCACAGCTTATGTGGTTAAAGGAAAACGAACCCGTCGTGTGGTCTAAATTGCGCCGCATCCAGGTTACGAAAGACTATGTGCGTTATCGCCTGACAGGGGATTATCTAACAGATATATATGATGCCACTGGTACGCAGATGTACGATGTGGAAAATGACTGCTGGTCCGAGGATATCAGCAGTATTCTCGGCTATGAAGTGGGTTGGCTGCCGCAGGTAGAAGCGGCGACATCCATATCAGGCGGAGTAACAGCTTTAGCGGCAAGTGAGACCGGTCTATTAGAGGGGACTCCAGTTGCTGTAGGCAGCGGCGACTCAGTGGTTGAGGCTTTTGGGATCGGTGTAGTTGAACCTGGGCAATGCATCGTCAAGATTGCAACCGCAGCGAATGTTAGTCTAGTTCATGCCCAACCTCACCCATCACCCATGACAATTACCTACCCCCACGTCATTGAAGGACGGTGGTTCTCGATTGCAGCGACCAATTCGGGTGCATCTACTTTACGCTGGTTCAGAGATACATTTTGCCGTCATGAAAAAGAACAGGCTGAAGCACAGGGTGTCAACGTTTACAAGTTGATTGAAGAACTCTCATCAGACGCTCCACCCGGTTGCGAAGGGCTACTGTTCCATCCTTATTTAATGGGTGAACGAACACCTTATTGGGACCCATTACTGAGAGGCGATTTTGCCGGTATCAGTGCCCGCCACACCATCCACCATTTCTCTCGCGCAATCCTGGAAGGTGTTGCTTATTCCATTCGCGATTGTTTCCAGGTCGTCGAAGATTTTGGACAACAAATTTCAGAAATACGCCTGATCGGTGGGGGAACAAAAAGTCCGCTATGGCGCCAGATAATATCCGATGTGCTCGGACGACCACTAATAAAGCCCTTGATCGAAGATGCGGCTTTCGGGGCGGCGCTATTATCCGGCCTGGCTGTTAACCTCTTTCCCAACTGGCAGTCAGCATTGAACGCGGGTGTAAAAATCGACGAAACTTTACAACCAGATTTGGATGTACACGCCAGGTATGACGAATACTTCGAAGTTTATCGTGCCATGACAAGGGATACGGCTGAACATAGTCACCGATTAACAGAACTCGCAAGCAGAGAATCATATTCTAAGACCAACATAATCGAGTGAAAAATGCGCATCATAAAACCAGAACAACCTAATCCAAAAGATCTATCGAATTATCCAGAAGAACTCCTGACCGAAATGTACCGCCGGATGTATCTGATCCGGAATTTCGAGTTGAAAGTTAATGATCTATTTCTCAGAGGGATTATGCCGGGAACGATCCATCTTTCTCATGGGCAGGAAGCTACAACCGTCGGCACCTGCCTGGCTCTCGACGAGAAAGATGTGATCACCCTTACACCTCCCGGCCACGGACAAACCCTTGCTAAAGGAGTTTCACCCAATTCTTTGATGTCTGAGCTGTTTGGCAAGATCACGGGCTGCTGCCAGGGCAAAGGAGGCTCGCTGCATGTTGGCGACATCTCTGTTGGGGCGCTGCCTGCTATCGCGATCGTTGGCGCCTCATCCCCCATTGCGGCAGGTATGGCATTCGCGTTCAAGCGGCGCGCTACCGGGCAAATCGTATGCAATTTTTTCGGTGAAGGAACGTCTAACAAAGGTGATTGGCACGAAGCATTAAATCTGGCTGCGTTATGGTTACTGCCTGTCATCTTCCTTTGTGAAAATAATCTTTACGGAGTGTCCACGCATATCACTGATGTAATGTTAACCGAGTATGTTTCCCAACGGGCTGAAGCTTACGGAATGCCTGGTATCACGATCTACGGAAATGATCCCATCACAGTTTATGACGAGGTTCTCAACGCTGCGGAAAGAGCTCGTTCAGGAGACGGACCAACACTGGTTGAATGCCTAACATACCGTCGTGGTGGGCATAAGCGCGACGATCCCGCCACTTACCGCCCCAAGGAAGAAGTAAGTGCCTGGTTAGCACAAGATCCAATAAATGCCTTTCACAAACGGTTGGTAAAAGATGCTCGCTTCAGCGAAGAGGATATTGAAAATATTGAAAACGAAGTAAATCATTCGCTCGATGAAGCTGTCGATTTTGCCATAAATAGCCCCAATCCACCAGATGAACTTGCATTGGAGCATCTATATGCCTAATCAGATGCGTCCCTCCAAACCCGAAAAAGGAAATTCTATGCGTGATCTGACCATTGTACAGGCTATGCGGGAAGCCCTACATGAGGAAATGAAACAGGATGAGAACATCTTTGTGATCGGGGAAGATATCCGCATCGGTGGCTCATTCCTTTTCACACTCGGTTTACTTGATGAATTTGGTCCGGATCGTGTGATCAACACACCAATATCCGAATCGGGTTTCATCGGATTAGCAATCGGCGCTGCAATCCAGGGTTTGCGTCCCATTGTCGATTTTCAATACGGTGATTTCCTTTTTTGCGCTATGGATCAAATTGTACAGCAAGCCACCAAGCTGCGTTATATGTCCGGAGGTCAAGTTAAGATCCCGTTGGTAATCCAACTGCCCACCGGCGCATCTGGGCGGGGCTCCCAGCATGCCAATGCTGTAGAAGGGTTTTACTTCCACATTCCGGGTCTGAAATTGGTAACCCCAGCAACGCCTTATGATGCTAAGGGTTTGCTCAAGACTGCGATACGTGACGACAATGTGGTTCTGTTCTGTGTACACAAGCACACATATGGAAGCAAAGGCAGACCTCTGGCAGAAAGCAGCCTGAGCACTGGATATGTTCCAGAAGAAGAATATACAATACCTTTTGGGGTGGCTGACATAAAAAGGGAAGGAACGGACATCACGGTGGTTTCCAACCTTCTGATGCTTCACCGCACATTAAACGTCGCCCACAAACTTGCCGAGCAGGGCATCAGCATGGAGGTGGTTGACATGCGCACCTTGATACCACTCGATATCGATACGATCGTTACCTCAGTCCAAAAAACAGGCAGGCTACTGATTGTCGAGGAGAATAACGAGCGTGGTGGGTGGGGTGCCCAAGTCGCAGCTGATATCGCTTCCAAGGCTATTGGCTACCTCGACGCACCTATCAGGCGTGTCGCCACGCCTGATATCCCAATCCCATTTTCACCTGTATTGGAGGCGTCGGTCATCCCTGATGAAGCGAGAATTCAACAAGCAGTTCTTGATTTAATAGGTTCATGAAATGAGCATCGAAATCGTGATTCCACAGGTCGGTGAAGCAATCGCCGAAGTTACTCTTGTGCGCTGGCTTAAGAAAGAAGGGGATACCGTCGAACAAGGCGAGCCGCTGTTTGAAGTTGATACGGATAAAGCCATCGTTGAGGTTGAAGCTTTTGCCAATGGTACTTTAGCACAGATCATCGTTCAAGAAGGCAGTCCGGTTATGCCTCAGCAAGTCGTTGCCATATTGGCACCTGAGGGTGAGGTGATTGCATCCAGGCGTCCGGTTGAATTAAATACAGCACCAATAACACAACCTGCAGAGCAAAAATATTCACCTTTAGCGCAGCGAATCGCTTCAGACCTGGGTATAGATATCAATGACATCCAAGGAAGCGGTCCAGGTGGACGGGTAATGGCTGAAGATGTTAAGCAGTATGATTCCCGGCTAAATCGGGAAAAGGAACGCGCTGCTCCACCAGGGACCTCTTTTCGGGCAGCAGTTTCGCCCAAAGCCCGCCATCTTGCCAAGGAACTTGGTATTGATATCAGCAGGTTAAAAGGTACTGGGGTGGATGGTCTGATTACGGTAGAAGATGTTGAAGCTGCCAGTCCTAAGATTTCAAATAGCGAAGATGAATTACAACCATTTTCGAAATTACGCCGGACAGTCGCCATCCGTATGGCAGCCAGCAAACAACAGGTGCCTCATTTTTACCTGATGGTTGATGTGGATATGACGGAAGCTCAGCGTTTAAGGGCTTATTGCCTCGATAAATTGGGTTGGGAAAAGTCTGCGACCTATACAGATATCATCACGCGCGCCTGCGCGCTGGCATTGGCTTCACTCCCCTCCGTGAATGTAATTTTCACGGAAACGGGTATCCGGCAGCGTGATACAGTGGATGTGGGCATCGCCGTTGCAGTAGAGGATGGTCTCATCGCTCCCGTACTACCATCAACAGATCGATTGAGCTTAAAAGAGATATCTGACCAAATCAAAGAGGTGGTTCAACGTACCCATGCAGGGAGGCTGCGCGATAGCGATCTGATCCAAAAAAGTATGGTGGTCTCCAATCTGGGTATGTACGACGTTGATGCATTTATCGCCATCATCGACATGCCAGATCCGATGATCCTGGCCGTTGGGAGAGTTGCAGAGCGAGTGATTGCACTGCAAGGACAGGCTGCCATCCGCCCAATGTGCACATTGACTTTATCTCTAGATCACCGTGTCTTGGATGGCGTTATGGGCGCCAGATTTTTAAAACTCGTAAAGGACTATCTGGAGAATTCTTTCGAATTATTGGGATAAACATGATAAACAAAAAGATAATAATCCAAACTCAAGAACATACAGAAGTCGTTAACGTAACTGAACAACTAGCTGATCTTGTAAAGGAAGTTCTGGAAGGTTTGGTGCTTTTCTACGCTCCGCACACTACCGTTGCACTGCTGATATGCGAGGATGATGATGAACTGCGCCGGGACCTGGTCCAGGTTGCAGAAACTTTATTGGCACCTTTACGCCCTTTTGAACACATCCGCAACAACAATCCTAACGCCGAAGCACATCTTATCAGTGCACTGGGAGGCACCAGCCTTATGGTACCCATCTTGGACGGAAAACTGGATTTAGGTACATATCAGAATATTCTGCTCCTGGAGATGGACGGTCCCAAGAGCCGCCAAATCAAATGCAGCCTGATTTCTTCTTGATATGAATTTCAGCAAATGACGAGGTGGAATCATGAAAATCGTGATCGGAAGTGACCATTACGGCTATCCCCTGAAAGAAGACCTTAAAATTTATCTCAAGGAATCAGGGCACGAAGTGATTGATGTGGGTGTGCATGACAGCGAATTACCTGTTGACTACCCTGATGTGAGCCTGGAAGTCGCCCAACGTATAGCTGCGGAGGAATTCGAGCGCGGCATTTTAATCTGTGGAACGGGAATCGGTATGGCGATGGTCGCCAATAAGGTGCCCGGTGTGCGTGCTGCCTGCTGCCATGATCCATACTCTGCAGAGCGAGCCCGCAAGAGCAACAATGCCCAGATCATCACCATGGGTTCCCAAATTGTGGCTCCTACCCTGGCGAGAGTCCTCATCGACCACTGGCTAGCGTCAGAGTTCCAAGGAGGACGTTCCTCACCCAAGGTAGAGAAGATCAACGCGATCGACGCCCGTTACCACAAAGCGGTGGATTAACTTATTGTGCATTTGGGACCATCAAACCCACATAATGGTTTGATGGGACACGGAAGGACACTGATTTTCAGGAAAAAAGTAAGGCCCCTCACACTGTCCTCTCTCCGCTTGGGAAAGGGTTCAGCTGGCATCCGAAGTACGGATGCTTAAGGCATCCAAGAAATGGATGCCTTAAGAGGTGGGAGCAAGGGTGCAGAGGACCCCTCACAAATATAAAAATATTATTCTATGGGATTTAATTAGAGAGAGTAAATACCTTGCTGTGATATTTATGGTAAGCAACTTTCCATGCCTGTATCCCAAGTGCACCCACCAAACCCCATAGGATCATCATTGCAGGTGGCAAAGTCTGGATAATCATGGCAGGCTGAGTAAGTTGGAATTGTTGATTCCTCTGTAGGTGTCAGTGTAGGTTCTTCTGGTGTGTCTGTAACAGGCAGTGGCGGGGCAGTTAGAACGGGAAGATCGCTAATATTCCCTTGAATAATAACCAGGTCGGTCCATACCCAGCACTGACCGTTTCCATCCAGGCGATCGACAACTATCCAGGTGTCGTATTGATCCCTCCCCACAATGGGGGCCGTTTGTCCCTCCATAAAGGACCATACTACCGGATAAGCTGACCCGGGCCCCTTTCGACAGTTGGCATTTTGGTTTGAAGTTGCCTGCGGTGTGTCTGGTGTGGGAGTCAGGGTGGTGGTCAGAGTAGTGGTCAGAGTGGTGGTGGCTGTTGTGGTTTCTGTAGTTTTCGTCGGAGTGCCAGTCAAAGGAGTACTTGTGGTGGCGATAGGTACACCCATGACGTATACAGTAATGGAATCCGATATTAATGTCTCGCCAGAAGTTGATTCAACGATGGTCTGCAAAACATATTCACCGGGACCCGGCGGCGCCCAAGGTTGGTAAACTGTCCCGCCGATAAAAGGAGAGACGAATCTGTCCGTGCGAGTGAGGATGTTATTGACGTTTAACATGTGAAGGTTCGCCCCTGAAGGGATAGAAATATACGAAGTAATATTAACAGATTCCCCAACGTTCAGGGTAGTCCCATCTGCGGGAAACACGATCCCTATAAACGCACCCACCCCTGCACCGCCCTCGTCCATGGGGGAAGAGTATAAATCGCAGGATACTAATACCCGCATTCTACGTCAATTAATCAAAAAACACACAAAAACAGCCTTTTCAGCCTGAAAACTTAAGGGTTTCGTCAAGTTTGGTTTTCACCCATTGGGTGAAAGGAAAAAGCGGTTGAATCGGCCAACTTTCACACCTCTTTCGCATGTTAAAATTGAATTAGATAAAACAATAGTGTGAAAAAGGATTTAATTTTGATCAATAAAATTGATTTTGCAGCCAAGAATCTGACATCAAATGCAGGCCTATTTCTTTTGCTCGAAAATGCAAAGACCAATGGTATTTTTGAACTGATTGACGCCGATCTGGTTTTTGATAATGAATCAACCAACAAAATCAAGATGAATCATATAAAAACGATGCTCTGCGGCCACTTTATTGGAATTGATAAATTGGAACGGCTCAAACTCCTGCAAGGGGATCCACTGGTTAACGAGTTTGATATTTCAGTGAAGGAACCTGAAACAGTATCCAGATTTTTAGGCAACTTCACCTATAAAACAACACAAATGTTCAGAGAAATCAATTTCAAAGTCTTCAAAAAGCTACTTTGTAAAAGTAAGCTAACATCGATCACAATCGATATTGACAGCAGTGTTATCAGCGTAGAAGGCCATCAAGAAGGTGCAGCGAAGGGCTATAATCCAAAAAAACTGGGCAACCTTTGCTACAACATCCAGTTTGCTTTCTGTGACGAACTTAAGGCATACATCACTGGTTTTGTGAGAAGCGGCAATACCTATACAGCCAATGGCGCAGCTGAAATGATCAAAGAAATCGTTGCCAATATCAAAACGGAAGATTTAGAGATCCTGTTCCGAATGGACAGTGGCTATTTTGATGATGACATTATTGCAACGATAGAATTACTGGATTGCTCGTATTTGATCAAGGGGAAAGAATATTCAACACTGGCTTCACAAGTAACGGATCCATCTATTTTATTTGTAAAAGGTGAAGAGGGCAGGGAAACTATTGAGCTAGTTACGAAACTAAACACATGGGACAAAGACAGAAGGTTTGTAGTCTCTCGCGTATTGAAACCAGAAAAGGACAGGGCACAATTATCTCTCTTAGAAGGCGACGAATACGAATACTTCTTCTTTGTGACCAACACTGAACTGCCTTCAGAAAAAGTGGTCATTTCATACGAAAAGCGCGGCAACGCTGAGAATTACATCAAGGAAGCCAAGTATGATATGGCGGTTGGACATCTATTACTGAAATCGTTTTGGGCAAATGAAGCCGTGTTTCAGATGATGATGCTTTCATACAATCTGTTTTTGCTGTTCAAGTTTGATTTTCTGGGTATTTCAGAATTCAGACAGCAAATCAAGACATTCCGCTTGAAGTATGTTTTTCTTGCCGGGAAAATTATCAGATCAGCCAGATATGTGGTCATGAAACTCCCGGCAAAATATCCATATCAAGAAGTGTTTAATCAATGCCTGGCGTAATTATCGTTCTGAAATATCCAAAACCGTTATTTCTATTTAATCTGGAGGGTGAAAACGTTTCAAAACATTCGGTTTCGAGAAATTGTTGGCAAAAAATATGCAGAATGACAAAAATTATGCTATACTTAAAAAGGTTCAGCCAAAATTCTCACCCGGTTGGGACGAAATTAATGGCAAAATTATTTCGACGTGGAATCTCGGTAATTAGTTATTAGGAGTAATGCAGTAAACCTCTCATCCTTACAAATGGAGATATTTGATGCATCAAGTTAATCGAAGCTGGACTCGGATTTTTTCTATAATAATTATTACCCTTGTAGCTATCTTCAGCGTTGCACAAACAGCCCATGCGGAAGGCATCATAACCGACGGTACAATTCCCGCAGGAAAGGTGATTGACAATGACGCCATCATCTTCGGGGAACATGTAGTGGTCGATGGTTCGGTGAACGGGGATTTGATAGCCCTCGGGACAACTATTACCATTAATGGGGATGTAAACGGCAGCCTCATCACTGCCGGGCAGGACATCACAATCGATGGTGAAATTCAGGGCAGCGTCTATTCCATCGGAGGTACATTAATTCTTGGACCATCATCGAAGGTCGAACGCAACGTTTACTTTACCGGTTTACGCCTGGTCACCGAACCGGGGTCAGTCGTAGGACGAGATCTGGTGGCTGCCTCACTCAGAGCTCAATTGGCGGGGCAAGTCGGCAGAGATTTTAAAGCAACCATTGGCTTGTTAGAGTTCATTGATATCATCCGTGAGGGCGTTGAAGA
>SDBS01002052.1_pt1 | contig 20292 bp, 13 predicted proteins | sample 2277091 | NCBI WGS metagenome assembly SDBS01 (sample SAMN10404972, study PRJNA504765) | marine sediment metagenome | isolation source: marine sediment core GS10_PC15, 163 cmbsf | place: Arctic Ocean: Southern Knipovich Ridge | collected 2010 | reverse complement strand
TCAAGGATTGGAGTGGCGAGGTCATGTGGCAGCCAATCGGGAAGGGCGCCATCCGCTTGCTCGGGAAGCAGCTGGTGATTTCCCAGACGCCGCTGGGGTTCAAGCTGCTGGAACAGACTGCCCGCCAGCGATGAGGCGTTAGCCGCTACGGGGGAATCGCGCGGTGGGGGGGGGCTGTTGGCGTTGCATTCCGCTTGTGTCCGTCTAAGATATCCCGAACTTCCGCACTCAACAGGACCAGTACAGGAAGAGCGGAATGGAAGAACCGAAGCGCCCACCCAGACATCCGAAGCCGCCCGCGCGAGCGCGCCGCTCCGCGTGCCCTCACAAGGGGAAGTATCTTTCGGGCAGGCGCATTCTGCCGAAGGGCATCACCGGCCGCGAGAAACTCTCGACGATCGTGGACGAAACGTTCCTGGCGTACAATTCCGCCCGCCTGCGGGAAGGGTGCGAACTGATGGTGCGCAAGATGCTGCGCCCGGACGTGACCGTCGGGATCAGCGTCGCCGGGGCCCTGACTCCAGCCGGACTGGGATGCTCCTCCCTGATCCCTCTGATTCGCGCCGGTTTCGTGGACTGGATCGTCTCGACCGGGGCCAATCTCTACCACGACCTGCACTTTGCCCTTAACTTGCCCCTTCACGTCGGCACTCACGCGGTGGACGACGCCGACCTGCTGCGCAACGACGTGGTCCGCATCTACGACGTCCTGTTCGACTACGACTGCCTCCTGAAGACCGACGAGTGGATCCGCAGGATGCTTTGGGAAAAGGAGTTTCAGAAGACGATGTCCTCCAGCGAACTGCACTACCTCCTGGGGAAGCGCGCAGCGGTATGCGAAAAGCAGCGTGGGATGAAGAACGTTTCGATGCTTGTGGCGGCTTATCGATGCGACGTCCCAGTCTACACCTCTTCCCCGGGAGACTCCAGCATCGGACTGAACGTCGCTGAGATGCAGTTGGACGGGAGCCGCCTGATCGTGGACGCGTCGCTGGACGTGAACGAGACCACCGCCATCGTCCTCTCCGCCAAGCGCTCCGGCGGCCGCAGCGGAGTGCTCCTGATGGGCGGGGGAAGCCCGAAGAACTTCATCCTTCAGACTGAACCACAGATCCAGGAAGTGCTCGGGATCGCGGAGGAGGGGCACGACTACTTTCTGCAGGTTACCGATGCGCGCCCCGACACGGGCGGCCTGTCTGGCGCTACTCCCCAGGAGGCGATAAGCTGGGGAAAGGTCGATCCGGTCAGCCTTCCGGATGCCGTCGTATGCTACACCGACACGACCCTCGCCCTACCGCTGCTGACCCACTACATGCTCGCCAAGCATCCCCGTCGGAAACTCAGACGTCTCTACAAGAGGCGGGACGAACTGATGAAGTCACTGCGAGACGAGCTTTCCGCCCGGCGGAAGTGACCGCGAAGCAGAGCGTCTTTTCGAAGGTCCCCGATCGCTCCCCGCCTCACCTCAGCCCCGTTCGCCCTGCGCGATGCGCTTCGATCCCCGGGGGGGCAGGGAAGGCGGCGTCGAAGTCTATTCCTTCCGCCTCGCACTGCACCCGCAGCGCAGGACCCACCGCGTCGTAGATCATCCGCTGCATCTCGTCGTTCGTCCGGATGTACAGGTTGGACCGCGCCAGCAGCGAAAGGTTCACTTGCATGCTCGTCGGCCGCGCAAGCATGTTAGCCAGCCCGTTGGCCACCAGGATGCGAAAGGCGGGCAACTTGTTCCGGTCGGGGGCGTCGTTCTGATAGATGTCGTACACCCTGCGGGCGTAGGCGATGCTGTTTCTGTAGCCCTTCGAGCTTCCCCTGGCCCGCTGGACCAGCGCCACCGTAAGCGCAGAGGCCATCTGACTGCGGGCGCGGTCGGGGATAGGCCTTCCCTCCTTGTTGAGCGTCTCGACGACGAAGTCCTCCAGGCCCTGCTCCCACAGGGGGCCGCTCATTTCGTACTCTTCCTTGGTCCAGTCCATCAGCTCCTGGGCACGTTCGCGTCGGTAGGCGACGTAGAGCATCTGGATCGAGTGCTTGAGGAAGTTGACGTGTCCGCTGCGGAGGGAGTTCTCGGCAAAGTCCCGGTCGGTCGCCTTGGCGTTGGCCTCGCCGGTCAAGGTGAATTCCTTGTGAGTCGGTTCGATGAACCTCCAGTCCGCCGCCCAGTTGATCGCCGGTGACTCCGGATTGCGTGGGTTCTCGATGTAAGTCAGCCGACCGTTCCACGCAAGGTTCTTCATAGCGAACAGCACGAGTCGGTCGGTGTTGAGCGAGTCGATGTCGTTCAGGTCCCTGTCCTGGCAGATGTGGATCCCGTAAGTCGTCCAATACAGCCCGTGCGGGACCACCTGCCTCCAGTCGAGAGGTCCGAACCTTTCCATCAGCCCGAGCATCCATTGCGGGTCCATCTTGTAGACGTTCCACAGCACCTGCGCCCGTATGAACGAGAGCACTTTGATGCGGGCCTCGGAATGCTCATCGCTGTTGATGAGCGCCGAGAGCTTCTTGTCCCGCTCCGTCGTCAGCTTCGGGGGGGCGATGCCCGGACGAACCACCCGCACCTCCAGGTCGCTGCTGAGGCGGTTATAGATGTCGAGCAGACCCTCATCGATTTGCACGTCCTCGGCCTTCAGGAGGTCGGCGTAGGCGGCGACGGCCTCATCCGTGAGCAGGACGGCGAGCTGATCGGACTGAATCGTGCGTTTCCCCTGGCGACGCAGGTCCTTGTCGAGCGGGGCCTCTGCGATGGGCCTGAACGCCTCGATTGCCTCTTCGGTGGTCTCGTAGGGCGCCGCGCCCAGCAGCCGCTGCATCTGTGCAGCCCAACGCTGCTTGTACGCCATGTGCATCTCGTCCATGTAGGCGCCCATCTTGTTGAAGAATATCCATCCGAGTTGCTGGTACAGGACCAGGGACTTGCGGTTCAACGGGATCCCCCTGTCTCGAAGCAGCCGCGCCCCGTTGTACACCCACAGCCAACGCTCCTCCGGAGTGTGCGTCATCACCGAAATGTTCCAGGCCATGTTCCACGAATGAAACTTCCAGACGCCGGGGAAGTTAGGCTGGAGCTGGCAGATCAGTTCGGCCAGTTGCATCGCCTCATGGTGACGGCCGCTGTTCTTGAGTTCGTCCGCGCGAATCCAGAAATAGTTAATGAGGACGGCGCGCAGCCCGCCCGGCGCCATGGTCAACAGCGTCTTTGCGGGGTGATTCTCCGCCACGTCGGGCGGGTTGATCTCGTACTGCTCGCTCAGGGTGTCGAGCGTCCCATGTAGCGTCGCGGCCGCCGCAAGAAGGCCCGCAGCCGCGAGGACCCATATAGCCTGCATAGTTTTCGGGCCAATCAACATCTTCGCACTCCTACACCTGCACCCGCGCTAACTCCCGCTTGCGGAAGATGAGGCAGGCGATAATCAGCAACAGACCCGTCTGGACACAGAGCGTCCAGAGGTAAGTCTCGCCCAGGAAAGCCCAAGAGATATTCATTCCGTCAACGAGAGAATCGGCGGGGGAGGTGCGGGAAAAATCGGGCAGAAGCTTGTTCATTATCGTAACGACGCTCGTGCTGAAGAACCCGAATACCCCTCTACCGGCATAACGAGGGTGCATGGCGCCAGAGAGATACTCCCGCGCTATCTGGAAGGGCAAAACGGTGAAGCAGACCAGACAGGCAACCGGAAACGAGGCGAAGCTCCCCGCCATGACCCCCAGCCCCGCAAGGAAGACCAGTTGGACGAAGATCATCGCCATCCCGCGGACGAAGTTAGGGCCGAACGAGCCTACCTTGTAGAGCACCCCCACATCTTCCCAGAGGATCGTAACACTGGTGGAGAACCCCGTCTTGCGGTCAGGGACGTTGATGTATCGCACGACGGTGTGCCCATCCTCATCCACCAGGCGGGCCGAGACCGTCAGAGTCACCGGTACCTCGGCGAAGTCTTCGCGCCTCTCACTGTACATCAGGACGCCCGAGGGGTTCTGGACCTCGTTCTGGCTCACGAGGATGTTCTTGGGTGGTCTGCTCGCAGGCGTCGCCTTGTAGGTGATCTGGATAGTGGGATCGGCGACGATCTCTACGTTCTTACCGAGCTTCAGTACGCTTAGCTCTCCGCGGGACATCTCCTCCAGCCCGAAACCGACATAGAAACCGTTCGTACCGAGCCTTTCGACCCGACCGTCCACCCCGCTGATCCGCACAGGACCGCGGTAAACCAGCTTCCCTATCATCCGGGGGTTGCTCTCGATAAGGATCAGACCGCCCTTCGCGGTCCGTGATATCTCCCTGACCAGACCGCTCCCTCGCGTCTCCTTACCGGCAACTCGAATCCCCGAGAACCGCCAGACCATCGCCCGGTTCGGAGCAACCGACTGCATGGATTCCGACAACTGTTTGTAGAGCACTTTGGTAAACTCAAGATCGGCGGCCTTCCGGTCGAGCCCGCCCAAGATGGCGTACTGTTCCAGCGTGTCTTCGTAGCTGCCGTCCTCCATGAGCGACTTTTTCCTAGCCTCGACGGCGGCGTTGATCCTGAGGGGCTCGGGTGAGACCCGCTCGCGGGCGGCGAAAATCTCTGTCTCCACGGCGCGGCGGTCGGTGGGGTTAAGTGCCTTCCCAGTGCGGAGATATTGGGCAAGAAAGTAGATCGCCCCCCCCGCCACCGCCAGCAGGACGGCATCCAGCAGCACCACGCCCAGCCACCTGCCGAGAATGTACTGCCACCGAGAGATTGGCTTGGTGGCGACGGAGAATATCTGCTTGCCTCGCACGTCGGAGGTTATGACTGCCGTTGACAAGAAGATCGTCACCAGGCCCAGCAGTACCGCCGTCATCGTCGCCCCGTACGATAGGAACGTGCGGATCCGCCCTGCGAGCGTCCCGTCACCCTCCATGAGGAACGGCAAGACCCCCAGCCCGACTGCGAGCAGGATAATGAACAGCCCCGCGACCTTCATTCGCAGGCACTGCCGGAACGTATGCCGAGCTACGGCCCAGAGGCGGAACATGCTACTTACTCCTTGTCCTCTTCCTCATCGTCGCCCATCAAGTCGTCGATCAAGCTGCGATCCGCCTGCGCCGGTTGCTGCTTGGCGGGCTGCGTGGGCGAGGGCTGTGCAGGCGCACCACGACTGATCAGACCGTCGATAACGTCGCCTGCGACCTGGGGTGGTTGGGTCGGCCGAGCTTCGCTGGGCATTTCGGCGGATTCCGGAGGCCGGGCAGCCGCTACGAGCTCTTCGATGACCTGCTCGCCCTCTGCCTCCGGTCCGGTGCGCAGGAATTCGGCCACCTCCCCACCGGCCAGCGCCCCCCCCGTGACCACACGCTGCTCCTGGGCCTCGGAAACAATCCTCAGAAAGAGCGACTCGAGCTTGTCGCGTGGAACCGTCACGTCCAGCAACTCCTTCCCGGACGCTGCCAGCACCTCCTGCACGTCCGCCAGCGTCTTCTCATCGAGCAGATCGGTGGTGATCTGCGTCCGACCGCTCTGCGCCAACAGGTCCCGCAGGGTCCCCTGGTCTCGCTTTCGCCCGCCGTAGAGGATGCAGACCCGGTCGCACACGTCCTCGACGTCGGCCAGCAAATGACTGGAGAGAATGACGGTCTTTCCGCGGGCGGCGAGCGTGCGGATCAGGTCCTTGAACTGCCTGGTCCCGATCGGGTCCATTCCGGCGGTGGGTTCGTCCAGGATGAGCAGGTCGGGATCGTTAATGAGCGCCTGGGCGAGCCCGATCCGCCGTTGCATGCCTTTGGAGTATTCGCCCACCTGGCGATAGGCGACGCCGGAAAGCCCCACCATGTCCAGGAGCATCCCGATCCGCCGGTGGCGCTCGCGGCGCGGCTGGCGGAAGAGCCTCCCGTAGAAATCCAGTGTCTCCTGGGCGTCCAGGAACGGGTAGAGGTACGATTCTTCAGGAAGAAACCCGATGCGCGACTTGATCGCCACATCTGTCGGGCGGCGGCCGAACACGGCGATCTGCCCGCGCGTCGGGAACAGCAACCCCAGGATCATCTTCAGCGTCGTGCTCTTGCCCGAGCCGTTGGGGCCCAGCAGACCGAAAACCTCTCGTGAGAGGATGTCCAGGTCCAGGTCCGCGACGGCCGTTACCTTCTCGCGAAGCCAGAAGTCGCGAAAGATCTTCGTCAACCCCGCCGTCTGTACCACACTGTCGTTCGCTTCGGGCATTGTTCGCTTCTTCGGCGCTCCCGCCTGTCCTTACGCATCCCGTCCGGTTTGGTTCGCCTACGAACCGCCCTTGGACTTTGCCTTTTCTTCCTTCTTGCGGCTGATCTGTTCTCGGTTGATTCCCTTTCGTATGCGCGGATCCGGGCGGATCTGCAGGACCATCTTCTGCTGGCCCCGGGGCAGATAGATGATCTCTACGAGGGGAGAATTGAGTATCTCCTCCCTCGTCGTCACCCAGAGACGTTCCATAAAGAACTCCGGCGATCTTTTGAACTCGGGGAGAAGCTGGGAGAATCGCCTGTAACGGCCTTTCGCCTGCTCGATCGTGGTGGTTTTGTCCGCCTGAGCCTCGGTGAGGATTCGGGATGCCTCCCCGAGCGTCGTGCTGGAGAGCAGCTCTTTGTCGATTCTTCGCAGCAGCGTTGCCGCCGCTACCTTGTCTCCGGACTGGCGGGCCGCGTTGTACTGCTGGATCAGACCCGTCTTGATCGATTCATCCGGCTTACCCGAGGCGCGGGCGGCGGTCGCAGGACCGTACAGGTCACCCACAAGCAAGCGGTAGTTGGGACCGGCGGCCTCGTTGAGTATGGTCACCGCTTCAGCCTTCGCAGCCTTTATCTTCTTGCCCTTGTTCGTAGAAGCGCGCTGGGCCTCGTCGTAGGCTAGCAGCGCCCGGAGCGGAACCGTCTTGTTTCCCATAAGCATCTTCTTGATCGTGATTCCTTCCCAACCGGAGTCGTCGACGCCCAGAAGCACCCTCAGCTCAGCCTCGGTCCCGTCGCGGATTTCGCGGAGGAATTCGGCCTGTTCGTCGCGCTGGATACTGTCGGCCGTCCGCCGGGCGGCAGCCTTGATCGCCACGTTGCAGATAATCGCCCGCAGGGCCTCCTCGAACGACTTCTCCTCATCACTGCGCCGGCCGTCCTGAGCATCCTGCCGATCCTTCTCCCGTTTCTCCCCCCAGCGCTCTATCGCGATTCCCTTCTTGTAGGCGAGCGATTCTCTGATAATGTAACTGCAAGCGAGCTTGACGTGCAGAAAGTTGCGGTCGCCGGTCAGGAGCGCCCCATCCTTCCCCGGAACCAACACCCCGGAGGACTGCCGCGAGAGCAGATCTTTCTGGGCTCTATCCTGGGGAGTCTCGTGCATCCAGAAGTCATCGACGATCACCGTTCTTTCCTGGACCTTTATAATCTCGATCTCGCCGACGGGGAACGGCCAGTTGTAGGCCAGGCCCGGTTCGGCCGTTCCCACGACCCGCCCGAACACCTTGACAATGCCCTGCTCTTGCGGCTCGATGTTTTCGATGCCCGTCAATAGAAAGGCCGCCAGCACGAAGATCATGATGATCCCGAGCAGTCTGAAACTCACTCGCAGCGCATCGGCCAGCGACTTGGCTGCCGGATCGATCTCGGGGGTCTCCACCTCGGAAGGCGAGCGGAATTCGTCTCTGTCAGGACTGTTCGCTTGTTCATCTACCATGCCGGACACTCCCTTATGGCCTATTCGCTCGTGCGTGGGTCAGAGCTCTCGGTCACCTCTCCTGGCGCCACAACCCCGGCGGCGGGAACGGTAACATTCACTACCGACGGTCCGCTCCGGAAGAATCCGATCGCCGGATTCTGCCCCTCGTCCATCAGGAAGACCACTCGACCCATGAACTGTATCTTCAAGGACTCCAGCGACCGCAGGAACATGCTCAGACCGGGATTCTCGTTGAATTTCGAGTAGTACACCGCCGCCGCCCGCGCTCCCTCCGAACGGATGTCCTGGGCCTTTCGCCTTGCAAATGCGAGTATCTGGTCCCCATAGGCCTTTGCGCTCTCCCTTATGGCGCTGGCCTTGGCGTCGCCTTGGGAATCATGCTCTTTGGCGGCCCCCTGGCGCTCTTCTTTCATGGCGTCGATGACCGCGGCGCTTACGGTCTCGGGCAGCCCGAGGTTCCTGATCCCCACGCGGACCACCTCCACTCCGTAGTCCTCCAGCGCCTTCTTCCGCACCTGCACGAAGATCTTCTCCTCCATCTCCGGGATCAGCATCGCCGTCGGGTCGGTGTTGATCAGATCCGCCATATCGTAGGTGGGGATGACCTCTTTCTTGTAGTTCCGCAGGAGGGCGTCGATGCTCTTTTGAGCTTTGTCGGGGGACTCGATCTTACTGTGGAACTTGACGGGGTCGCCGATCCTCCACGCACAGTACAACCCCACCAGGACATTATGGTTGTCGCGAGTGATCACCTCGTCGTACGTGTCATCGAAGACGTACGTGCGCGCGTCGTACTTAACGATCTTCTCGATCGGCCAAGGCCACTTGAAATGCAGCCCCGCGTCCTTGCTCCCGTCAAGTGACTGCGTCGTCCGCCCGAATCGCTTGATCAGCCCGTACTCGGTGAAGTCCAACTTGTACGCGACCGTGTAGATCAGCAGCACGGCCACGACCATCAATGCCAGCAACAGGATTCCCAGGTGTTTCTTCATCGTCGCGTTCCTCTATGTGTTCTCGAAGCGCCGGGCTATTCCTCAGCCTCTTCCTGGTAGACCCCCCCCATCGTCTCAACCTCTTCCCCCCAGTCCAGCCGGACTTCGACTCGGTTTGGGTCCACACCAAATACATACTTGATGCTGCCCGGGAGCACCGCGTCCCATGCGTCCATCCTGCGGTCGAAAGAGTAGACCTTCGGACTGGCCTGGAAAGCCATCAGCTCCCGTCGGAACGATTCGTATCGCGCCCGTTCGGACAGTTCCCGTTCCCAGCTCCAGGCCTCCGCCCGCGCAACGAGCACGCTCGCTTCGCCGGTATTCTTCGCGAAAAGCTCCTCCACTTCCATTTCCCGGGCATCGATGTTTCCAGCGTAGTCGAACGTCTCCGGTCCTGCGTCTATCTCCTTGAGCAGTGTCAGGTACGCTTTGTATCGCTCCTGCAGGTCTTCCTTGGCGGTTTCCCTGCCCAGAAGCTTCTCGCGGAGGATCTCCTCCTCCAGCGAGGAGATATTGTTATGGGCGTCCCGGATGGCGTCTCGGACCCTCGACTTCAGCTCACTCCATTCGCCGTGAAGCTGCTGTAGGCCGCGCAGCTCCTCAAGGGCACGAATCGCCATCGCCAACTCCAGCGCCAAGTCCGGGTCTCCGGCGACGTGGACCAGTGTCTTATGGGCCTCGGCCTCGGCTTGATAGCGTTTCACGTCCTTGCGCCGTTCGGCTTCGAGGACCTTCTCAAACTCCTCGGCGACCTCAGGCGGGGGGTGAGCGGCCAACAGCCCGACGAAAGTGATCTTCACACCCATATCCAACCGGTCCACGGCTGCCTGAATCCGCTTCTGCAGTTCGCGTGCGGCCCGTCCGCGACCGTAGGTCATGATCGCCTCGGGCCGGTTCGCCCCCGCACCGGGGACCGGTGAGTCGAGCGTAGCGCTCGCACAGTACTGAACCATCTGGCGGTGTGCTTCGGCCTTGAGAAGCTCCTTGGGATCTCGAACGGTGAACCCGTACTTGTACACATCCGTGATGACGTACTGAACGGGCACGACCAGCTTGATTACGCTGACCGACGCTGCCTCCTGGTCCGCCTTCCGCGCTTCCGGGGGGACTGCGACAAGAAAATCCAGCTCTTCACGTTGCTCGTGCGGGTGCTCCTTCGTCCAGAGGGAGACCTCGGCCTTGGTCGAATCGTCGTCCTTGTGGTCGAGCTCCTTCCAGCGATTGGGGTCTTCTTCACCCAGCCCGAGAACGATCTCGTGGACCTTCGCAACGTTGAACCGCTTGGAGTTGTCTATCGGCCAAGGCCACTTGAGATGCATCCCGGCGTTAAGGACACGATCGGGACGTCCCCAGTGCAACACCACGTGCTGCTCGCCCTCCCGCACGAAGACGATCGAGCTGATCCCGATCAGCACCACGGCGGCAAACACGAGCAGCGGAACAAACGCCTTCGACAGGAGTTGGTAGAACCACGTCCTCGAGACCTCGAACCCGAATTGGTAGTTGAGCGTTTCGGCGATGGAGTGACCGACACGGCCGGATTCGGCGAGAAGGTTGCAGAGGCGGCTGTCGAAGCTCGGACGGTACTCCTGCCCCGGGACGCGCGGGCGGTAGAGATCGAGGATGAAGTTCAGGAGGAGTTCGGCCGCCAGTACGATCTGAATGACTGGGGCAAGGTAGGCAACCACAAGATCGATCTTGAAGCTGTTCTGCGACGCACCGATCAGCCCACCGAGCAGCGCGGCCATAAAGAGCACGTTGGCCAGCAGATAGCTCCCCGTCGCCCGCAGCAGTCGCCACTGGCGGTCCCTGCCCATTCCGATGGCGTATCGGCTGAACAGGAACGCCGCGAACCCGACCACCACCACCAGAAGCATTCCTTGTTGAGGATTTGAGATCTCGTGGGTGAGTACGGTATCGAGCGGATCGATCAGCGCCTTACCCAGCGCACGGAGGAGCGGATAGCTGAGCAAGATCGCGGCGAACGCGACCTGGAGCCCCGCCCAGAGCAGCGTGAAGATTGGGACGATCCAGCGCTCGACGAAGGCGAGTCTGCTGGCGGCCGGTCTCAACTCCGCCCCGTCCTCAGTCTCGAAGATCGTCCCCTTGGTCGCCCCGTGTTTGGCGAGGTCTTCCAGCTCGGCCTCTTCGCGGCCAGCGAGCTGTCGGCAGTAGAACAGGAACCCCACCATCAGCCAGAGCGGGACCCCCGCCAGCGATAGCAGCATGGCGGAGAACGCCGCAAGCGACCCGGTATGCAACCAGATCACCAGCATCGCGGCGGTGATTCCCAACTGCACGAAGGTCCCGGCGATGGCAACGTTCTTCCCGCGTCTCTGGGCAATCATCTCGTAAGATTCTCCTGAATATCACCGGACCAGGCCTTCCATCGCCGGGGGTCGTTCGTGCTCACCATCCGGTGACTATGGACGGTATCAGGGGTCGGGCCTTGCTCCAATCGCCCGTCCCAGGCTACAATCCGCCGAACGGTAGAGAAACTTTCCGCCCCGGACGGCGTATTAGAGGTGCTCCTGAGCCTCGACCAAGCGGTAGAAAGTCCAAAATGATCAAGTTCTGGGCCATCTGTAAGAACACGTTCGTTCAGACGATTCGGCAGCCTGTGTACGGGATATTGATCCTGGTGACATTCGCGGTGCTGCTGCTGTCGTTGGCCCTTTCGGGCTGGACGATGAGCGGTAAGTACCACGCCTCCGACCAGAAGATGCTGGAGAATCTCGGGCTCAGCACGCTGTTGGTGTCGGGGTTGCTGGTAGCGGCCTTCAGCGCCTCCAGCGTGCTCAGCCGCGAAATCGAAGACAGGACCGCTCTGACAGTCATCTCCAAACCGGTCGCCCGCGCGACGTTCGTCCTGGGCAAGTTCGGAGGCGTGCTGGGGGCGGTGGCGGCGGCGTTCTACCTGTGCGGGGTGGTCTTCCTTCTCACGGTCCGTCATCGCGTCATGCCCGCATCCGTCGATCCGTACGACTGGCCTGTCATCGTACTGGGCGTCTCTGCGCTCTCGCTGGCGATCCTGACGGCGCTGGCGGGCAACTTTTTCTTCGGATGGTCCTTCATATCCACGGCGATCTGGTCCGCCCTCCTGCTGTTCTCGCTGGCGATGGGCGTCCTCAGCTTTGTCGGAAAGGAGTGGGCGATCGTCCCACTGGGGTACGACACTGCGGAGGACCTCGCAATCCATGTCCCACTTCTCGTAGCGATGGGGCTGATATTCATGGCCGTGATGGTCTTCGTGGCGGTGGCGGTGGCGGCGAGTACGCGCCTCGGGCAGGTGATGACGCTGCTGGTCTGCTGCGGGGTCTTCTTCGTCGGATCGATGCATGCGTACCTGTTCGGACATTGGGTGCGTTCCGGAAGGGCCCCGCTGGCCGGTCGGATTGTGGGGGCGGCATTCCCCAAGTTGACCTATTTCTTCCCGCTCGACGCACTTATGAAGAAGGAACCGCACATACCGGCCAGTTACGTCACGCTCGCCGGGGCCTACTGTGCGCTCTACGTGGGGGCCATTCTGGCGGTGGGGATGGCCTTGTTCGAACGGCGCCAGTTGGAGGTTCAGAGCTCTTCTTCCACCATGCCCGGGGCGGTGTCGCTGCTTGCGTGGACCGGCCGAGTCTGCGCCGTCGGGACAGGACTTGTCGCCCTGGTGCTGGGGACTCTCTCGCAGTTTCACACCGTGACGGGCGTCGCACTGATCGTGGGGCTGCTGGTCGCGGCTGCAGGCGGCTGGATGCTGTGGACCAACTTCGGAGCCGGGGTTCGCCGGGCGTACTGGGTGGCGATGGTAGTCACAGCAGGAGCTTTGGGCCTTTTGGGGGTCGTAGCCTTCTTCCCCCAATGGATGGGCGTCCAGCAAACGGAACCTGCGCGCGTTATCACGGTGGCCGGTTGCCTTCTCGCCGTAGCGGTGGTCGCAATCTTGATCTTGCCGAAAACACGTCGCCATTTCAGATCATCCGCGTAATTGAGCTCCACAGCCCCATCTACCGTCGAACTACCCCGCGGGGACCGGTTCGGTCATGAGACGGGCGGTTGGGGGTTCCTCTGCGGGCAGCTCGCGGTGTAATTCCTCGCCGAAACGCACCAAGCGGGCGCTATTGAAGATCACCAGCGAAGCCGTCACCATGTGGAAGACGGCTCCCAGAACCGGGTTGATCATCCCCAGCCCCGCCAGGATCATCATCGCCACGATGAAGCCCCCGCCCAGCAGGAGGTTCTGGTGGATGACGTTTGTGGTCTTGCGGCTGAGCCGAACGAGGAACGGTAAGCGTCCCAGGTCGGTATTGAGCAGCGCTATGGTGGCGGAGTTGATCGCAACGTCGCTTCCGGCGGCGCCCATGGCGATGGACAGATCCCCCGCCGCCAGTGCCGGGGCGTCGTTGACCCCGTCGCCCACCACCGCTACGCGATGCCCCTTTCGCTTGAGAGCGGCCACCAACTCCAGCTTGTCGGCCGGGAGGACTTCGGCCTGAACCTCGGTACATCCCAGCTCGCGTGCGACGCGGCGGGCGACCGACCAGCGGTCGCCGGTGACCATCACCAGTTCCTTCAAACCCAGGGATCGGAGGTCTTCCATGGCCTTCCGCGCCTCTTCCCGCGTGCGGTCTTCCAGCCCGATCCAACCCAGCAGCTTCCCCCCGCGAACCACGTACAGCGTGCTCAGGCCCTCCGGTTCCGCATATTCGGGCCCTTGCATCGCATCAAGGCTCACGCCCTGCTCGCTCACCCAACTGCTCCGCCCCACCAGGATCGCCTCTCCCCCCACCTTTGCCCGGACCCCTCGGCCCGAAATCTCCTCGAACTCGTCGGTCTGGTCCAGTTTCACGCGCGCCTTGCTCGCCACGGCGACCACGGCCCGCGCGACGGGATGCTTGGAGAGCTGCTCCGCTGTCCCCGCCGCCGACAGCAGGTCCGCCCCGTCCACGCCGGGCGCGGGAAGGATCCGCGTCACGGACAGTTCCCCGGTCGTCAGTGTCCCGGTCTTGTCGAAGACGAAAGCTGTCACGTCCTTCGCCAGCTCGATGTTGGAGACGTCCTTGACGTAAATTCCCAACCTGGCCGCGCACGACAGCGCCGCGACCATGGCGGTCGGAACGGCGAGGACCAGCGCGGCCGGACACGCGACCACGAGCATCGTCACGGTGCGATCCATCTCGCGCGTGAACAGCAGGACCGTTCCAGCGAGCATCAGGATCGTCGGCGTGTACCACCCCGCGTACCGGTCGATCATGCGCATGATGGGGATTCGGGTTTTCTCCGCCTGGAGGATGAGCTTCTGGACTTTTCCGAGGGTGGTGTCGGCCCCGGCGCGCGTGACCTCGACGTCGATGGCGCCGGCGAGATTGTTGGTCCCGGAGAACACCTCGTCGCCGACCGACTTATCGACAGGCAGCGATTCGCCGGGAATTGAGGCCTGATTGACCGAGGACTGACCCTCGACGACGGTCCCGTCTGCGGGGACGTTGCCGCCCGGGCGGACGCGAACCACATCGCCCGGCCGCAACTCGCGCGGATCGACCAGTTCCTCGGCGCCGGCGGAGGAGATGCGATGGGCCTTCTTCGGTGAGAGGCGAACCAGTCCCTCGATGCTCGCCCTGGCCCCCAGCGCCGTGCGGGTCTCGACCAGGTTCGCCAGAAGCAGGAAGAACGCCACCACTCCGGCGGCCTGGTAATCTGCGGTCGCCACGGCTGCGATGACCGCCAGCGCTACCAGCTCGTCCATGTGCTTCTTGCCCTCGAGGAGGTGCTTGGCGGCATGGATGATGATCGGGATGCCCAGGAACAGCGTCCCGAGCAGCGCCAGTGCAGCGCTGTAGCGGTTGTAACTCTTGCCTCCCTCCTCGAAGGTGTAGTCGGAGAAGATCCACTGGGCGAAGTAGGAATTGATGACCAGTACCCCCCCGACAAGGATCCCGAGAATCAGCAGGCTCGCCCGACCGGTCTGTTTTTCCACAGAGTTCTTCAGGATGTCATGAGCCATGTGTTGCTCCACGAGGAAGCGCGCACGAGCACAGCGCGCAGAAACCAGGGCGCAAGTACACCATCGCAACTCTTACGACTCGTCTCATAGATAAGTTCTTTCGTAAGAGGGAATTTTATAGAGCCCCGAGGGACGGATTGCAAGCAGGCCGGTCCGCCATGTCGCCGAGGCTACCCTTGAGCTCGCGAACCCGTGCGCCGCAGGCAGTCCGAATACGGCCCCGTCCGCGGGGCCGGGGGAATCCTAGAATGTGATGAATCGGCGAACCTTGACTGACCTCCGGGCGCCTCTTAGGATAGGGCAAGAGTGCAAGGATGAAATTCAAGTGCGACAAGTGCAGTAGACCCGCCACCGTCCACCTCACGGAAATCAGGAAGGGGCGGAAGATCGAGAAACATCTCTGCGAGGACTGCGCAGTCTCGGAGGGCGTCACGATCAAGCCCAACGTCCCCATCAGCAAGCTGTTGGAGGATTTCATCCTGCAAAGCCCGGCGGAGGTCTCTGAGCGGACGTGCGAGATTTGCGGGATCCGCTTCTCGGAGTTCCGCAAGCACGGGCTGTTGGGCTGCCCGCACGATTACGACGCTTTTGAGGAGGCCCTCCGGCCCCTGCTGGAGCGCACCCACGAGGGCGCCGGGCAGCACGTCGGGAAAGTACCGCGCCGCGCGGGACCCGACCAGAAGAAGATGAACGCGCTGTTGAGGCTGCGCGCGCAGCTGAAGGCCGCCGTGGTCGCGGAGGACTACGAAGAGGCCGCCAAGCTCCGCGACCAGATCAAGGACCTGGAGACGACTCCATGAAGCTCGCCGATCTGACCGAGCACGTCGGTGAATGGCTTCGCAGTACCGGACCGATGCACGACGTGGTGATTTCGTCGCGCGTCCGACTTGCGAGGAACCTGGCGGGAATGCCCTTCCTGACGCGGTGCGGCGACGCCCAGCAGCGCGAACTGGAACAGAAGCTCCGCAGGGAGGTCCTCGCCGCCGACGTCGCCGGCGAAGTGTTCTACGTTGACAGAGCCAATTCCGAGGAGACCGACCGCGAAGTGCTGGTGGAAAGGCATCTTATCAGCCGGCAGCACGCCGACGCCAAACATCCTCGCGGAGTGGCCGTCAGCGGAGACGAGACCGTCGCCGTCATGGTCAATGAGGAAGACCACCTCCGCATCCAGGTCTTGCGAAGCGGGCTACAGCTGCAGCAGGCAGTCGGCGAGATCAGCCGCATCGACGACATGATGGAACAGCGCCTCGATTTCGCCTTCCACAGTCGCTACGGGTATCTGACCGTCTGCCCCACCAACGTCGGGACCGGGCTGCGCGTCAGCGTCATGCTCCACCTTCCCGCCCTGAAGATGAGCGGGGAGATCGAAAAGGCCTTCCGCGCAGCCGGAGATATGCGCCTGGCGATAAGGGGACTCTACGGGGAGGGAACCGAGGCCAGCGGTGATTTTTTCCAGATCTCCAACCAGACCACACTGGGAAAGAGCGAAGAGCAGATCGTCGAGGAGTTCGTAGGACAGATCATCCCGCAGTTCATCGAGTACGAGCGTCGGGCCCGCGAGGGGCTGCTCTCCGGCCGCCCTGAGGCCATTGACGATAAGGTCTATAGGTCGCTGGCGTTGCTGAGGGCGGCACGGACGATAAGCTCCGACGAGACGATGTACCTTCTGTCGCTGGTGCGCCTGGGCGTGCACCTCGAACGTGTCAAGGACGTGCGGTTGGAGACGGTTAACGAACTGTTCCTCTTGACCCAGCCCGCTCATTTACAGAAGATACTTCGCCGCCCGATGGAAGCGAACGAGCGCGGCCTCGCCCGCGCGGAATACATCCGGCGGCGTCTCAGTGCAGACTGAACGGCCACGGAAGGCCGGGCGAATCCGCTGGTCGGGTCGTTCCCGGTGGAAGGGCGGCTTCCGCGGGCGGAGAGATAAGGCTATGGCGATCCAACTGGGAACGGTGGCGGCCATCGGATTCGATGACTTCCCGCCCGCCGAGTGGCTGGGATGCTTCCGCCAGCTTGGGTGCAGCGCCGTCCAGGCCTATCGGAACCAGAATGCCCGGATTTCCGTGCAGCAGATGCAGGAGGCAATCGCGGTTGGTGAGATGCCCTGCGACAGCCTGCACGGGATTTACGGGGAAGAGTTCGATCCATCGGCCCCCTCTGAATCGGCGCGCCGGTTTGCGGTGGACACGTTCAAGTCCGAGGGTGAGTTGGCGCTGAAGCTCGGCGGCCCGCTGGTGATAGTGCACGTGGCGACCATACGCGAGGAAGGTATCAGCGACTCCGAGCGGGTGACCCGCATCGACCAGCTCAGAAAATCCATCGCCGAACTCGGCGAATTCGGGTACGGTCTCGGAGTTCGCTACGCCTTCGAGAACCTCCCCGGGTATCACGCGATCGGTTGGGACGTGGGGGAGCTGGCGGGTATCCTCGACGAGCTCGGGGCGCCGAATACCGGTCTGTGCTACGACACCGGACACGCCAACATGGTCGGTGACGCGGCGGAGGCTGTCCGCGGGACCGGCGGGCAGTTGATGTACGTGCATTTCTCGGACAACTCCGGTACCGGCGACGACCACGAGATGCCCACCTACGGATCAATTGACTGCGATGCCGTCGCTCGCGCCCTTCACGAAGAGAAATACCAGGGGACGATGATGCTCGAGGTCTTTCACGGCGTAGAGAGGCTCAAGCAGATGATCGACGAAGGAACCGCCGAACGCCTCGCCCGCATCGTCCGGATCGCCAACGGTCAGGGTGCGCACTCTACCACTTGAGTTCTTGCCGTCCGTCACGGCTTAGCATAGATTCCCCGCATGCCCGACAGGTCCGCTCTCAAGATTCCCGCTGCCTCCGCGCATGATGCAAAGGCTCAACCCCACCGGATCTGGTCGCTGGTGGTGGTGGGCGTACTCATGCTCGCCGCCGTCGGCGCCACGCTCACCCGCGTCTCGAACTTCGACGTGTTCTGGCACCTCGCGTCGGGCAGATGGATGATCGAGCATGGGCGAGTTCTGGACTTCGATCCCTTCAGCATCGATCCGCAGGCCGAGTGGATCAATGTCCACTGGGGCTTCCAGGTGATCGTCGCCCTCCTGCACTCGGTGGGCGGTTTCGAGGCGCTGTCGGTTCTCAAGGCGGCGCTGGGGGCGGCGGTGATAGGAGTCTTCGCAGTGGGGATGCGGCGTGAGGTCCCGCGGGGATGGCTGATCTTCAGCGGACTCGGACTGCTCTGCATGATCGTCCCCCGCGTCCGTGTTCGACCGGAGGTCTTTACGCTGGTCTTCCTGATGGTGACCATCATCCTGCTCGAAGGCGTGCGGAGGGGCGGTCCGCCGAGGCGATTGTGGTGGGCCGTCCCGCTGATGCTCGTCTGGGTCAACATGCACGGGCTTTACGTCCTCGGGTTGGGAGTGATCTGGGCATCCGTGATTGGGGCGTGGATCGATCGGCGGATGAAGCGCGAATCGCTTTCTCGCCCGCTCCTGACGCACCGGGCGCTGGGCCCGATCCTCGCGGCGACCGTGGCGGTCCTGGTGAGCCCCTGGCCGCTCGAAGCGGCGCTGCACCCAATCCTCCTGTGGACGCGCGTCTCCGGCCGGGCGTTCTACTACACCTACGGCGTGGCCGAACTCCAGCCGACGTGGTCTGCGCTCGCCAACCATCCCGGGGCGATCCTGCTGGTGCTGCTGGTGGCGGGTGGAATGATTGGAAACCGAAAGCAACTTCCCGCATCCCACGCGATCTGGCTGGTGGCGTTCACGGGTTTGGGCCTTCTTGCGCGGCGCAACGTCGGGCTGGGCGGACCAGTGGTCGGGTATCTTCTGGCGTTCCACGGGGGGGCATTGCTTCGGCGAGTCGGTGCGCGGCGGCCGGACTGGAAGCGTTGGGGTTCCCTACTCACTGCGGGCATGATAGCGTTGACGGTTCTGGTCACACTTGCGACGGCGAGCAGTTGGATATGGCGGAAGCTCGACTGGCGGGAGCGCAGGTTTGGGGCGGGACTGCTGGCGAACCATTATCCCATAGAGACCGCGAAGTTCCTCGCAGAGCTGCCCGCAGAGGGAGATCTGCTCTGTGACAATTTCGGAGATGCCGGTACGTTCATCTACCACAGCTCGCCACGGCGACGGGTGTACATGGACGGGCGCCTGGAAGTCCACTCCCCGCAGCGGTTCGAAGATCAGTACCGGATCACCACCGCCATGCGGACGCCGAAAGGCGCCGAGACCGTCGAGCTGCATCGGGACGTCCGATTCGTTTTCGTCCGGCACGACAGCGGGGAGAGGCTTGCGGCGCTGGTGGGCGCCAGCCGGTGGCGGCTCATCCACCTAGAACCTACGGGAGCCTGCTTCGCCGATACGCGCTGGAGCCACCACGCACACATCGACCTGCCCCAACCCAACTTCGAAGATTTCGACCGCCCTCTTGGTCGCGACGGATTGGTGGACGGGTTTCCCTCCGCCAAGCGCCGCCTCTACGCGCAGAACCCTTCTCCTACCAACTATCAGCTCGGCGCCATGCTCCTCTCGCTCGGCCAGTACACCCCCCTCGCCGCCGCCACCTCCGCCGACCGCGTCCGGCGACGGTGCACTCTCCTGGCGATCCGCTATCTAACCGCCGCACAAACGGAGGATCTGATGCCCTCCGGAGCACTGAGCGGGATGGCGGCGAAGGCGTATCTGCAACGCGCCCTCCGAGAGAACGCCGTTCCCTCGATGTCCGTCCCGGTGGACATGAACCTGGTCCGCGCGCTTGTGCTGTACCGGCGGGTGGACTTGAGCAGGCTCGAAGATCCCAGCGTGCGGGCATTCGCCCAGTATCAGATTGTCACGCTGAAGGCTGCGGGGCAGACCGACCTGGCCGATGAAGCTATGCGAAAGTTTCTCGCTCATCTCCCACCCCGCGAGCAGGTTCTCCCACCGCGGGATTATCTCGAGCTGCGCGACGAAATACGGACGCACCTGGACCGCGCCCGCGAGCGTCTCGGTGAACTCGACCGCGAGGACCTGCCCCTTCTGCAGCGGATCGACAGATTGACGTCGCCGGAGGTGGGGCTGATGAGGCAGGCGACGGCGGAGCTCCAGGGACGACCTGCCCCGACCTCGGAGGTTTTGTTCGCCCACGGCGATCTGCTGCTTCGTCAGGGCAGGGTGAGCGAAGCACGCCGCCTCTATTCCGAGGCCGCCATCGGCGCACCGCGCGCCTGGGAATCTGCCCTTCGCGAAGCGCTGTGTGACTGGGCCGAGGGTCGCTTCTTCCCCGCCGCCGACGCGATGAGCAAACTGACCGAGACGTCCGACGAACCCATCGTCCGCTACTATCTCGCGGTGCTCCTGGAACAACTCGGGCGGTACGAGGAGGCGAAGATCGCCATCGCGGAGGCACACACCACGGATGCGTCTCTGGGGAAACTCGTGGAGCGAATCCGCCGACGCCTTGAGGAGAGATGACGCCCTATCCTGCAGGCTGCGCTAGCGCCGAGCGGTGCCTATCTTGTTCTCCGTCCCGCTCAGGAGGCGGCGGATGTTCCGGCGGTGGCGGATCACGATCAGGACAGCCATGGCCGCTGCGAAGATTCCGAGCGGCCAGAGCCCGGTCGGGGGCCAGTTGAAGGCGGCGAACAGTGGGAGGAACGCTA
>SDBS01002051.1_pt1 | contig 20292 bp, 17 predicted proteins | sample 2277091 | NCBI WGS metagenome assembly SDBS01 (sample SAMN10404972, study PRJNA504765) | marine sediment metagenome | isolation source: marine sediment core GS10_PC15, 163 cmbsf | place: Arctic Ocean: Southern Knipovich Ridge | collected 2010 | reverse complement strand
GAGACTCGATGCTTCTCCCAATTCTTCTCTGCGTTTCCCCCATCCCATTGAAATCCAGTACACCTGGACAACTCTTCCATAGAATCCGCCAATGCTGTATATGTCTAGTATATACATTCTTCGGAAGATGCGCAAGTGGAATGATTGAGGTACAACGTCTAGCGGTCTTGCTCTGAGCGATATACAGCCCGGGGGTGGGGGGGTGAGCTACATGATATCAGCACACAGTGCAATATAATCTTTATTATATTTCATTGCATGAGGGAGAACTCATCTGTAGGAGAGGCCAGTTTCGTACATCGTGACAATATTCTCCGGAGGGACATCGGCTTGAAAATTATGGCTTGGCCCGAAAATATACCCGCCCTCTGGAGACATGATATCGATCATTCTCTCCACTTGATCCTTCACCTGCTGAGGAGTTGCTATTGGGATGATGTTTTGCACATCCATGCCTCCCCAGAATACAACCTCGCTACCAAACTCCTTCTTCAGTCCTCTAGGATCCATATCCGGACAAGATTGCTGTAATGTGTGGATGATCTCAACTCCACTGTCGATGAGATCACTCAACAACGGACGGAAGTTGCCACAACAGTGAAGTGCGAGCTTGGCAGGTGTGTACTGTTTAATGTGGTCGAAATATTCTAGATGGTAAGGCTGGATCATCTCTCGATACATCTTCGGCGAAATCAACGGGTTGAGCTGTCCGCATAGATCATCTGATACTTTGAAGATTTGGAGGAATTCGCCAACTTCTATTAGGAAGTTCTTCACGCGTTCTTTTTGAATATTTGTAATCACCCTCAACAGTTTATGTGCGAAGCGCTTATCAACACTGAGATCCATTAAAAACCGCTCAAATCCCCGTAGGTACCAGCACCTCTCAAAGATTTGCGCCGATGTCATGTTACCCACTATCGCAAAATCGGTATGGTGATACAGTTGTTCCGCCTTCTCTCTTATTCCCTCCGTATACCCGGGATCATCGATATCCAAACGGAGCGTGTGCTCAATCTCGCCAATTTCGACCTCGGCAAGCGGCGATCGAACGATATCGTAATATGCACCACCGCAAGAAGGGGCGTAGGTAATTCCCCATTCATCGATGAATCCCCCATCTTCCAAAACGACTTCTTCACGGTTCTTGGGCTTTCCAGGCCTGATTCCCCTCAGATCAATGTGGAACTTGAGCAATAGCTCTTCGGGGACATCCACGTTCTGGAATCTTTTCTGCATGATGATTACATTCTCTGACGCAGGATCTTCTGTGCCGAGAAACTGCTGGAGGGCGATTAGCGTAGCCCGATTCATCGTGGTCACACTAATTGAACCTAGGTCGATCGGCACCCGATCGGGTTGCTTGTGTTGGATCGCCAGAACAACTCTTTCCCGTTGGATCATGAGTTTTGTCCCTGCCCATCTTCATGGATGGGGTTGCGTGCTTGAGGTTATTACCCGAACATTTCCCAATTGCTCATTGCTATAATTGTTACAGGAGACTACCCCCGTCGATAGACTACGCATAATTCAGGACCAAGAATTAATTGGCATTCGGGAACCAGACCGAATTGGATCGGAGCAAATCACGAATGCATTATTGTTGCGCATAAGGACTCTTTCGGTATTCACGATCAATGGCGTTGATTCTCGCAACCTTTGGTGCAGATCGTCCTCCCCCGAACTCTGATGCGAGCCAGTGGTCGAGGAGTATCCGAACCAATGCAAGCCCCACAACCTGGGCGCCAAAGGTTATGATTTGCGCATCATTGCTTTTACGAGCCCGCTCCGCTGAGTAAGGATCGTGCGCACAGGCGGCTCTCACGCCTGGAACTTTGTTGGCGACCATAGCCATACCGATCCCCGTTCCACAAATAAGAATTCCCCGATCTTTTTTCGTATCTGTCAGCTGGGCGGCTAGTGTGTGTGCGATGTCGGGATACAAATCAGCCGTGTCTGGACTGTTTACCCCGATATCAATCACTAGATGTCCTAGTTCCTGAAGGTATGCCTTAACATCTTCCTTCAATTCGAAACCAAATCCGTCACTGCCTAGCAATATCTCCATGAATCCTGATCTCCATTCCAACAATCTCTCTGGCGCATCTTGTTCACAAAGAGCGAATCGCACTTATAGATCTTCGTTTCGTCTGCTCACTTGCATCAATGGCAGCTCCAAGTATGCCCGCTTCATTCTTGAAATTCGTGGGAATGACCACTTTGGATGGTGCTATAAATGCAGAAAAACAATCGAGATTTTCGCTGAATCCTCTGCCCGGGAGAAATATATCTGGTCGAAAGATGAGCTAAAGCTCGGTCAAGACTCGACTAAACCGGGTTTCCCGGCCCGACCAACTCAAGTTTTCCCGCGTCATCGCACCCAACTAATGTCAACTGCCTGAGTGTCATCCTGCTAGCGCGAACTGCTCCTGATATTTCTGATCTCCATGCATACCCCAGGCCTCGAGCGCGGTTCTGAGCTCCTCAAATTCTTCGGCTGCCTCCCCGAGAGGGGTGTCTTCCATCACAGCGTCAATAGCCCGCCGCATAGCTCTCGCACCGGCTCTTGCCCCCATCGGATGGCCGTGGATACCGCCACCGGCTCCGATGGCCACGTCAGTTCCGAGTAAATTCATTATGTAGGGTACGGTTCCGGGAGTAACGCCTCCTCCAGCGTGGGTCATGACAGATTTGAGATGGTAGAAGGGGCTACTGCAGACCTGTTTAATGCGCAGGAATTTCTCTTGAATCCCTCCGAACTTCACGGACGGGACGTAGTCAAGGTAGAAATCCGCTCCGCAGATCCTGGAGAGTTTCGCCCCAACAATCGAGCTCATTCCCGAGGTGGCAGAACTCGAGATCGCCCCCGAGAACGCAGTGTGTGCCGCGATTGGCACATTTATTTCCGGATCCTCGGCCAGCATCCGACAGCCTGAGAAGCCGGTCGTGAAGATGTCGATCATCAACGCATTCGCACCAGCCTCGATGGCACGTAACGCATGTTCGCGAAGACGGTAGGATTCGTCGGTGATATTGACAGTATAGAGTGTTTTCTCCCCCTTCTCTTGATCCGCGCGCTCAGCAGCTTCCATATAGCGGGCGACACGCTCTGACACCGGGGAGAATGCGGGTGAGCCCCCTAACAACTCGTCGTCTTTCACCCAATCTACACCGCCAACGGCCGCTTCATACAATATCTCGGCTCCAACATCGGGTTTAAATCCGGTGCAAGGCTTGATCATATTATTGAGTAGCGGCCTTTCCTGCACCCCAAGCAAATCCCTGATCCCCTGGATCCCGAATTTCGGGCCTTTGAATTGGGAAATAAAAGTTTGGGGGAATTCCAGATCTAGGAGCTTAAGATTGACCATTGCGGAGATGTTGCCGATGACCGAGGAGAGCAAGAGGGGTATATTGTCGTAGAAATTAATCCACGGAAAGCCGATACGCAGCAAATACCAGCGCAATGAGTCATATGGAACGGCCGAAGCGGCTTCGAAATCCGGGACGCTATAGATCGAGACCACTCGTCCAGAACTCTGCCGGCGAATAGCTTCTGTTTCAAATGGAACCTGTGTCCAGGTTCCCGTGGTTTGTTCAAGCGCAAGCGCCACAGCTCTCCGGTGGATATCTGCGTCCGGAGGTGCACCCAGCAGATAGGTTGCAACGACATATTCATCAGGTGCGAGGCTTTCAGGTATGGGTGATAGAAAATTGTCGATTTTTGTATTCATTCTTTTCTGACTCTCCTTTACGACTTACAACTCCAGTATCTGCTGAATAGCTCTCCGATATCTAGCCAGTTTTTTTTGATGTTCCCTTTGCCGCCCGGGATGCGGATCATAATGTCTTGCCACACTGGAAAGGGCTCGGCAAGCTTCGGTGAGGTCATTGATGCATCCAATAGCCAAACCGGCGAGCATCGCTGCACCAAGCGTTCCCGGCTCAGTCTGGTGGATCACGTCAATGGGGATTCCCATCATGTCAGATTTGAGTTGGGTCCACCAGCGGGAGCGGGAACCACCACCCATTGCACGGATCGATTCAACGATCACGCCCTCGGACTGCAACAGCGATAGCGTATTGACATGGTCGTAGGCGATACTCTCCATGAATGCGCGGATGATGTCGATTGGTTTGCTTGCAAGGGTCAATCCGAATATCGCCCCGTGCAGTTTCCGCCCATCTGGCCAGTAGATAAAAGCGCCAGAGAGGTAGGGAATGGCCAGCACGTGGCTGGGCGACGGATCAACTTCGGCGAGCTGCTGATCAAGCTGTTCGATTGATACTCCCGTCAGATTCCTGGCCCAGTTGAGTACGGCCGTACCGGTTGGGCAGATCGCCCAGACTGCTCGACCGGCGGAGCCGGGGTGAGGCGTGATCGACAGGCCTCGTAGTAGCATTGTGGCGGAGGGGAGCTCGGTAGTCGCAATCAGCATATTCTCAAATGAGCCGCTCGACATGCAGATCTCCCCTACAGAGGAGACACCAGCCCCCAATGCTGAGCCATTGAGATCGGAGGAGCCAACAGCCAGGTAAAATGGTGCTGAAATCCCCCAATCTTCCAGCAGCTCCTGCTTCACTTTACCAATCATCGTCCCCCATGGCAGGACCTCGGGCAGGAATCTCGCATCAAGATCGTGATCGGCGAGGCGATCCAACGCCCAGTTTTTTGTGTTCAGGTCAAAGACCTGCCAGCGGGATGCGATGGCGGGATCAGCGGCATAACGTCCGCACATACGCAGGGCCAGAAACTCATGCCATCCGGGGAAATAAGTCGCTTGTCGAATGATCCCGGGTTGGTTGTCATGCCACCAGAGCAAGCGGCTGAAGGGATCCATCCGTTCGCGCATATGTCCACACGAGAAAGCCCATGGTTCTGGCAGTGGCTCGTCCTCCGGCGGGATTTCAAACTCCGCCCCCCGGATATCTGCAGCCATAATACATGATGCCAGTGGGTTGCCATGCTTATCGGTTGGAAAATTCTCTCTTACAGAGGCGCAGATGGCGACGGCGCGTGGTGGATCCCGCTGCAGCTCATCATGCCGCATCAGTGTACCAACTAAAGTATGGACGGCCTGCCACACTTGCTCGGGGTCCTGCTCCCACCAGCCCGGCTGGGGGTGCTGGGGGATCAGATCAGCGCGCTCCATAGCAATCATTGGGCCGTCTTCACGATATGCTCCGATTTTGACCGAGCTCGATCCCACATCGATTCCCATTAAGCTCATCGCAGACTAACTCCGGTAAAATTGCAGCGCTCACAAAAAGGTTAGGTCGACTTGCCGCGTGCTGGTATCGACCAGATGGCTTCGACAATTTCCTTTCGGACCGCATAGAACGCATCGTAAATATTGATCGTACCATTAGCATCCGACACCCATAGCTCGATCTTGTCACCAACATCCAGCTTGTCGGCTTCACCTTCGAGCAGGACGCGGCCGTGTTCCTGGGAGAGACCGATCACAGTTGCCCCCTGTGGATATTTCACCTTGGGTAAACCGTAGTAGGTATCGATGGCTTTGCGCCCCAAATCGATGATCGCAAGGTTTTCTGCTCCCGGTCGTCTCTGCCGGCTGATGATCGTCGTAAGGACGGTCAGTGCCGGTTGAAATTCCCTGACGCCAGCGTCATAGAAGGCAGTGTCGTTCAGCAGGTAGGTTCCAGCCTGGATCTCTGTAATACCTGGAATATCAAACATGTAGGCATAGGTGAAGGTGCCCGATCCCGAGACGATCTTGACTTCAATGCCGGACTCCTCAAGGTAGGTGCGGGTATCGACCAGGGTCCGATTGGCCATTTGTGAATTTTCTTTACGTTCTGATGGTGGCATCTTCATGGTGCAGTGGCCGTCATACCCCATCAACCCCATAAAGCGTAGGCCCGGGAGTTCAAGGATCGTTCGAGCCAGCTGGAGCGTGGGTTCGTTGGGTTGGACGCCACAACGGTGATGCCCGATATCGACTTCGATCAGGACCCTCACACTCGTGTCATGGGCAGCAGCTGCGGCGGATATTTCCTCGACGTTTCTGGCGCTCTCCACAGCGACTATTACGTCCGAGTAGGAAACCAGACTAATCAAACGCTGGATCTTGCGTGGACCGACGATCTGGTTCGCGATAAGGATGTCGCGAATCCCGGCTTGTGCGAGGCATTCGGCTTCAGATAACTTGGCGCACGTGATCCCGACTGTGTACGTTGGATCAGCCTGCAAATGTGCCAGCACCGGTGTCGCTTTATGGAGCTTCACATGTGGGCGGAGTTTGACTTCTTTTCCCCTAAATATTTCTGACATAGTATGGAGATTCTTCTCCATGCTCTCTAAGTCTAATAAAAGTGATGGAGTATCGAGTTCAAACTTGCGGAGTCCGATGTCACACTCGCGCTCACTCATTTATTATCCTTTTGGCCATTATTTGACCCATAACATGGTCCACAACGAACTTCAACAGTTACTCGAATAAATGGTTTAGTAATTTTGCGTCCCTTATTTATTTCGAATTATTGTGGTCTGATATCTGTTCTTTGGAATGAGTGAGAAATAGTGATCTTGGAGTTGTTTTCAAGGGGAACATCTCAATATCTTGGAACTATTTCTCCCGCTTGAACCTTGGTTTGAACATCAAGAATTGCGTGTTCTTGCAGGATTTTTTGTAAAATAATTTTCGATGCATTATCTGATGACCTTGTTATTATTGCAGCTGATGTGTCGTCGTCTCCGATGAGGGCCTTTGTTTTAGGTGATAATGGTTTTGAAGAAATCTCAGTATTTATAATTGGCTCCATATGGTCGAAATTCCATATAGCTACATCAACTTGTCCGTCTACCAAATAGCTGCCAATTTGCATTAAAGTGATTTGGGAATAATCATCTTGATTTCTAGGAAACTCGATTTCAGTTAAATATTTTAGGTCGTAAGAGTCTTTATCCATTGCCACACGAATATTAGTATCTTCAAGATCGATCCCATTTCGGAAAAAAATTCTGTGATCGGAAACAAACGATTGAGGTGGCAATGTCAGGATTATCTCTTCCTTCGGTCCTGAAAGTTGTTTTGCAGCTAGGGCTGACATTACTGTAGCGTGGCACCGCCGATCTCTAAGAGCCTTTATTCGATTGTATGAACCACGGATAAATATTAAGTATGTTTCAATCCCGGCATCATTTAGCAAGGTATAAATCGCAGTTGCAAGGCCCTCGCATTTTGGGAATGACGGCATCGTGAGCGAAATGACCATTGGACCATCCGAGATGGTGTGCCAGAGCTTCGCTTCCGATTTGTGCTCGAGAAAGGAGCCAAGCTTCCCCCGACGCAGAATTTTTATTGCATCGAATTCCTCTAGATCATGGATTACATTCGAAATGGTTCCTGTGCTAGTCTTGAAACGTCCTGATAGTTCCCTAACGCTTGGGATGGAATCTCCCTCCTGAAGGGAAAGAAAGAATGCGCCAAGTGCTTCAATAAGCTCTTGACGTGATGGTTCGTTCCTGATTCTCAAATCGCATACTCCTTAATGAACTCAACCTGCCCACGTCTTGCAACGATGAAACCTCACATAATGAACCAATGGCTCGAAACCAAATGTATCAGGACTCAGTAGCTATTATAAATTCTTCCGACGAAGTTATGGGCCTCATAGAGCCTAGTAGTTACCATGAGCAGACTGGCATGCGCACTCGCAAAGCCCAGCAATGGTAAAAATCCAAGAGGCACGCACGGCAATTGTTAATCATCTGGTATAGCGTTGATGCACAAAATACTCGTTCGCAATAAATAATTCGGCTTCACCTATTGTGTCAAGGATGAGCCCCGAGATCTTCTGGAGTTCTCCGGCTTTCCTGTGGTTTATTCGATAATATATCAGCTAATCATCTTGCAGGAGGCGTGAACTGAACCCGGGAAGCGCTTGTCCTCCATCAACAGGGATAACAGCACCCGTAACAAAACTTGATTCTGGGCTTGCTAACCAAACGATCCACCGTCCAAGTTCTTCAGCGGACGCCATGCGAGCAAGCGGGAGTTCTCTAATAATGCGCGCGTAGAGCGCCTTCACGTCACCACCTGCGTATTTTAGATGAATAGGAGTATCGACTGCGCCAGGGGAGATGCAATTAACTCGGACAATGGGTGCAAGTTCCGCTGCCAAGGATCGTGTCAGATACTCTAGTGCTGCCTTTGTCAAACCATAGATAGATTGCCCTGGTACCGAGAAGGCCGCGGCTGTAGAGGATATATTAACTACTGCTGCAGACTCAGAAGCACGTAGATAGGGCAACATTGCTCGGGTTAGCAAATACGGTGCTCGCACATTAACTGCAACGTGATGGTCGAACATCTCCACATCAACGTCTTCGATGGGTAGTATTTGGATAGTGGCGGCATTATTTACAAGAACATCGATACGATTCCATTTACTTACAACAAGATTTACAATACGTTCTGGGGATGATGGATCAGCTAGATCGGCCGGGATCGCTATAGCCTCTCCTCCACTGTCATGGATGGATTGGACTATTTCACTCAGCGGATCCGGTCTTCGTCCGACAAGAGCAACTGCTGCACCTTGTTTTGCGAATTGCCTTCCAGCAGCTGCACCGATCCCGGATCCTCCTCCGGTTACGATTGCGACGCGCCGATCATCAATTGTCATGCTATTTTCCTTATCGTCCAGGCTTTTTCAACCAAAGCAATTACAAGATTACAGGAGAACAGGCTATATGTTCACCTTTACTGAACATATTACAGGATGTGTGTCAAGGAAGTCAACATCCTGGGATTGCACACTCAGAGGGAATTCTTGACAGTAGATTTTTTGGATTATACAATGTTCATTAACCTTGTACGTTCACGTTGTGTGGACATAAAGAATGTCCAGGATTGTCTAAACAAATTGACAGGAGGCAGTTGTTATGGCTGAGATGGATGCGTTGCGGGCGGGAGTGCGGAAAAGCCTTCCTGAGATCGAGATGATTAAAGATGAAAAATTAAGCGATAAAGTCGTTGATGCGTGGGCATTGGCCCTCTCCGAGACTGAATATGAGCGGATAGAGGATATGCCCTCTGAAGGAGTTCCTGGATCGGCGAGTCACCTTAGACACACCCAGGCCGACCATGTTCGAGGGACAGCTATGATCGCCCTTGGTATGGCTACATTTGCCGAAAAAGTCATAGGCCCGCTCGGAATTGATGAAGATATCGTAATCGCATGTGGATTGATTCATGACGTTGGAAAACCGTATGAATTCAGCCCGCGCAACCAAGAACGATGGAAGAACAATACAGCTCAGTATGGCTGGCCCGCGTTTAGGCACTCGGGTTATGGGCTACATATTTGCCTGAAGGCTGGACTACCCGAAGAAGTAGCCCACGTCGCCGGGTATCACTCTGGAGGGGGAGAGGGGGAGTGGATAAAAAGAAGCTTAATTGGCCATCTCGTTGCGGATGCCGATCTCGCGTACTGGCATATTGTTGATCGCGCTGGTTTGCTGGATAGACCCATGTTCGATCCATCAACCACAATTATCAAGATCGGCGTCCATAAAGCCAAAGAATAAAAACATCATCTTGGTCGGATCCCTTCGGATACAGGGGAATAAAAATCCATCTCCCCGCATGCTATGAATGAATTACTTTGTGTTGCGTTAAGTGGTGAGTTTATTGAATCTGATGGGCGGCCCGCATGGCCGGGCTTTGATTTATCTCCACTCGAGCACGATGCGCAGATAAGAATCAGTTATCTTCCCTATGCTTCAGATATCCATCCTGACCACATAGCAGATATTGATGTCCTTGTCTTACTTCACAATCGAGTGACCAATTCAAGCTTCCATACTAACAATCGATTAGCCATGATTACTCGTTTTGGGGCCGGATATGACCTTGTTGATGTGGATGCATGCACCAAACATGGTGTTGCATTGGTAACCACTCCGGGAGGCGTGAAACGACCAATGGCAGTCGCTATACTCACCCTTATCCTTTCGATGACGATGAGGCTCCAGGAAAAGATCGGCCTAGCCCGGCTAGGCGAAAAAGGTTTTACACAAAGATCGCTTTACATGGGATTTGGACTTCAGGGCAAAGTCTTGGGATCAATTGGCATAGGGAATATTGGGTCAGAGCTTATAAGGTTGGCTCGCCCTCTCGATCTCTTTTTCATCGCATATGATCCATACGTAAATTCAGAACTCGCCCAGGAGCTTGGCGTCGAGATGGTCGAATTTGATGAACTCCTATCCCGGGCGGATATTCTCGTAATAAATTGTCCCTTGACACATGAAACTCACCATCTTATCGACGCAAATGCTTTCTTGCAAATGAAGCCAACCGCCTTATTAATTAATACAGCACGGGGTCCAATTGTAGATCAGACAGCGCTTACCGAAGCACTCCTTGCGAATAAAATCGCGGGAGCGGGCTTAGATGTACTAGAGTTTCAGCCGGTCCCGGCTGAACACCCATTGCTGCAAATGAAGAATGTGATCATCACACCTAACGCACTGGGTTGGACCGTAGAATTATGCCAAGGTAACGGTCGAGGGGTCGTTCAGTCTGTGCAGACATTATTAGAGGGAAAATCACCATCTGGAATCATTAACAAAGAAGTTACAGCAACATTGAAATGGCAAGCTCGTCTCCGTGAACTTCAAAAGCGGAAGTTAAATCTACAAACCGATCGCCCAGGACGAAGAGAGGAATAAGGAGGTAATCATGGCTGGGAGACTTAATGGAAAACACGCATTAATTACTGGAGGAAATCGTGGTATTGGGGAGGGAATTGTACGCCTATTTGTTGAAGAGGGAGCGAAGGTCGTCTTTACGGGGCGTGATGTGGAACCAGGTGAGAAAATCGCCGAGGAGCTTGGTGTAATTTTCCGAACACTTGAAATCGCGAATCATGAGCAGTGGGGAAAATTGGTACAAGAATTCGTCGATGATCCATTTAATATTCTCGTTAATAACGCGGGCGGGCTCCTATATGCAAAGCCACTTCTAGAATTGACGCTCGAGGAATGGCAGCGCGAGCTCGATGTTAATCTAACTGGAGCATTCCTGGGAATGCGTACATTCATGCCGGCTATGCTCGAGCAGGGCAGTGGATCTATTATCAACATTGGATCGATATCAGGAGTGCGAGCCCAAAAAGATGGGGCTGCCTATCAGGCAGCAAAGGCTGGCCTTCGTTGGTTGACAAAAAATGCGGCAATGACATACGCAGATAGTGGGGTTAGGGTAAACATCATAAATCCGGGTGTGATTGTTACTCCCCTCCACCACCAGCAGCCAACCAAGCGGCTTAAGTGGTTTACAGACAAGATACCAATGCAGCGCTATGGTCGACCCTACGAGGTAGCAACCGCGGCTGTGTTTCTGGCAAGTGACGAGTCATCATACATCACCGGTGCGGATCTGGACGTGGACGGCGGCTACAACTTATAAGGGAGTAAAATGACCAAAACCAGACGGGGGGTTACAGATGCATTTCCGTTCGTCGACGCACACCACCATCTTTGGGATCTTGACTTACACAGATACCCATGGCTTGAGTTGGATGGAGATCCACAGACCACAGATTGGATTGGGAACTATTCGAATATCCGTCGAAGTTATTTAATCGATGAATATATCAGTGAAGCAACACCTTGCGGATTGTATAAGTCGGTCCATGTTCAAGCTGGATGGGGTGGGAAAAATACAATTGGGGAAACTAAATGGCTTCAGAATATTGCAAATAGATATGGAGTTCCGAATGCGATTGTCGCTGAGGTTGACCTGCGATCAGATAATGTCACTCGGCAATTGGAAAGCCATGCTGAATTTAAAAACTTTCGAGGGGCCCGAATGCTCCCAATGAAGGGCCTTGTAGAATCCAAGGCCTTTCGAAGAGGGTTTGTTGCTCTCGCAAAAATGAGGTTAAGTTATGATCTCAACACTCGCGTTCCACACATGGTCGAAGGGTATAACTTAGCGTGCGATTTTCCCGATACACTTATCGTTGTAGGGAATACTGGGAACCCAATGGAGCGGAGCAAGTCATATTTCACGACTTGGCGCAAGGAGATGGCTTCACTCGCATCAGCCCCCAACATTGTCATAAAAATATCCGGCTTAGGGATGAGCGATCATACGTGGAGCATAGAATCGATCCGACCATGGATTCTTACCGCGATCGAGTTGTTTGGACCAAGTCGGGTCATGTTCGCTACGAATTGGCCGGTTGACCGACTTTATAGTTCATATGATAGCCTTCTCGGTGCCTATCATCAATTAACTGATTCGTTTTCTGACCAAGAAAGAGCAGAAATGTTCTATCATAATGCAGAGAAATATTATCGGATTTAATTCTGATAGTTAAATATTCCAAGCAAGGGGAATTTATCCAAAAGCACATTAATAAAGTTGTTAATTATTCATGTGCGCATAAGACAATTAATGCGTTGTCCTGATGTGATTGTTGAATAATCCGGCAACCTATCCAAAAACAATCTGCATGTAACCATAAATTTCTGATGTGAAAAATTCGGTTGTTCAGTCGCCATACTCAACTTGGATATTGGCTCCAAGGCATTCTGCGAGATCCACAACAAGCATGTCGTCCTTGCTGGTGCCTTCTCGCAGTATGGTTATGATCCTGGCATTGCGAGTCCAATGGGTAGAGAATATCGTGCCAGGTGCCTTTATGGATCATAATTCCGCAAGAACCATCAAGAATATATGCCTTTATTGCACTCAGCTTAGGCTTGCTCTCTTTTGATGGTGGGGCAGCCACGAAAAGCAGCTTCGCTCCATTTAGCGGAATGAAACCTTGAGTATGTGTGATATGGCGTTCCATCTCGGACACCCTTAGCGCCCTTTTCTTTAAAGCCAAGAATCCGATGTCGGGTTTCCCTTCAATATTACAGGTCACAACTTGGTCCCAAAAGCTAATCCCCTCTTTTTGCACATCGGGTTCTTTCGGCGGGGAAGTTATTAATTGCCCGCATGCTGAGAAGTTCTTATGACTTATTGGAATTGGGATAATTCTTATTGTGTTCATCTAAGGTCTCCGGTATAGGACATGATTGTGCAATAATTAATCACCGTAATTCTCCCGAGAATTGTTAAGCAATAGCAGTTTTTATTCAATTGGGCGCGAACCATCATACTTAGAGTGATCCTCCGTCCAAGACTGTTCTATATATGCTCGTATCCCTTCATCATCAAAGTTGAGGTAATCCGTAGATAGCACCCAAGCCGGCCGGACACCTACGCTCAATCAGAATGATCAAATCCCAACAAGATAAATCCCTCTCCTTGGTTTCCTTGTGAAAAAAAGATTATTCTTGACAGTCAGAGATTTTCGATTGTATAATGTTCACGGGTTTTGTACGTTCAAAGAATTTGTACAAATAAATACCTCCTTGTCGTAATTGGTAATCAAAATCATCGCCATGTCGAAATAATCTACTCGGAAGCCACGAAATAGGCAAGAAAGGAGGTGAAGACGAAAATCAAAGACAAAGTCAGCTCTAAGCATTGGCAGGTGCCAAAACAATCGAGGCACGAAGCCAACCTTGATCCCCAAAAATGGGCCAAGGTCTAAAGTATCCCGGAGCAAGAGGGAGAAAGAGAGTTCGCACGATGTTTAAAAATTTCTTGTTTTTATTCTTTGCCTTAACGCTGTTGCTTTCAGCGTGTGGAGGCGGGACAGATGTACAGCCGCCGGATGAGGGGGAAGCTCCAGAAGTTTCAGAAGAGACGGGGGAAGAAACGACCGCGGAGGAGGTTGCAGAACCCGTAAAGGACACGATGATTATTGCAGTTCCGGGTCTAGGACCAGGTATCGATCCTAATATCCAATCGTCTCCGCAAGCATGGACGATTGGCGCCCAAATTTATGGGCAGCAGGGAATGCGCTGGAATCAGGTGCCGTATGATAATCCTGGTCAAACAACCGCTGATCCGAATAAAGTTCCAGGGTTCTGGGAGGCTGGCCCTGACATGACGAAGACCACAGCAGGCATCATCACGTCGTGTACCATCGAACCAGATGGCAGCATGGCAACGCTCGTATTGACAGAAGGTGTTTTATCTCCATACGGAAACGAATTTACTACGGCCGATATTCAGTACGGTCTCGAGCGGAGTGTAGACACAGGAGCCATTGGTAACTTCTTTATGGGAGTGGGTGGCGCACCGGATCTTGACCAGTGGGAATTCGTTGACGACTACACAGCTGTCGTCAATCAGAAAGAAGGTAAATCGCTGTTCAATCTTTGCCCACTACAATCGCACATTGGAGCTATTGGTCCTTGGTATATGGATTCCGAGGAAACCAAGAAGCATGCAACCGATGATGATCCGTGGGCTTTCAACTGGGTGAATGAGTTCGGCTCCTGGTTTGGACCCTACTACGTCACCGCTTGGGAAGCAGGGGATCAGGTAGTCTTGGAAGCAAATCCCAATTGGTTTGGGGATGACCTGGCGATAAAGAAGATCATCTATAAGGTGGTTCCGGAGTCGTCAAACCGGATTGCATTACTACAAGCGGGTGAGGTTGATCTTATCGAAGGAATCTCCCCTGAAGAGGCCGCTGCACTTGATGATGTTCCAGGTGTCGTTCCGATTGCAGTTAAATCGAACAAGCAGTTCTTCGTAGTAATGGATGAATCGAAGCCTCCCTTCAGCATTGTCAAGGTCCGTCAAGCACTGAATCACAGTGTAAATCGAGATGCTATCGTCGATAACATCTATCAAGGGCTTGGATACCCCTATGAAGGCATCCTGCCGGTCACATTCCCGGGTTTCGTGGACCCAGGGAATTACCCATACGATCTCGACAAAGCAAAAGAACTCTTGGCTGAGGCTGGCTATCCAGATGGTTTTGAGACAGAGCTAAGCTTTGCAGCGGGTAGTCCCGAGGAGGAGCAAGTAGCAATCCTCTGGCAGGCCGACCTTAAGGAGATAGGGATAGATGCATCTCTAAATAAACTTCCTACCGCGGCTATCTCAGATATGGTCTTCCAGCACAATGCCAACTTCGCAATGTGGCAGGATGCTCCACATATCCCAGATCCAGTCTTTGGTACCTTGCTCTGGTACGCATCCTATAGTCCTGCGCAATTCAATAAGTTTAATGATCCAAAAGTCGATAATTGGGTCGATGAGTGCGCACTCATTGTAGACTGGCCCGAGAGGATTAAGTGCTCACAAGAGCTGGGAGAATACATTTCTTCAGTAGCGCCATTGGTCAACATCGTTGCACCGCATTTCATTTATGCGGTCAGCGACAAGGTCGAAGGTGCAAACTTCAACTATGGTCAGACCTATCTAGTTGAGACCATGTCATTCATGGAGTAGAGAAGAACGTTTACCAAATGGTTTTCCGGGGCTGAGAAGTAGCTAATACTGCTTCTCCAGCCCCGGTCCATTCTTTATTCTATCTATTAATTATCATATGATTGAATAATACATGCATGAGGGACATGGTATATGAAGACTTTCATTTACATCGCGCGGCGGTTGCTTTTGGCAATTCCTCAAATGTTCCTTATTTCGATTGTAACTTTTACACTAATTCGGATGCTCCCTGGGGATCCCGCACGTCTCCAGCTTGGACCGCTCGTATCTGATGAAACTGTACTTAAGCTACGACATGAAATGCGCCTTGATGAGCCTCTTCCTGTGCAATATTTTGCCTATATTGAAAAGCTAATTCGAGGTGACCTAGGTCGTTCTTGGACGAATAACACTTATGTACTTGACGATATAATCAAAAGGCTTCCATCAACACTTGAGCTCCTCACGCTGGGTCTGTTGGTTATTCTTCTGGTTTTGATCCCCATTGGGGCAATCACCGCTTCTCGTAGTGGTGGTCTTATAACGCGAACAATTCGGAGGATCACCTTTGGTTACGGTTTTCTCTCAGGGGCCATCCCGGATTTCTGGTTCGGCTTGTTGCTTATATTTATCTTTTTTACCTTACTGGGAGTGGCGCCTGGCCCAGTGGGGAGGATAGGAATATTGGCAACGCCACCTCCCAGAGTAACGGGTTTCTATACAATTGATTCTTTAGTTGCTGGTGATTGGGCAACATTTCTAGATGTTGTTAAACATCTCGTTTTGCCAGTTTTGACCCTAGCTCTGGTCTATGGTGGAGCGATTCTAAAGATGACTCAGGTTACTGTTGGTAATGCACTACGGAGTGATTATACGGCCTTCATGGAGGGTCTTGGTTTGCCACACCGGAAGGTATTGATTCTTGCCTTAAGAAATTCAGCTCCACCAATTATTGTAATGACAGGTCTTGTTGTCGGATTTCTTCTTGGAGGTGCCGTCTTAATTGAGACGGTATTTAACCTAAATGGGCTCGGACAATATGCCGTTCAAGCAATATCATCGGCTGACTACGCTCCGATACAGGCATTCGTGTTGGTAGCAGCTTTCTTTACTATGCTTGTTTATCTCGCAGTTGATCTTCTTTACTTCGCAGTTGACCCACGCGTGAGGTCCCAATCTTCAGGAGATATTGAATCGTGAAATCGTCTCGGGAAATTCCCCGCCAGAGGGTACTCCCCCGCTGGTACCGGAAAATTTCTGTACTCGGTCCACTTGAACTTTATGGGCTATTCGCCGTAGTATTTCTTCTAGTTTTAGCGGTAATTGGCCCTTATATCGCACCTTACCCTACTGAGACTCCTGATCCAACATCCCGATTAATTGCACCAAGCAAAGAACACCTGCTCGGCACAGATGAAAACGGAATGGATGTCCTATCGAGGATTCTCGCTGCCCCCAGAGTGGATGTTTCAGTTGCATTCATAGGCATCGCGATCGCCGTTATCGTTGGAACTCCCATAGGTGTTTTTGCTGGATACTTTGAAGGCTCAGACAAACGAATTGCAGCTTTGGCGGGTGAAACTACTTTGCGGGTAATGGACGCTGTTCAAGCCTTCCCTGTTTTCGTTCTTGCAATGGTCCTCGTAGCTGTCCGAGGAGCGACTACTGAAAACATTATTATTGCTATTGCTTTTGTTAACATGCCAACCTTCTTGAGAATATCGCGTGCAGAAATCTTATCCCTCCGTCAGCGAACCTATACTGAGGCTGCAAGATCAATCGGTGCGAAAGATACCTCCATCGCATACCGCCATCTTTTACCTAATGCAATGCCCCCTCTCCTTGCTCAAGTGTCCGTGACGATGGGTTTTGCGATTTTGTTAACTGCCGGATTGAGCTTTGTTGGGGCTGGTGTCCAACCTCCAACACCCGAGCTTGGAGGAATGATCTCGAGTGGTGCGCGAATGATGATAATCGGTCATTGGTGGCCATCATTATTTCCTGGAATCGCACTGGGAATCATTGTCTTCTCATTCGCCGCTGCTGGTCAAGCATTAGGGCGACTTTTTGCACCAGTTAGCGCTGATGCTGAAGGTAGTGCCGCACGAGAAGGAGATGAGCAAAACCCGATACTAGTAGCCGATGAGGTAAAGTCTCACGTAAACCAAACTGTACCATCACATCAGACATTAAATTCCGTAGACAGTCCTGCAACTCGCCTCGATGAAAGCGCTATTTTACTGGATCATGGCGCTGAAAAACCTGAAGAATGCATTTTAGTTGTAGACAACCTCTCCGTTGAGTTCGTTTCTGCTGGTGAACGGACACGAGTACTCAGCAACATATCGCTTTGGGTAGCACCTGGCGAGACTTTTGGCATCGTCGGAGAGTCAGGCTCTGGGAAGTCAGTTCTAATTCGTTCGATCCTAGGTCTCTTACCGGATGGCGGTGAGGTTGTTGAGGGAAGTGTATTTTTCAAAGATTATTCAATATTGGAGATGGACTCTGATGAGCTGCGGAAAATCCGAGGCGTAGAAATAAGCCCAATTCTCCCAAATGCAAAGGATCAGCTTAGCCCCGTAACAAAAATATCTGATTTATTGGTATCCGTGTACCGTGCTCATGAAAAAGTAGATCGCAAAGAGGCTCTTGAGAAGGTCATCGAAGCTCTCCAATTGGTTGGAATCCAGGATCCAGAACGTAGACTTAGTGCGTATCCGCATGAGTTGAGCGGAGGGATGGCGCAACGCGTCTGTATCGCACTTTCTCTTCTTCATAGCCCTCAATTAGTTATCGCTGATGAGCCAACTTCTGGTCTTGATGTAACTGTGCAACGTCAAGTCCTTGACCTGATGATGTCGGCCACGAAAGAACGCATCGCTGCCCAATTGATTGTGACCCGAGATCTAGGCATTGTCGCCCAGTACTGTAAAAGATTTGCTGTAATGCAAGGCGGTAGGATTGTTGAGATGGGGTATACAGAGGAAGTTTTTAGATCTCCGCAACACCCCTATACACGTGAACTCATCGAGGCGGTTAGCGATGTAGATGCTAGCAATGTCGCAAGCGAGGTTGCCATATGATGGAAGAACTTATCCATGTTCGCAATCTTGTGAAGCTATTTCCACTGGATAAGATGTCCGCTATTTATGCTGTAAATGATGTTTCATTTTCGATCAAAAAAAGTGAGGCCCTGGGGTTAGTTGGCGAAAGCGGGTCCGGTAAGACAACGGTGGGTCGTTGCGTTCTCAATCTTATACATCCAACATCCGGTGAGGTTGAGTTTCAAGATCGAGATCTATTGGCTATATCTGAAGAGGATCTTCGAAAAATGCGATCTATGATGTCGATAGTTTTTCAGGACCCTTATACATCACTGAATCCGATGCGCACCGTCAGTCAAACCGTAGAAGAACCGCTCCTGATCCACGACTTATTGGACCGCCCTGGGCGTGAAGAAAGATTGATAGAAACGCTAGAATTGGTTGGATTAGGGAGGCGGTATCTTAGGCGATATCCAGGAGAATTGACGGCCGGCGAGCAGCAAAGACTGGCAATCGCTCGTGCGATTGTGACGCGCCCATCATTTGTTGTTATCGATGAAGCAACCTCCGATCTTGATGCTCGTGCCCGGGAAGCAATACTCACAGTCTTGATCGATCTTCAAGACGAACTTGGTATTTCCTATCTTTTTATCTCACACGACTTAACCGCAGTGAAGAGGATTAGTCATCGAATAGCGATTATGTATCTAGGTCGGATTGTCGAGATCACTACGACTGAGGCAATCTTTGAGAAGCAATTGCATCCTTATAGTCATGCTTTACTTTCGGCTGTCTTATATCCCGATCCCACTAAAAAGTTAGAGCCCTTTGTTCTTGAAGGCGAAATTCCCACAGCCATCAATCCTCCGGAAGAGTGTCCGCTTGTGGGTAGATGTCCGTTTGTTTTATTAGAGTGCCGAGAGGGCGTACCGCCATTAATCGAAGTTGAACCTGGCCACTGGACAGCATGCCTCCGTTCTCACGAGTTTGTGAGAGAGGGTGTCCCGTCCAGGCCTGATCAAGTCATACCTGTTTAGGAGGGATCACCTCCCATAATGAAACCTAGGTAGAATAATTGATTAAGCCCTAGTAGACATTCTCAAATAAGACCAGGGATTGCACGGAGCAAAAATGAAATCAAAAGGAAATGCGGCAGTCGTTCATCAATACTGGGAGCAATGTTGGAATCTGCAAAATCTCGATAGCCTCGAAAATACTCATCATGTTTCGTTTGCCCAAAATGGGGTAGCAATAGGTATTTCGTCATTCAAAGAGAGCTTAGAGTCGTTTTTTGGAAGCTTTCCTGATATTCAAGTTTCGATAGAAGACATTCTAATCTTTCGCAACCATGTCTTAACACGAGTGATCTATCGAGGAACACATGAAGGGACCTACGAAGGCATCAATCCAACACAGAAAACCATTTGTGTCAGTGGTCTCGAGCTATTTTTAATTCTGGAGGGAAAAATTCTACATCATTGGCATGAGATGGATCACCTTCAAATTCTCAGACAAATTGGAGCTACTACAATTACTCTTACTGAATGATCGGCAGAATTTTAATTTCAACGAAATTTCATCTCAAGTTTGGTAACAGTATTAAGAACGTTTGAGATATTCGTTATTGGTGGAGGGATACTCGCTTCAGTTTTCCAGATCTAAAGTCTTTGACTTTCTCGCGCCTCGTGGTTGATTTTTGAGTCACTTGTGAGGATTGCTGCAAACATTGGCTCAGCGAGGGTATAGATATTTAGTTGTATTTCTTGATGGAGCACGAAATGAGTCTGGTTGGAATCGATATTGGGTCGAGTTCGGTGAAGGTCGCGGCCTATTCCGAAGATGGGAAGCTGCAATCCGCCACCAGTCATTCCTTAACTCCGCTGCATCCCGAACCTGGTTTGTGGGAGACGGACCCGGAGGATATTTGG
>SDBS01002049.1_pt1 | contig 20303 bp, 19 predicted proteins | sample 2277091 | NCBI WGS metagenome assembly SDBS01 (sample SAMN10404972, study PRJNA504765) | marine sediment metagenome | isolation source: marine sediment core GS10_PC15, 163 cmbsf | place: Arctic Ocean: Southern Knipovich Ridge | collected 2010 | reverse complement strand
GTATGTGATTCTAACTCCTATATAACAAGTGGGTATTTTTAGCAAGTAGACAATTTTCACAATATATCACCAAAAGGGGTTTGGGCAATTCGGTAGTTGCGATCCTATGTATCAAGGGAGTAGGACATGACAACAGTTATCCCGATATGCCTGGAGTGCAAGCACTACGACAACAAAACTGCGGGATTTGTGGGCTGCGAGGCGTTCCCAGAGAAGCCGGGCATACCCTGGAAGATACTGACGGGCGAGAACGACCACAGGAAGCCCTTGCCGGATCAGGAGAATGATATTGTGTTTGAGAGGAAGCGTAAGAAGGAACCTATTGGGCGATGAAAATACATAATAAGCGAATAAAGGAATTTAGAAAGCAGATTGAACGAAGCTACAGGGCTTGTACATTCTCAGAATATGCCGGCTTTGACGAGATACTGTGCTATGAGATGCATTCTCAACCGGTCAATCCCCGTATGCGTATCAAGACATGCACTGATGGATTTGAAACCGGATTGACATTCAAGGAATTAGCCAGCAAGTGGGGCATCAGCGTAAAGTTCTTGGGCGAACTCATAGCTGACCATTGCAGTAAGCTATGAGAACTAGTTCATTTACCCTCTGCATTTTTTCTCTTGCAGTGAGGGCAAAGAGGTAGGTTCCCAGTGCCAGACACTCTATTGTAGGACTCAATATTGTTGCCTTCGGTGCACTTATTGTTGTTGTGGTGAACTTTTGTGCCAGGTAACTTAGAATGGAATGGACTGACTTTCATTATGTATCACCTCCTTGTATTGTGTTCGGCATTTAGTAGGGGTTCAGCACCTCCCGTCCCTACCCTAGGTTTAGTGTTTGGCTAAGTGAAATCTGAGTTTTCGCCAGAAATTGCTTAGTCTATACCATCTTTGGGTTTGACCCCTAGTTAGGCGGAATCTCTTCCGTATCTTAACTTGGGCATATACATGTTGTATCAACATGATAAGTCACCTCCTTCCCGCAGTCTTCTGCGTGTCCATAGCACAGAAGCTACCGAAGGAACAGCGAGAACGAAAGAGTGCTGGACCCCGTCAAAGAGCGATATTTATCTTAAATATATAATAAATGGAGGGTCTGTCAAGCATAGGTGGGATTGTCAGATGCCCCGGCACCAGCAGACAAGGGGTTACATTTTAGAGGGGCAGGGAATTACCCCCGCCCCAATGCCACTTTTACAAACGGGCTGAATGGACGTGCCGGGACCCGCTTGATAGGCTGCGGCCGCCGGAGGTGTTTTCCCGGCACAGCTCTAATTATAACAGAACATTTGAGTTTGTCAAGGGGACAATTCCGTAAAAGAAAGAGGAAACTGACGACGATGGCACTCGCTGGGGTTCTGCTGATAGCACTAACAATGACAGGTTCAGTTCTTGTCTCAGCCCAAACGGAGGAGAAAGATTTACCTCTGATAGTCCATGCGGACACCGTGCGTGGTCACCTGAATCTCCCAGACGGAGACATTGCAGCCAAGCTCTGCGTTCAGCAAAGCAGATTTAGCCCTGGCGAACACATTGTTTGGCGCATTAGAGTGTATGACCCTCAGCTCGCTACAGCTATGGACGACGTAGCTCTTGACTCTGTGGAGGTCCTTTTCCAGGATGGTCAGTTATTTGAGGCTCGCTATGCAGGTCATGGAGCCGAAGGTGCGAAGGATTTCTTCTGGACCACTTCCTGGGTAATTCCTGAGGACTATCCCACGGGAAGCCTCGGACACCAGATCGTAGCAAAAGCAAAAGATGGGAGAGCTGGCGAATTCGTCCCTTTCAATGTTTCTTACGCCTTGCTAACAATTGTACCGCCACAATAGAAAGAGTAAGACTGTTCGTGACAGCCTGAGAGGAAGAAAGAGTATGCGCCAAAAAAATAGAATTTTGAGGAGCAGTTCCGTTGCTCTTGGATTGGTAATACTTCTGAGTGTGCTCTGCCCGTTTGCTTTCGGGCAGACACACTCAGACCAACTCCAATATAAAGGAAACGCCTTATCGATCGCGTACACAGGCAGCTTCTCATTGTCCGCCCAAAGAGGCAAAACTGGTATAGCAGTGGAGGCACAAGGCAGTGGCTTTGGAGAAAAGAATCATCTAGAGATATTATGGCAAAGCTTCCGCGGTTCATGGAAAGTTGAAAACGGAGAATTTTACGGACGTAATTACGCTGAAGAACTCGTACTACTGACTGAGGTGTGGACAGACGTAACTGGGGAGTTCAGCACAGAATTCATTGTTCCTGAGGGATTTGGATTTATCCATGATGTCCTCCTGGTGCAGGAAGACAAGATTTTGAACAAGGCTGCATTTGAAGTTGAGATGGAGGCCTCTATTTCTCCCACCAGCGGACCGGTGGGTACACAGATAACGGTTGATATCCGAGGAATTGGCTGGCGGCCTCTGGAGAACAGCTGGGTTCTTCTCTATGACAATAAATTCACCGGCTGGCTGTCTGCCGTTAGCACCAACGGAAGCGCCCGAGCGATCATTCCTGCTACTGGAGCTCCTGGTAAGCATATCCTGCGAATCCTACACGGAGCGTTTACTTTTCCTTACATGAATATGCAACAGTCGCCACAACCGGATCGTCCAACTTTTACCGCTGAATTTGAAGTAACCACTGGAGCACCGGTATTGCCACCACCTGCTGAAGGTCAGGGACCATTGGCTAGCCCTGCTGCCCACCCGATCGACAGCAAAGAAACACTGATATGGACAGACCTATCCAGTGGACCCGTAGGTACCCCCATAAAGCTAAGTGGTGAAAGGTTCCCGGCAGACACACCGATTAGGTTGCTCTGGTACAGAGTAGTGGGAAGCAGGGTTTCGGGCCAAGGCTGGACGGGAGAAAGTAGTTTGCTCGGAACCACAGAAGCAGACGAGAAAGGAAGTTTTCAATTCTCCTTCGCCGCCCTGGATGACCTGGGTGGGCCACATCGAATTGAGGCTCACGCTGGCGATAAGATGCTCGCCAAAACCGAGTTCACCGTCACACCTTCAGCTTTCAACATCCAACCTACCATAGGTACCGCTGGTACCGTAGTGACGATCCATTTGAATGGTGTTGGTTGGACGGAGACGGCAAACATCTATACTGTAGTTTATGATAACGCCTATGTGGGCTATGCCTGTGGGTTCAACAGTCAGGGTAATGTGATCATAAACCTGCCCATGGCAGGTGCGCCAGGGTGGCATTTCATCGACCTTTACCCTGGTATTTACAAAGGTAAGGATGTAAAAGGGGTTAACAATTTCCGGATTCCACGACTTACCTTCCTTGAGGACCATCCGGGAGAACAACTCCCTGCGTTTCGCTTCGCCGTCAAGGTACTGCGTGAATCTTCTTGAACTCTGCCGGATGACTGGTATGTTTCCCTATTGAATCATGCCTCGCCTTTGGCAGAAATCGAGTGCTAGACTTTAGGAATACGCCTTGATCAAGTCTTGATCACACCAGTTCATGCCGATTATGCTAGCACCCGCCAAGTCAAGGGAAGATTCCCGAATTACGTCCGATGACAGGAGTGTAGCCTGATTTAGTCTTCTCATCCTTAGATTCCAGACAACATTCTTCTTACGTTTTCACTATTCTTCTTGAACCACTGATATTGAACCGACGCATTGGGGGGAAGACTGAAGTCACGCACACCGAGGTCAATATATTTCTGAGCATTCTCCTCCAAGTTATCTATACTACCTATCTCGGCTCTTGGACGCGCCCCCACTTTTAGCGCTGTTTTGATCGTCTTAAGCTCTGCTTCTTTCACTTTGGGATGAGCGAATTGCCCTGGCAAACCTATACTCATAGCATAGTCGCATGGACCAAATTGCACCATATCTATACCCTCAACTGAAATAATCTCCTCCAAATTCTCAACCGCACTTTTCTTCTCTACCATCAGCATTATGACTACGTCGTCCATTGCTTTAACATATTCTGGTGAACCAGCCTCTATCCCGTATTTGACATTTCTACGCGCATGACAACCATTGATACCTGTTCGCTCAGGTGTCTCAGCCCTGACGATACGTACACATTCTCTGGCTTGTTCAATATTTCTTACATCTGTAAAAAGTATGTTCTGTATGCCCGCTCCCAGGGCTCTTTTGGCAACAAAAGCCTGATTTTCCTGATCGATCTTCATCAACGACGACATATCAGACAATTCAACTGCCCTGGCTATATTTTCAAGGTCGTGCAAAGTGTATGATACATATTCACCCAGAAACTCAACATAGTCTATTTCATCACAGTAACCAATGAGTTCTACTACCCCGGGCCATACCGTGTAGATGCGGGTCCCAATAGTTGGCGTATCTGACTTCAGTAGTTCACGCAGTTTGTTCTTTTTCATAATAACTCCCCTCCCATTCGTCAGCATATCTTTTAGTTCTCAATGATTGTTCAGTAGAACCTGATTCATTTCTCTCCAAAAGTTTCAAAAAACCGTCTTTCTCCCCATTCCTCTTTATTCAGAAGCCCCCTCTCTTTGTCTTGGCTAATGGCGTACCTACTTCTTCACCTCCCTTTGCACTTTTCTCTTCAGCCTCTCCCTTAAAGCTTTTTGGCATTGTGCGTTGGATACCGGGGTCCGGCACCACTGAGGGAAACTGCGAAAGATACCGGAAAGCAAGACTCGCATCCTTCCTCTCAAGCCGCATGATGGAGATACCGCCCATTGCCACCCGAGTTACCCGGAGGTTAGTTTTTCCAAATCTGATTTTCTGGACAGGGCCAGTTCCTATTCTATCTACGGGAATCCTTTGGGCAAAGCTCTATATTCTGTTCCGCTCTCTTCGCCAACTGCCTTCTCTTCCAGCAACTAAGTGGGGGAATTTATCTAGATCGGTATGGGGCAAGAATTTGGCAGACATGAACTCCTCCATGTAATTGGGGCTAGTGATAAGGTCATGGTAGGTTATATTTCGACTAATCTCATAACATACCCTGAGAGCTTCTGTAGACAAAAGAGCCATCTTCGCTCCTACAAGGGAAGTATTCCCGACAAATTGAATCTTATCCAAGGATAAATCTGGTATGAGTCCTATGGTAAGAGCGCTCTCTTTGTCAAGGTAGTTGCCAAATCCTCCAGCCAGGCACACTCTCTGGAGGTCCTCAAATTCTAAATCAAGGAAACCCATTAGAATGTTTATGGCAGCAAAAATAGCTGCTTTAGCACTCATCAGATTGTCAATATCTGGCTGGGTAATGACCAGGTCTTCTCCTGTTGCCGATTGATCAGCAAAGATTATGACGAATTCGAGTTCCCCGTTCCTCTCCCTGACTCTTTTGTCTTTGTGAGAATTTAGCCCTCCAGACCTATCAATAAAGCCTGAGATGAACAGATGAGCCATGAGATCAATCAACCCGGAGCCACATATTCCCCGTGGTTTGGTATCACCGATTGTCGCATACTTGATCTTGCCCTCCCTGGTAATGCTCATCTTCTCTATAGCGCCTTTGGCGGCTCTCATGCCACATGTCACGCCGCTTCCCTCAAAGGCAGGACCGGCGGAAGCAGAACAACACATCATCCAGTCTTTATTTCCAATGACAATCTCTCCATTCGTTCCTATATCTATAAGCATGGTAAGTTCCTCCGCCTGGTAAAGGCCGGTGGCGAGAATACCAGCAGTAACGTCTGCCCCTACCCAACCGGCTATACTGGGAAGGCAGTAAAGAAGGCCCCGGGGACTAATCTTTATCCCTACCTCGGCCGCCCTCACCGGTGGAGGAGATGTGCAGGTAGAAATATACGGCTCCTTTCTAATCTGGGCAGGGTCAAGCCCCAGAAGAAAATGGACCATAATGGTATTTCCCGCACAGACAAGAGCCATGATATCATTCAGCCTTACACCGTTTCTCAAGACAAGAGCGGTAATAAGATTGTTTATGTCTTTTACTATAGCTTGCCTCAGTCTGTCCGGTCCATTGTTTTCCACATAGACTATTCTCCGAGTGACTTCTTCCCCATAAACCCTTTGGGAGTTATAGGTAGCTTCGGCATCAACAGTTTGAGAGGTATTCAAGTTTACCAGATGGGCTACGACTGTGGAGGTGCCGACATCTACAGCTACAGCATAGTTTCTCTGAGTAGTATCCCCCCCTTCCACCTGAATGACCTCTGTCGTTCCTCCTCTCATTCCCAGGGTTGCTGTCACTTTCCAGTTATTCTCTCTTAAGATTCGGGGCAGGATCTGTATTGTCTTAAGACCAGTCTGCATCACAGGAGTCTTCCTTTGTCGTCGGATATAGTTGTAAAGACGCACGTGATCAGCTACATTGTCTTGAAGGCTGGGCGGGAGAAGCTCAAGATACATTTTTTGCACCAGAGGATGGTACTCAAAATAGACTTCTTCCTTGAGGGGAGCGTGGAGAGCTCGAAAGCGTTCAGCGTCTTTGTCTACCAGTATTTTTCGCTTTTCTTCTCTGGACTCGAGAGGAACCTCCAGGACCAGGTCTCCTTTGGCCCTAGTCTGACAGGCAAGAACATAACCTTTCTTGATCTCATCCCTGCTCAAAAGACGGGTGGGTTCAACTTTTACCGCTCCTTTTTTCAAAATGAGGCGACATTTTCCACAGATTCCATCTCCTCCACATACACTGTCAACGTATACCCCTGCCTGGCTAGCCGCCTCTAAAAGGCTCATCTCTTGATCTACTTCGGCTGTTTTTCTGTCTGGCTGAAAAGTAATTTGAACTTTTTTCATGAAATCATCTTTTCGATTTTCTCTACAAAATCCTTCTTGGGTACTACCCCAACCACCGTGTCTACGAGTTTTCCACCCTTAAATAATAAGACAGTAGGGATTGCCTTAACCTGATATTTTCCGGGTGTAATTGGATTTTCATCAACATTAAGTTTTCCCACTTTGATTTTTCCTTCATATTCCTGGCTCATCTCTTCTACCACCGGTGCTATTATAGAACAAGGTCCACACCACTGGGCCCAAAAATCAACCACTACGGGAAGATCTGAATTCAAGACTTCTTCGTCCCAGGTTTGATCTGTAAAAGTCCTCTCCGACATATTCTCTCCTTATCTGACTTCTTTTCGATCTCAAGAATCGATCTGTTATTGAGCTATGAAATCCCAGAACTTTTCATCGTTTCGAGCAAAAGAATCGGATCACTCTTCTCTTGCATTACAGAATTCCTCTGTCGTTCAAAATTCCAGGAGCCTAAGAGAGATTTGGCAGCCCATGACCTCTAAATTTCAATGGTAGTAAACCTGGCCATTATGAACTTTAGTCCTTATTTCATGCTTTTTCTCTAAAGCCTCCAGATATTTGATTATCTCATTTCGGTGTGCTCCCAGAGATTGAGAGATATCAACCAGTCTGAGAGGTCTTCTTCTGACCATGCTCAGTATTCTCTTCTCCACATCCACCGCGTGAGCTCTCTGGGTAGGTCCCCTAAATTCAGCAATGATCTCACACTTCTCTCCTAGCAGTGTCCTCATATTCTCCAGGTTTTCTCGGCTGAGAGGCCCAGCAGACTCCTCTGCAGGAGGGCGAACCACAGTATTCAATTGGATCCTCTCTAGATTCATCTTTCCAATTACCCGTGCTAGTCTTTCTATTTCCTCCAGAGAATCATTTATTCCCTTAACCAGCATAATTTCCAGCCAGACCTCGCCACTAAAATCTTGAGAAAAAGTATCTATTCCGGCGATGACCTCGTCAATCTTGAGTGAGGGATGAGGGCGGTTTACTGTTTCGAAGATTCCCCCAGTTACCGCATCCAAAGAGGGGATCACCAAATCTGCCTCCATCAAGTCCTCGCGAATCCTGGCTTGGTAGAGGAGAGTGCCACTGGTCATGATAGCTACAGGAACAGAGGTGAGCTTCTTAATCCGGCTGATCATCTTCCCAATTCCAGAATTCAAGGTGGGCTCGCCGGAGCCGGAGAAGGTAACATAATCGATCCTTTTCCCTTGCTTAAGAACCTCTTCTAGTTCCCTCAAGACATCACCTGAAGCTAAATGCTCCTTCCTCTCAATAGTCTTATCAGTTGTCCTTCCCAGCTGACAATAGATACAGTCAAGACTACAGGTTTTGAAGGGGACTACATCTACCCCCAGAGAAAAACCCAGTCTTCTAGAAGGTACTGGGCCGAATATCTGAGCATCTTGCATCTCTTTCTTTTCTTGATCCATGTCTTTCATGATTTTCCTACCGAGACGAATACCGGCAAGGCCCCTCCCTCTACCACGACTTTCCTTTTTATTGAAAGGTTCTGATAAATCTCTTAATGGAGCGGTCATAGGTTCTCTCCACATTATCAGGGAAAAAACAGGCGGGCAATTCTCCCGACCTCCAATGATAGGGAATACATTCACAGCAGATTCCCTTCCTACTGCAGGGCTCATAACTGCAGTTACATCTTTTCTTATTTTCCTCTATATTGCATTCCCGCATAGTCTATCCTCCCTGTTTCTTCTTGGTGAGAGGGTGCACCCCCCTCACCGCCGCTTTTTACCCTTCATTCCTCCCGAGATCCAGTGCGACATACTATTTTACTCGATCCCAGGAACCCTCAAACCAAGGTTTGATAGATAAACAGCTCATTGTCAACATGCAATCATTACAGAAATAGGATACCAGAAGTACTGAGCATAGGCAAGACAACTGATTTGACAACTCCTTCGAGCTTTGGTAGTATAGCTAAAATTTCTTTTCGGGGGGTGCCCAATGAAGTCCTCTGCTCGAAGTCCTCGTAGAATCATATGGGTAGTCTTACCTGTTGCCCTGATCCTGATAGCTGCATGGTACATCCTTGGCGTCAAAGCCCGACCCCTCAAGAAAACAGAAATGATCATGGGGACCGTAGTTGAAATCACCGTTGTTCCGCCCAACCAGGAGGCAATTAAGGAAGCATTTGATGCCATAAAAGAAGTGGACCAGCTGATGAGCACCTACAAACCGGAGAGCGAGGTTTCCATTCTCAACCGGCAAGGACAAAATCGCCTCTCTTCCCAGACTTCTAGGATCATCCAGGAAGCTATCAAATTCTCTGAGGTTACCAACGGAGCTTTTGACATCACCTGCCGCCCTCTCGTTAACCTATGGAGGACGGCAAAAAAAGAAGAGAAAATCCCCACCGTGCAGGAAATTGAGGAGGCGAGGAGCCTGGTTAGCTACAAAAAGATAATCCTACAAGGCGATCTGGTGAAGTTCCAGGAGCCTGGGATGCAGATTGACCTGGGAGGTATTGCCAAAGGCTGGGCCGTTGATAAGGCCATCCAGGCACTAAAGAAACGGGGGGTGAGAGCGGCCCTGGTTAACGCCGGGGGAGATCTCTTTGCTCTGGGAAAAAGAGGTCTCTGGAAAAAATGGGATGTAGGTATTCAGCACCCTCGCGATGGGGAGAAAGTCTTAAGCACCATAGAGGTTAGCAATAGAGGTGTAGCCACCTCCGGCGATTATAGAAGATACTTCACTCTGGAGGGAAAACGCTTTTCCCACATTGTCGATCCAAGAACAGGCGAGACCGTAGAGGACGTGCCTATGAGTGTTACTGTGGTTGCTCCTGATGCTACCACCGCAGACGCTCTAGCCACAGGAATTTTCGTTCTGGGCCCCGAAGAAGGAATGAGACTTATAGAGAGTCTTCCCGGAGTAGAGGGCCTGATTGTAAGTGAGGGAATGCGGATGGATGCTTCCAGCGGATGGAGCAAATTCCAAAAATGATGATGCGACTCAAAACTTTTCGGCAGGGTATCCATCCTGCCCATAAAAAATCCAGCACTCAAGATGAGAAGATACGCAGGATCTCTCCTCCCAGGGAGGTGAGGCTCCCTCTTCAACAACATATTGGTGCACCTTGCCAGAGCCTGGTAAAAAAGGGTGACGAGGTGAAGAAGGGGGATAAGATTGCTGAAGCAGGATCCTTTGTTTCTGCTCCTATCCATGCCAGCATCTCTGGCAAAGTTACCGCTGTTGAGTTAGGTCCCCACCCTGTGGTAGGAAAGTTCAAGTCTATCTCTATCCGGGGAGAAGGGGCTGAGGAGGACTGGGAAGGTCTACATGAGAACAATATGGACCTCTCGCAGTTGGATCCGCAGGAGATCCGGGATCGTGTCAAAGAGGCGGGAATAGTGGGCCTTGGGGGAGCTACCTTTCCTACCCATGTCAAACTTGCCCCTCCCAAGGAAAAACACGTTGATACAGTTATTCTCAATGGGTGTGAATGCGAACCTTATTTAACAGGGGATCATAGGTTGATGCTGGAGGAACCCGACAAGTGTCTATTTGGACTCAAGGCTACTATGAGAGCGGTCGGTGCCGAGAGAGGATATGTGGGAATTGAAAACAACAAGATGGATGCCGTCACTCTCTTTCAAGAAAAAGTAGCAGGTGATGACAACATAGAGGTCATCGCTCTCAGAACCAAGTATCCCCAGGGCGGCGAAAAGATGCTGGTGAAGGCCATTTTGAACCGGGAAGTTCCCTCTGAGGGCATTCCTCTTGATGTAGGGGTAGTGGTGAGCAATGTGGGTACTGCCGTTGCCATCACCGAATGCCTGACTTTGAATAAACCGTTGATCGAGCGAGTTATCACGGTATCAGGTTCTATGGTACGAAAGCCTGCCAATTTACTTGTTCCTCTGGGAACTCCTTTCGCCACTTTTCTGGAGGAATGCGATGTGAATATTGACAAGGTGGATCGGGTCGTCATGGGAGGTCCCATGATGGGTATCAGTCAGTCTACCCTCCAGGTTCCAGTGATCAAGGGGACCACAGCCATTCTGGTTTTGAGGGAAGAAGAGGCGATGGTTCCTCTTGAAAATGCCTGTATCAAGTGTGCCCGATGCGTTGATCATTGTCCGCTATCTCTTGTTCCCGCGGAGTTAGCTCGCCTGGTAAAAAACAGCAAATGGGAAAGATTAAGAGATTATCACATTGTGGACTGTATGGAGTGCGGATGCTGCGCCTTCGTCTGTCCGGCCAGAATACCTATTGTTCAACTGATAAAATTGGGCAAGGCCCAGCTACAGACCATGGATTCCAAATGAGCGAAAAGAAAAGTAACCAGAAAGACGAAAAATCCTCCCCTGAGAAAGCATTGGTGAGGGAAAAGAAGGCCCCTGCGGCGGAAGGGAAAATTCTCACTGTTGCCGCAGCTCCTCACATTGGAGTAGCCAGAACTGTGCCTGATGTGATGTGGGGAGTGGTCATCTCTCTTATGCCCGTCATTGCTTCCAGCGTCTATTATTTCCAGTGGCTCGCTGTGAAGCTAATTCTCACCTGTCTGGTTACCTGCCTGGTTACAGAGGCAATTTTTCAGCTGGCCAGAGGCAAGCGTATCACCCTGTATGATGGAAGTGCCACCATTAGCGGGATCCTCATAGCTATGGTTCTGCCTCCGCATCTTCCCTTGTGGGCGGCTGTCCTGGGATCAGTTTTTGCCATAGCCATTGGCAAACAAATTCTTGGTGGTCTGGGGCACAATATCTTCAATCCAGTCCTGATAGGAAGAGCTTTTCTTATGACTACCTTCCCGGTCCTGATGACTACCTGGACCAATCCCATAACTCTGAGGGCCATCAGTGGTGCTACTCCCCTGGGCATGCTCAAATTCGAGCACCAGATGACTTCCCTTTACCACCTTTTCACCGGCAATGTCAGTGGTTCTTTAGGAGAAGCCTCGGCTCTAGCCATTATCATCGGAGGGATCTATCTTTTGGGTAGGGGATACGCTGACTGGAGAATTTCCTTAAGCTATCTTGCCACTGTTATAGGCCTCAGCGGGATATTCTGGCTCATAAATCCGGGATATGCCCCTCCTTCCTTTCACCTCTTGGCAGGGGGTCTTTTGCTGGGAGCGATTTTCATGGCTACCGACCCTGTCACCGCTCCCATTACCAAACGGGGACGCTGGATCTTCGGGGTAGGAGCGGGGGTTATTCTAGTCATCATTCGCCTGTGGGGTGGCTATGCAGAGGGGGTAATGTTCTCCATACTCCTTATGAATGCCCTCACCCCCCTTCTGAACCGTCATACCATCCCTGTTCAGCTGGGAGGGAGGAAGAAATGAGGACCGCCACCCGCATGATAGCTACTCTGGTAGTGGTGAGTCTTTTTGCTGGAGGGACTCTAGCCTTCATCTACAGGTGGGCCAGGCCTAAGATTGAGGCCCACGAGAGAGAGCTCCTAAGACAAGCGATATTTAATGTTCTACCTGAAACAAAAGGCTATAAGTTTTCCGAGAAGGATGGTGTGGTGATCTATCAGTGTGAAGATACTTCAGGGAATTTGGTGGGGTATGCTTTTGTGGCTGAGGGGGGAGGCTATCAGGACAAAATAAAGATAATGGTAGGACTCAAGACCGATCTCGAAACCCTGGGAGGAATTGAGATTCTTTATTCCAGAGAGACGCCAGGACTGGGGGGCAAGATAGCTACCGAAGATGTCCTCCAGCCCGTGGCAGAGACTTTCACTGAGCAATTCAGGGAGCTTCAGGTCTCACCTCCCATCGAATATGTGAAAGGGAAAAAGCCTGAGGCCCCTAATGAGATACAGGCCATCACCGGGGCTACTATCTCCTCTCGATCAGTGGTCAAGATTATCAATGAGATGGTGGCCAAAATAACGGGAATTCTAAAGGAGCAAGAGGAAAAATGAAGACCTCCTGGCAGCTCTATTTAGACCTTGTTAAAGGACTGTGGCGCGAGAACCCTGTTTTTCGCTTGCTTTTGGGGATGTGCCCCACTTTAGCTGTTACCACCACGGCTCTGCAGGGATTCAGCATGGGCATGGCTGTAGTCTTTGTTATGATTCTCTCTGGAGTGGCAATCTCTTCCTTCAGAAAATTCATCCCTCATCAGGTAAGAATAGTCACTTTCACCATCATTATTGCCACTTTTGTCACCATCATTGACTTAACTTTGGCAGCCACCTTTCCTCCTATGAGTAAGGCCTTAGGGCCATACGTTCCCCTGATTGTGGTCAATTGCATCATACTTGGACGTATGGAGGCTTTCATCTCCAAACAGCCAGTTTCCCGGTCTTTCATGGATGCTCTGGGGATGGGCCTGGGATTTACCCTCGCTCTAATCATCCTGGGTAGTATCCGAGAACTCTTAAGCTCGGGCGCAGTATTCGGCTATCAGATTCTCACTACCCAGGCAGCCGGGGGATGGTTCCGGCCCTGGGTCATCATGATTCTTCCTCCCGGGGCTTTTATCACCCTGGGGATTCTTCTGGGAATAATAAATATCTTCAGTAGGAAATCTCAAGGTTGACTAGGAGGACTGGCATGACAAGGAAACGCGGATGAGCCTTCTACTTATCTTTATCAGCGCTACCGTAGTGAACAATTTTGTCCTTAGCTATTTTCTAGGAATCTGTCCGTTTCTGGGAGTAACGGGAAAACTCAAATCAGCTTTCGGAATGGGGATCGCTACTACCTTTGTTATGACCTTAACCGGAGGGATAACCTGGGTTATTTACCATCTCATCCTGGTAAGATTTGGAGTTCCTTTCCTGCAATATGTGACCTACATTCTGGTCATCGCTTCCCTGGTCCAAGTTATCGAGATGTTTATTCGAAAGTCTAATCCTTCTCTTTACCGGGCCCTGGGGATATATCTCCCTCTCATTACCACCAACTGTGCTATTTTGGGGCTAGCTTTGTTTGCCACCCTTAGAGACTACGGCTTCTTGCAGAGTATAGTTTACGGCTTTGGTGCTGGAATTGGCTTTACCTTTGTCATGCTTATTATGGCTGGTATCCGGGAGGAGCTAGATCTGGCGGATGTACCGAAACCCTTCCAGGGAGCGGCCATTACCCTGATCCTGGCTGGACTTCTGGCCCTTGCTTTCATGGGATTCTCGGGACTTATTTATGCGTAAGCCTCCCGGTTATCATGAGGAGGTTATTAACGTTCGGAATACTCCTAGATACATTCTAACGAGCTGCGTTCCCCAGGAACACTGCAAAGATACCTATTTCGCTTTGGTGAATTCCCTATTCAGGCCGCTTCAGTTCTCAAAAAAAGGGGAGCTTCGGCTAAAGTAGACTTTCTAGCCTAAAGAAACGGAGGAGATTTCGTGGGAACTCTGGTCATCATTTCTGTATTAGCCATGGTCGGACTGGGAGCTCTTTTTGCCTTTGTCCTCTCTCTTGCTGATAGGAGGCTCAGGGTGGAGGAGGACCCCAAGATTGAGGCTCTTCTGGCGGCACTTCCTGGAGCTAATTGTGCTGCCTGTGGATTCGCTAGCTGCCGGGCCTTGGCTGAGACTATGGTGGAGAAAGGGGATACAGCTCAAACCTGTCCTGCTGGTGGGGAAGAGGTAGCCTCTCATGTGGGAGAGATATTGGGAGTAGAAATCGAAGGAGCTCTCAGTCAATACGCCCGGGTCCGATGCGGAGGCGTATTTAGCGAAAGAAAACAAGACGCTCACTACCAAGGGGTCCAGACTTGTCAGGCTGCTCACTTGATTGGGGGAGGAGGGCTAGCTTGCTTCCATGGATGTTTCGGCTTTGGCGACTGCAAAGATACCTGCCCCTTCGATGCTATTTATATGGAAGAAGGAATTCCCCGCATCGATGTCGTGAATTGTACTGGATGCGGCAACTGTGTGACCGCCTGTCCCCGGAGCCTCATTAGTCTGGCTCCCATTGATGATGATCAGGAGCACTTGGTCTCTTGCAGCAATCTGGATCGGGGCAAAGAAGCCCGAAGAGTCTGCAAAAAAGCATGCATCGGCTGCGGGATCTGTGTTAAGGTGTGTCCCTATGACGCAGTGGGGATGGAAAACAATCTGGCCAAAATCAACCATAGGAACTGCCAGGAATGTGGTCTCTGTGCGACAAAGTGTCCCACCGATGCCATCATCGATTTGGGAGCTTACCAGAACTGGAAGAAAATAAAAAAACCAAAGGAACCCGCCTCGCCTGCACCCATATCCTAGTCTGGCGAAGGTAGGAAGATTTATCCCCTCCACCCTCATTCTGCCGCCTTCTATCTCTATTGACAAAATCACTCTTCCAGATAAAGTGGAACTGTCCACATTAACTAACATGCAGCTCAAAGAGATATTGAATGGGGTTCCGGGACTGGGAAAGGATTTGGTCTACTATCTGGAGAATAAGGGCTATATTCATCCCAGGAAAATACAGAAAGACAGAATTTCAAGAAGAGAGTACAGCAAGAAAGATTATGAGATAATAGCCTCGGTTTTTAAGTACTACAAACGGGGATACCCTCCGAAAATAGCATATCAGCTTGTCACCAAGGAGGAAAGAATGTTGGCCTACGTCTTGATGGAGGTGCCAGGGAAAGGATCACGGAAGGTGCTCGAATCTTTGAGGAAAGTCGATGGGGTAATAGAGGCTGCTGCTACCTATGGAGGTAGCGATGTCATAGCTAAAATAGATGTTCCCGATATCAGCGATCTTGACCAAATAATACTTGAAAAGATCGAGAGTATAGAGGGGGTAAAATCTACCCACACTCTAATAGTCCTGCAGAAGACTCACTGGCGGCGTTAATGCTGGTTCCACTTTTGTTTGCGCGAGGAGCGAAAAGATATGTAGAGAAGACGTTCGCAATCCCCCGCGGCAAGTCAAATCAGGCGAAGTCGAAAAGAAGGGGACCTTGACACTCTATTTTTTTTTGTTATAATAAGTGGAAGTGTTCACTTTTACTTTCTAAAGCTCTGATCGTCTTTTATGTTCCAACCATTATGAACCGAAAAACTCGATAATTGAAAACGCGGAGATCTGTGAGTATCTTTTCATTACAAAGCAAAGAATGCGACTATGACTTCATGTGACTAGAATCCGGAGAAACAAACAACAATCTGAGGAGGACCAAGAGATGAGTTTCAGTAGGGTCAATGCGAGCGCGGCAACCTCGACCAGAACTAGAACGGAATCCAGTCCGTGTTCTGGAATGTGCGTGGTGTGTCTGGACGGATGTCCGGGAACCTGTGAAATTGCGATGTCTGCCCTTCGCGGGCGGGAGATGCTTTATCCTCAACCCTTCGGGCAGGTTACGGCGGGCTCGGCTAAAGAATACCCAATAGACTTTTCCCATTTTAGCATTCAGGGAAGTTGTGTGGGAGCAGAAGGTGTAGAGGCAGATTCAGATAAGGCTATTTTCCCTAATGTAGATCTGTCGCTAGAAATAGGTGCCAAGGAGAAAATGAAACTGAAAGTCCCCTTCTTTACCGGTGCCCTGGGTTCCACGGAAATTGCCAGAGTGCATTGGGAAAACATGGCTATAGGAGCTGCCATCTGTGGTACCATAATCGTGATAGGGGAAAATGTATGTGCCATGGACCCTCAAAGCGAAATAAAGAATGGAAGAGTGGTCCGGTCCCCGGAGATGGAAAGAAGGGTTGGGATATTTAAGGATTGGGATAGGGGCTATGGCGAGGTAGTAGTCCAGATGAACGTAGAGGACACTCGCCTGAAGGTGGCTGAATACGCCATAGAAAAGTTAGGAGTCAGGGCTGTTGAACTAAAATGGGGACAGGGAGCAAAAGATATAGGAGGAGAGGTAAAACTCCCTTCGCTAAAGAGGGCTCTTCAGCTCAACGATAGAGGCTATCCGGTTTTTCCCAACCCGCGGGACCCTGAAGTACAGAAAGAATTTAAAGAGGGAATCTTCGGAGAATTCGAAAGGCACTCGCGCCTGGGCATGGTGGACGAAGAAAAATTCTACAGAAAAGTCGAAGAGCTCAGAGAAGCGGGAGCGAGGTATGTGACTCTAAAGACCGGCGCCTACCGACCTCGAGATTTAGCCAGGGCAGTGAAATTTGCTTCCAATGCCAGGATTGATCTTTTGACCGTGGATGGAGCTGGCGGAGGAACTGGCATGAGCCCCTGGCGGATGATGAATGAGTGGGGCGTTCCCACAGTATACCTCGAGTGTCTGCTGTACAATTATCTCAATACCCTCAAGGAGATGGGCGCATTCGTTCCCCCCTGTGCCATGGCCGGAGGTCTTTCCCTTGAGGATCATATCTTCAAAGCATTAGCTCTGGGAGCTCCCTATATAAGTGCCACCTGTCTTGGCAGATCGAGTATGGCGGCAGCTATGGTAGGGAACACTGTGGGCGAAAGAATAAAGAAAGGCAAAATTCCCTCTCACCTCAAGAAATACGGGGATTCCTTGGATCACATCTTCATCATGACCGATCATCTAAAGGAGAAATACGGGAGGGATTTTGAGAAGATTCCTGCAGGAGCCGTTGGGATGTATAGTTACTATGACAGGCTAGCTGTGGGCCTCAGGCAGTTCATGGCAGGAGCCAGGAAGTTCAACCTGAAAACTATTGCCCGCAGCGACCTGGTGGCCTTAACCCCAGAGGCATCTCGGGTTTCCAATATTCCTTACATAATGGAGGCTGACAGAGAGGAGGCAGAAGAAATCTTGCGCGGAGGAATAGTAGGCAACGAAGTTTCTCAAGAGATTGGCAAGGCTCCCTCCAGGTACATCACCTCAAAAAGATAGAACTACATAATACCCTGGACTCCTGGGTGGTGGCTGCCCTGGCAAAGAAACGGACCTCATTGCAATCTCTTGAGGGGCTGGAAGCTCTTTTTTTCCAAGATCCGGATAATCTTCCTGGTGCTATCCTTAAGTTCTTTGCTTATCTGATCATACTCCCCTATTTTTTTGGGCTGGATGCCAATAAGAATAATCTTTTCCACCCACCTGCCCAGGTAGGAAATGAGATAAGAGAGGGGAATATTGTGGGTGCTAGGATAGAGCCCCTCTATCCTAGCAGGGGGAATTACTCTGAATTGGCCCGGCTCGAGATTCATTTGGGCCGCATCCACCACGATCAGGCATTTTGGTTTGGTCTTCCTCACTATGGAGCCAAAATTTTCTGGGGACCTGCCGCAATCAAGAACCAACCAATCGTCTGATTTGAAGTTTTGGGCAATGAAGCAGCCGACCCCATCATCTCCGCGCCAAATATTCCCCAGACCCATCAAGACGTAGTCCTTTTTCTTTTCACTGGAGGAATTCTTGGTGGAGGACGTCGGTGCGTTAGCTTTCCTCCGGTAATCGGACCTTTTCTCTTTCATTGTTATGAAGAATGATACAAAGCTGGATGAGTCTGTCAATCTGGCTGAATGGGCAAATTTTTGACTTCCAAGAGTGACAGGATTTTTCCTCTATTGACAAGATTTTTCCTCTGGTATAGAGTGTCAAAACAGTCGGTTGGATTCGTAGGCGTGAGGTCCCGGGGAGGGGCAAAATGAAGAAAAGACGTTTGCCGTTCTGGCTACCTCAGACCAAGAAAGCCCTCATCTGGTATATTCTTTTTGCAGTCATATTCATATTGTACCATGATTTCTGGTGGTGGGGCAGGCACCAGCCATTGGTATGGGGTTGGCTTCCAGGGTGGTTTCTGTACGATATCTTACTCATAATAGCCTACGTCATTATTGCCACGGCATTTACCAGGTTCTATTGGCCCAAACCGCCGGGAAAAAAGCAGTGAACAGAAATCAAAGGCCGGCAAGAAGCTCCTCACAGTTTCGCACACCTCTCGGACGGGAAAAGATGTTCTTAAGATTCCTAGTAGGAAGAAGCAGCACAGGAGAACAAAGTGTCTGAGATTAGTACCTCACTTGCCATTCTCATAACCTTCCTCGCCATCATAGCCTTTCTGGGGCTTTACGGATACCGAATTGGCAGAAAGACAGTAGAAGACTATTTCACCGCAAGTAGAAGTCTAGGCACCTTTGTCACGCTCTTTACCTATTTTGCCACCCTTTGCAGTGCTTTTACTTTCCTGGGGGTTGCCGGATGGGGGTATAGCCGGGGGCTGGGATGGTATGGACCAATTGGGGTAGCCACGGCTCTCATCTCTATAAACTTCTACGTGTTTGGATACCGGATATGGCTTTTGGGCAAGAAATTCGGATATATCTCACCTCCAGAGCTCATTAAAGATCGGTTCGGCAAAGAGCTTCAAGTAATTTACGCCGTGATAATGGTGATTTTTGTTTTGCCCTATTTGGCTGTTCAGGCCATGGGCGCTGGATATGTCCTGGAGGAGCTGTCCCAGGGAACCATTCCCTACGTTGCCGGAGCAGGCATTATCACTATCTTTATGATCGTTCTAATTTTGGGAGGGATGAGAAGTGTTGCCTGGACCGACACTTTCATGGGAATAATGATGCTGGGATGCTTGGCCATAGCCTTTGGCCTGGTGGTGAAGAACGTTGGCGGTCTGCCTGCTGTAGTTAGGAAGCTGGCAGTCGAAAGCCCGGAGCATCTCTCAAGACCGGGAGTGGGAGATTTCTTTTCTCCTGGGGTATGGTTTGGTTTTCTTTTGCTGTGGGTAGTGGCTGATCCCCTGATGCCACATCTTTGGATGCGGATGTATATTCCCAAAAATGTGAACGTTATCAAGAGAATGATGATTCTGTTTCCCCTGGTGTGCTTGGTGATCTTCTTTTTTCCCGTGTGGATTGGAGCCATGGGGTATACCGTAATCCCGGGTCTTGAGGGGCCAGCGGTGGATAGAATCCTCCCTCTTTTAATGGTCAAATTTGCTCCAACCTGGCTGGTAGCCATCATCCTCTCCGGATCACTTGCGGCACTCATCTCCACGGCAGATTCTCAGGTACTTGCCCTCAGCTCAATCCTCACCCGAGACCTCTACGTTCCCTTCATCAATAGAAAAGCCACTAGCCAGCACCAGGTGACAATGGGAAGGGTCATAATGATAGTCTTGTGTGTATTTGGATTTATTATCGCTCTAAAGCCAGTCTCCACTCTGGTTAGTATAACCACTTCAGCATTTACCGGGATAGGAGTGCTTTATCCCGCAACTATTGCTGCCCTCCATTGGAGAAGAGCTACCAAATGGGGGGTAATTACTTCCATTCTCAGTGGCGAGGCGGTGGCCGTTTTGCTCATCTATGGCGTTCTTCCTAAGGGATTTTTGTTGGGATCCTTACCAATCCTCCCCAGTTTGATTGTGGCCACGGCTACTCTCATAGTAGTTAGTTATTTGACTTCTCCGCCATCGGAAAAGCGCATAGCCAAATTCTTTGATCTCTTTGACTCCATTTTCGAAAAATCTCAATAGATTCACAAGACTCGCCTCCCTGTGACAACGGCTATTAAAACCCACCTTGTAGCCATACCAGGCCAACCATAATACTTCCTTTCATGTTCGAGGCATAAATCCACATTATCCATGGAGAATAACAGACCCTCGCCAATGCTCGTGACACAAAAGAAGACTCACTTTAACCCCATGCCTGGTAGGTTTCGCGAGCTCCCTTGGAATAACCTAAGAACCAGTGCC
>SDBS01002048.1_pt1 | contig 20308 bp, 41 predicted proteins | sample 2277091 | NCBI WGS metagenome assembly SDBS01 (sample SAMN10404972, study PRJNA504765) | marine sediment metagenome | isolation source: marine sediment core GS10_PC15, 163 cmbsf | place: Arctic Ocean: Southern Knipovich Ridge | collected 2010 | reverse complement strand
ATTGAACCCATAGACTTCGGGGACTTGAGGCCTAGAGATTTCCCTGTGATATTACCATTTAATTTAAGGAAGTGGGTGTTTATTTATCCCGATACAACGATGGTAGTAGCGGGTTCAAAGAGTTCAGGTAAGACGGGGTTTTGCTACAGGACAATAGCAGACAACTTTGGTAAGATAAACATTAAACTCCTAAGTAATCTGGAGGGTGGTAGAGAGTTGATGTACGACAGGTTTAAGGCTATGGACATTGACCTCATCCAGCATAAAATTGTCTACCCGGTCTATGACCACTACCACGACCACATAAAGGATAAGGACACACTGTATGTTATTGATTACATAGACGCACCAGAGGGGGATGACTTTTATTTGATAGGAGCGCAGATAAAGAAGATTGACCACAAGCTTCAAGGGTTGAATAGTGTTGCTCTTATAGGCTTACAGAAACCATCTACGAGGGATACAGCCTTTGGTGGTGAACAGACCTTGAAAGCCCCCTCATTATATATAGCAATGGATAACAAGAAGTTAAAGATAGTGGATGCCAAAGTTCCTGCTAACAAGAAGGTTCATCCCAAGAATCTGCAGTGGACATTTGATTACTTTGATGAAGGAACTCGGTTTGATAACATTCAAGAAAGCTGGATGGCATAGTTGATAAATAATTCAGGATAAGGTATAATAGTAATAAGGACTGAGTAGGGGGTTGAAGTAACAAATCAATGGAGATGTTAGGCAAACGTGAAAGAGAGGCTAGAAAACGCCATAGGCGTGCCCTATGCTGGTCATCTAGTTGGGGAGCGGGGAGTAAGTCGTTGAAGCTTGGACACAAACATTTCCGAAGGCATCTTCAGGTTTTCGTGGCAGACCCTGGAAAGTCTGGGAGAGGCAGGACGTAATGAGCTTACTCCGAAACCACCTCTCCATAAGTTGGTATAATAGTAATAGGAGGGGATGGAATGAAGGGGATGATATGTCCACATTGTGGTAAGTTAGCTTATTGGTATGAACTTAAAACTAAGGGAGAGCAGACCATAGTCCGTGCTTGCTGCAAGAAGGCTTTAGAATGAAGAAGAAAACAGTATCTAGTGTAAAGAAGAAAGTGTGGGCTGTATTCTCTCCCTATATTCGCTTAAGGGACTGCCTTGAAACAACAGGGTGTGCGTCTTTCGGTCTGTGTATAACTTGCGGGAAACGATACCATTTCAAACTTTTACAGGCAGGACATTTTATATCAGGTAGACACAATGCCAATCTCTTCTCTGAACGAGGAACTCACGCTCAGTGCTATAATTGTAATATAAATTTGAGGGGCAATACCTTAGAGTATCGCAGAAAGATTATAGAACTCTATGGCGAAGGTGCTGACTTGGAACTGGAAGAGATATCCAGACAAACAAAGAAATTCAATGTAGCAGACTTGGAAGAACTAGAAGCTAGTCTAAAGGAAAGGATTAAACTATTGGAGGGGACTAATGGCTAATGAACAGGAACTATTGAGTGATGAAGAAGGGGCTGTAGCTTGGATTAGCAATCATATAAGGGAAAATCCTGATGTTCATCCATATCTTAAAGCTAAGGTAATACTAGCCCAACTCAAGGCTATGGGCTATGTGAAACTACAAGATGTGATTGACTATCTATTAGTAGAGATACCCTTTAAGGAAGCTAATAAAGAACCGATAACAATGCCTAGACATTTATTTCTCACATCAGATACATTAGCCGACCAACTCGAAGAGATACTAACAAAGGAGGTAGATAATGGAACCTAAAGAACTAGATAGACTAATTACTTGTGCTGAATTGAGAAACCCTAATCAGTTTAATGCTAGTAGGGAGAGGTACTTAGCAGAAATATCCTTCAAGGCGGGCATGGAGGAAGAGGCAAAGGGTGGATTGAATTCTCTATCTCATATTACGGGGTTTCGGGAGGGAAAGGTGGCAGGGATAAGGGAAGTGGTGGAGTGGATGCTGACTCAACAGCTCCCTAAAGAATACCAAGCTGAGGAATACAGGGGGTTGATTGTTGTAGATAATAAGCATTGGCAAGCCAAACTAAAAGAATGGGGTATAAAGGAGGGTTAAATGAAGAAATTAAGACCTGACCCAATAGGAGAGATGGAGTTTACCTACTATGCTGTGAACTTATCATCTTCCTTAAAGCAGGTGAAGATAGCACCGACTTCGGATATACATTATGGCAATCCCACCTGTTCTTTAAGGCATCTTAATCAGCACATAGAGTATATCAAGTCAGACTCAGAGATGTTTACCTTTCTTAATGGGGATATGATTGAGAGCGTAACCAAGTTCTCAAAGGGCGAGATACACAAACAGGTAGGCTCACCAGGCGACCAGAGGGATTTCATTATAAAACTATTCAAACCTATCAAGCAAAAGATACTAGGTGTAACGCAGGGCAATCACGAAAGAAGGATAGAGGATATTGATGTAGCCAAAGACATAGCTGAAGCATTGGAAGTTCCATACAGGGCAGAGGGTATGCTTTTGAAAATCTCCTTTGGTGGTGGGAACTCTGGGCATCCAAGCAAGCCCTATGTTTACTGGGGATACTTCACTCACGGCTATGGTGGTGCTAGGACCAAGTCAGCTAAAGCGGTTAAGGTTGAGAGAGTAGGACAGTGGATGCACGCCGACTTCTATGTTATGAGCCACGACCACGTTGTCAATGTCTCGCCTGATATTTACTTATTACCCGACCCCAGAACCCGCATTGAAAAGGAAACAGGCTTTAGAATTGGCAAGTTACAGGCGCACAGAAAGATGCTGGTTAAATCCAACGCCTTCCTGAAATGGGGTGGATACGCAGAAGCAGGGGGCTTTCCTCCGAGTGATCTAACGGCCCCCTTAATTATATTAGATGGACAAGGTAAAAAACGAGTGAGGGTAGAAGTATGAAAAATCCAGAGACATTTAATCAAGCGTGTTATGAGGTAGCAAGGGAGATAGCTGACCTAGTAATCAAGAAACAGCACGACTATGGTCATTCTAACATAGAGAAGTTTGGCGAATGGGGTATTGTGATAAGGTCAAGCGACAAACAGGCTAGGCTGGAAAACCTCATTTCACCAAACGCTGAAACGGATCCTTCTAATGAAACCATAGAGGATAACTGGAAAGACAAGGCTGGCTATGCTATCGTTGCTCTTATGCTCAGGCGTGATTGGTTCAAGTTAGAATTGGAGGAGAAGTGAAGATAATCTATGTAAGTGGTAGATACCGAGCTAAGACAACACTCGGCAAGCTCTGGAATATATGGAAGGCTAGAAGGGCAGCACAGAGACTTTGGGAAGAGGGGTGGGTTGTGATATGCCCTCATCTTAATACGGCAATGTTCAACGAGAAGTACCCCTACATAGCAGGGGACTGTGAGATTATAAAGCGGTGCTGTGATGCTATCTATATGCTTGAAAACTTTGAGAAATCAGAAGGTGCTCAAGTAGAATTGGCAACAGCAAAGATTAAGGGGATAGCGATATACTATGAGTAAGCCATATTATCAAGATGAATATATGCTGAGAGGAGGTTAAATTGAGAATATCTATAATATGCCCAGTTAGAAACCTATCAGATGAATGGCGAGACGGATTGTTGACTTATGCCCATTCACTAGAGAAGCAAGGACATAAAGTTCATTTGCCCTTCAGGGATACCGAGCAGAACGATAAAACGGGATTCAATATTTGTTCAGACCACGCAATGAAGATAATGGATGCTGATGAAATCCATATTGCTTATGATGGCAAGTCTGAGGGTTGGCTATTTGACTTGGGTATGACATTCGTTCTTAACAAACCCATTAAACTCATAACGGGATACTTCCCCAATATATCTAAGGGTAAATCATATGCCAATATGGTCTGGGATTGGAATGGGCGATGTTATGATACATAAGCCCTATCATAGCGATGAATGGGTAACGATATACAATGCTGATTGTCGTGATGTTCTGCCCGAATTGCCAAAAGTGGACTTGGTATTGACTGACCCGCCTTATGGGATAGATATAGCCAAAACAGGCACGGTTGGTGGGAGACAGTTGGCTAATGCCAAGCAATATATGGCTTCTGACTGGGATAAGGATAGGCTTGATAAAGAAACGCTGATAATGATTAGAGATGCTTCTGTCAACCAGATTATCTTTGGTGGGAATTATATCGCTGACTTACTGCCACCTTCAAGTTGCTGGCTGGTGTGGGATAAGGATAACTCTGGCAACTTTGCTGATTGTGAATTGATGTGGACTTCTTTTGATAAGGCAGTTAGATTGTATAAATGGCGGTGGAATGGAATGTTGCAACAGCCAAGAAACAAGGAATACCGCTATCACCCCACACAAAAGCCAACAGGCTTACTCAAGGCTATACTCGTAGATTATCCTGCTGAAATCACTCTAGACCCATTTGTTGGTAGTGGCTCAACCCTAGTAGCCTGTAAGGCGTTAAACCGCAAGTGTATAGGCATAGAGATAGAGGAGAAGTATTGTGAGATTGCGGCTAAAAGATGTAGCCAATCGGTAATGGAATTGAATGTATGAGTAAGAAGGATCGGTATGAGCTTACCTAAATGTCCAGTGCAAGAGGTCTGCATACACTTCACAACGGGAACTAACAAGCCCCCTAATCACGATGTAAGGGACAAGGTTATCTGTAAGACCTATCTGAAAGGCTGTGAATATTCTATGTATGTAGAGACTCAGATAATGGGACTAACTGTCTCTTGTGAGATTGATAAGAGGAAGATATGAGCCGTCCGCGAGGAAGCAAGAACACAGGATACCCTAGAGTATACCGTGATGGGGTTATAGACTTCTGGCTTGCTATATTGTGGATGGCTGGGCGAGATGCTGATAAAGGATGGCATTATGCTAAAGAGATGTGTCGGGACGCTCAGTTGGCGGGGATATATCAGAAGAGAAATGTAGACGCCTTAGAAGAAGCCTGGTGGATTTGCGAATATGTAAAGGCGAAGTGGTGTGACTGAAATTGATTGGCTACCGGAGTAGTTAAAGACTTCCCGCAATCTAATAGATGTGGCCTTATTGCTGATAGAAACAGATAACCGCCACCTATTGGCAACGGTTCTTGAGTTATTACACGAGCAAACACAAACTATTATCTACGAGAACTGTATAGTAGAAACCGCCACCCATAGGTGACGGCCTCTTTGTAATTGCCCTCCTTTCTAATTTACACCATTACCTTTACCTTGCCGCTATTAGCAACTGCTTGAAATACCGCTTCATCCTCTAGCCAAATAGTAAAGCCTTCCCCCTTCTCGTTGCTACCCGTCAGATAGCCCACCCCCTTGAAACCATCCCTTTCATCACACCCACAGGAACAGGGTCTGGATAATGCCAACTCCCTCTCCTTTTCGCCACTCCAAATAAATTCCATTTTATCCCTCCTTTCTATGATAGTCTATTTAATCCTAGTCTCCCTGCGTACTCGTATGTCTCTAATATCCCCAGTGCTAGTTTAAGTGCCTGGGTGCGGTTCATTAAAACGATCTTGGTATTCCATTCTCCATCAACCTTGTTCTTTTCCACAATTCCTACCAGTTTACCATCAAGCATATCAGCATATTCCTTGTATTCCAGTGTTTGAAACGGCTCATTTGTTATTATCATATTCCTCCTTACTTGATGGGTTAGAGTTTCCGCAGTAGGAGCAACAATATCCTTCTACTACAGGCCATCCGCACTTTTGGCACTCATATATTCGTGGTGCGTAGACTAATGCTTGATGGATTGCTGCTGTATCATATTGTTTTGTTGTTGGTCTTTTCATTTCTCCTCCTTATGAGTTGATATACTACCATTACTTTTCCTTAATGTGCTTTTGAAATATCTTGCTACCCTTACGATGGCATCTGCTACACTTGTGACAATAATACCACACCAACACGTTAGCCTTATCTAGCATTTCTTTTACTGCCATTAGATACCCCCTACCCCCAACGCTTTCTTACAACTTTCCTCTAGCTCATCAAACTTGCGAGTAAGACGAGCTATAATGTGCCTATCTGATAAGCAGGGATAGTCATAGTCACCATCAGAGTAGCGAGGCTCTATGAACATTTCGTCCTCTATCTTTCGCATATCATAGTCTTTACCCGATTTCTCTGCCAACGAAATAACTTCCCTCAATATTTCTAACCGCTTATTCCTAACTAAATCTCGCAGGAATGACATTTCGTTGTAAGCTAATTTTAGTTCCATTTCATACCCCCTTATAACTCAATACTAGGCGGGTGGTGTTTTATTTAGCTCCTTGCCTTAATAGGTTCGTTGACTGCGATGGTATCTTCCCCCTCTTCAAAGGGGACAAGTGCTACTCTAACCACATTAGCCAGCCCTCGATGGTGCTTTTCAATAATCTGTCTGGCTATCTCCCAAGCCTCTTTGCGGGTATCTGCTTGAATGGCGAAAACTATTTCTGTCTCCCACTTTTTCAAGATATGCTCCTTTCCTACCCGCCCAGTATTCAATTATTAAGGTACAATTAGTCTTACCCGTTACCGCCCGCTATAACCTGATGAGCGGTTGCCGATATACTAACTGATATTTATTCTCCCGCCGTAATCGCCTTGCCGTCCAGTAACTTGCTGGGCTATTCTCTCAACATCGCTATATTTATCTTGCCAAGATTGTCCGTCTTTCTCATCGCATTTTATATGTAGCCATCCCCATGCCGTTCCAGTGCCATGTCCCACCTTGACTGCCGTATATCCTGCCTCAATGAGAGCTGATTTTACTATCTTCGTTTCCAGCAACCTTTCCATCTGTTTAACTCCTTTTTTATTTAGTTATAGATAGTATAAACTACTTTTTACCATTTGTCAAGTCTTTTTGAAAATATATTTTAGATTTGGTACAATGTATGGTATGATGAGATTATGAGATGGTCGGTTAAGCTTGTTAAATTTTGGATTGAGCACTACTATATGCTAAAGAGTCATAGTATTAAATTCTGGCAGGAGCAGGACAATTATGCAGGTGAGGTAGCGATACATTCTAAGGGGTCAAGGTTCAGAGCACCATTTATAGCAACAGCTGATAAGAACATTGAATTTGACCTAGCTATTAAAAGTCTGGGTGATTTAGGCTCGCAGATATTCAGGTTGATATATTTAGATGGGCTTGATATAGAGGATGCAATCAAGGTAATAGATTATCCTGTAAAGCAGATAATAGCTAGAAAGAGGGGGTTAATGAAAGAGTTTATAAACTACTTGCTAGATTGTGAGAAATGATGTATAATAAGAGAAAGGGGGTAATAAATGACTAAGCAAGAAGAGACAAGGGAAGGGATAAAGAGGATTAGTTGTAGGTGGTGCGAACAACTCCCGTACTGTGAGGAATCTTGTGGTGTACCAGAACTAGACTTAGCCAAATTATCTGAATTAGGTGTAGTGATAAAGGTAGGGGAAGTATCGGAAAATATGGCATCAACAGCAAGCGAAGGTGACAAATATCTGGCTGCTGGTAATGGTATATTTTTAATGTCATCTGAAAGGACATCACCTATATTCAAGAACTTCAGGGATATGGGCTTTGTAGTAGTAGAGCCATTGATGGAGGTAACTGATGAAACCATATTATGACCAAGATGGAATAACGATATATCACGGGGATTGTAGGGAGATACTGCCTACTTTAGATAAGGTGGACTTGGTGCTGACTGACCCGCCATATGGGATAAATGCTGATATTAAACAGACATTGAATAGTGGCAAGAAGGGTGGTAAAAGAGGTGGCTATTATAAACATTATGAACAAACAAATTGGGATGTTACCATTCCGTCTTCTGATATATTCACCTTGATATTCCAGTCTTCTGAGAATCAGATTGTCTTCGGCGGTGAATATATGACCAAACATCTGCCTCCTAATAGAGGGTGGATAATATGGGATAAAGTTGTGCGGGGACATTGGCCTGATGGGGAAATGGCTTGGTCTTCTTTTGACAAGGGATTAAAAATATATCGTTATAGCAGGGCGGATGCTTACATTAACGACATAGATATAAAATGCCATCCCACACAGAAGCCAGTTTACCTCTTTAGATGGATTGTGTCAGATTATACAAGTCAAGGTGATAATATTCTGGACCCATTTATGGGCAGTGGCACAACACTTAAGGCGTCCAAAGACTTAAACCGCAAGTGTATAGGCATAGAGATAGAGGAAAAGTATTGCGAGATAGCGGCTAGAAGATGCTCACAAAGGGTATTTAACTTGGGGCAATGAAGTGGAATCAGATATTGAACTATAATATAAAGGAAGGTGAATCATGGCAGACAATGAACAGGAACTATTGATGGATGAGGAAATAGACAAAATGGTTAGGTATCCCATTGCTACTATACATCAAGTCAAGAGATTGCTTCAAGCCCAAGTAGCCAAACTCAAGACTATGGGTTATGTGAAATGGGATAGGGAGAAGGTGGCAGGAAAGTTGGCAAGTTTGTATGGTATTACTGAATGGGGAGTGTTATCTCTTAGCCAGAAAAGTGATTGGCTTATTATAGCTGACCAACTCAAAGAGATAAAAACAGAAAGATAGTGATATATGTTTAGAGAAATAAATCTATAAACTTGACAAGAAGCCTGTTAAAAGTGGTCGTTTTATGGTATACTTTTAAGGAAGGGTATAAAGAGATGAAGCGTTTGAGTTGGCAGGATTGCGGGTATCATATTGAGGAGATATTTGAAATTCACATTTGTCCTACCTGCGATTGTTGCTGGGGCATTAGCGATTCCAATTATAATAGCGAGGTATGTGGGGAGTGTAAGAGGGCGTGGGTTGAGGAGCTTTTACCTGGTGATACTAGGACCCCTAAGGGCAAGGCGTCAGCCAGGTGGATAGCCAATGCCCGTTACCCTGTGAGTCGCAAGTGTTCGGTGGATGGCTGTAAGAAAAGAGGGGAACGCCATCACTTTGATTATAATAAGCCTACTGAAATAATATGGCTTTGCCGCAAGCATCATGTTGAATTACACAGACAATTAAAACACTTAAGGTATAATAGGGAGGAAAAAAGCAACGGTTCCCATCGGGCTAAGTTTAATAGCCGTTCCACTTCCTTGTACAAATCAATGAAACTATGGTGATGGAATAGGAGATAATTGTGATACCTAGAACAGCAATGGGAGTGTGGCCTAAAATGGGATGGGGGAATAAATGACAGCAAAAGAGAAGTTAGAGGAACGAAATGGTGAAGATGTAATCCAAGAGTTTATGTCTGAGGGGCATAGTAGAGAACAGGCAATAAAAAACCTAGAGTCTATTGATAGAGCAATGGCTGACATAGCAACTGGCAGGGTACACAAGATACAACCAGACGAACTGTAGCACATAGACCTAATAGCTAATCTAATTATTGAAAGGAGTAATGATGAATATGGACACAAGTAATCAGGCATATAATTGGACTAGAACTGGAGAGTTTAACGGGATACCTTGTAGGGTTATTGAGGAGTGCCACATTATTTTAGATAGGCAGGGAAAGAGCACGAGGGAATTTGCAGGCTCAGAGGAATTTCAGATGCTTGAAAATGCAGGTATTGAAGTTCACGGTGGTGCTTATAGCTAATCCAGTAGTAGAGAGACTTAAGGAGAAGAAATGAACAGTAACACCATTGAATTATACACATCTGGTACCACTGATTTAGATGCCAAGCGGTGTGAAGGTTGTGGTAGCATTGACTTTGAATACATGCACTAGGGCTTAGAAATGAACCCTAGAATTCGTGGGGTGCGCATACGTTAAACGCACAAAGTGGGGCTTATCTTATGGAGTCCCAATAGCCCCTAGGTAAGTTATGAAACTAACGCAAAAGCAACAAAATAGCATAAATTATATCTGGCATGCTTGTATTGATTGCGGTAAAGAGCGATGGGTTGCAACTTTTACCAATGGAACACCGAAGTGGCTTAGGTGCAGAAGTTGTGGGGGCAGGCAGGCAAGTATAAAGCGTGATATTGTGGGAGTAAATCATCCCAATTGGAAGGGGGGTGGTTATAGGCATATTGAGGGTTACAGAATGGCTTATCTACAAGCAGGTGATTCTCTTTACCCTATGGCTAATGGGCTTAATTATGTCCTTGAGCACCGTTTGGTTATGGCGAAGTTCTTAGGCAGATGCCTTCAACCGTGGGAGGTAGTTCATCACAAAAATGGCATTAAGGATGACAACCGCATAGAGAATCTGGAACTAGCTAGCTCAAACAGCCAACACATGAAAGACCACTCTAAGGGATACTTGGATGGGTATAGGCAGGGTTTGATTGATGGTAGAGAGGCAGCGAGATTATGAGAAGTTTGACGCAGCGTCAGAAGACCTTCTGTATTAAATACTTCGAATTAGGCAATGCTAGCGAGGCTGCCTTAATAGCTGGATATAGCCCTAGAACAGTCAGGGTAATAGCTTCTATCAATTTAACAAAAGTCAACATTCAGGAGCGATTGAAGGAGCTAAGGCAGAAGACAGAAGATGATTCAGTCGCTAATGTATTAGAACGCCAACAAAGGCTAACCACATTCTTAAGAGAAGATAATTATAATAAGTTTGGTATTAACAGGCAACCAAACATCCAGGCTTCAGACCAACTCAATAAGATGGACAAGATATACACTGATGGAACAACTCAAAATATAGATAACAAGTCGGTAACTATAAACGTTGGTTCTGAGAAGGCGAAGGAACTAACCCAGAAGCTAATAGAAGGAGAAAGGACTGATGCCACTTAGTAAGGCTAGAAATAGGGATAGAATGAGGCAATCTAGGTTGCACAAGCAAATATCCCCACTGACGGGATCTGAACCTGTGCAACCTGAAGCGGTAAGCTTTGGGGCTATAGCCGACTCAACAGCACGGGACATCATCCCTGTCATTCAAGTAGATGCTGATGGCAACCCGATATATGAGGCTTGATGGACATAACAACCACTAGGTTATATGAGGAGAGTGCAGCTGCCTGGCTTAATCCTGATATAAGGCGCTGCCTACATGAAGGTGGCACTGCTTCGTCAAAGACATATACGATTCTACAGCTTTTAATCTTAATAGCCCAGAATGTGAAATCAGGGCTTCTCATATCGGTTGTAAGTGAGTCTCTACCCCACCTGAAAAGAGGGGCGATACGGGACTTCTTTAGAATCTTGGACGAAAGCCCTGATAACAATAAGCGATACAATAAAACAGAACAGACCTATACTTTTGGAAAGGGTATAATAGAGTTCTTTGGTGCTGATGAAGCCGATAAGGTAAGGGGGCCGAGACGGGGCATACTATTTATCAATGAAGCCAACAACGTACCCTGGGAGACAGCTAGGGGCTTGGATATACGGACTAACAAATTCACCTTCTGCGATTGGAATCCTGTTAGTGAATTCTGGGCACACGAGTACTGGGTAGGAAGTCCTGAGAACGCTTATATACATTCTACTTACCTAGATGCAGTTGATGTAATACCCCAGTCAGTAATAGATAATATAGAATCCAATAAAGATAAAGACCCTAACTGGTGGAACATATACGGATTGGGTCTGATAGGTAAGGTTGAGGGGTTGGTTTATCCGTTCTTTACTCAAGTAGACAGTCTACCCAATCAGGGGGACTTGGTTTACGGGTTAGATTTTGGTTTCTCTGGTGACCCGTCTGTATTAACAAGGCACAAGATATTCACTGAAGAGATATACAGTGAAGAGTTGTTCTTTGAGCAAGGTCTAACCAATCAGGACATTGGAGCTAGGATGCTTGAATTGGGTGTTGATAAGTCCGATGAGATATGGGCTGACTCAGCAGAACCTAAGAGCATTGAAGAAATCTATCAATTAGGGTATAATATAAAGGGAGTGACAAAGGGACCTGGCAGTGTAGAATACGGACACCAGAAAGTCAGGCAATATAAACAGTACTGGACTAAGGATTCGTTAAATTGTATTAAAGAACAAAGGAACTTCAGGTATGTTCAGGACAAGAATGGTAAATTAACTGAAAAGACCGCACATAACTTTAGTCACGGTATGGACTCAAAGAGATATGCGGTGATGGGGATTAGTGAAATACCCGAACCCAAAGAGGCTATAATCGTTTATGATTCAATGGAAGCAGTAAGAGGGTTGGAATTAGTATGACAACAAGGGAAGAAATACGATTAAGGGACTCAGAACCAAGGGATGAGTTAGAGATTTTATTCAGAGAAGCCACGGCCAGTGTTGAGGCTGATTTAGTGATAGAGGATGCGGGCTGGATTAACCTAAGCGGTACGACAGCTGATGTCATCTCTTCAGCGGAACGCATAACGAACCTCCAACTATCCCGCCTCTATTCTACTAAAGACCCATTGGGGAAGCAGTCAATTAGATTATGGACTGACTACACATTCGGCTCTGGCATGACCTCTCATTCAGACGAGGAGAAGACTGAGGAAGTCCGTAAATCATTTTGGGATAGTAAGGATAATCAAAGCGTTTTATCGGCTAGGGGACAGAGAAAGTCATCCGATAAACTCTTAATTGATGGCGAGGTGTTCTTTGCCATCTTCTTAGGCTCAGAGGGCAAGGCTACTATCAGGTGGATTGACCCGTTAGAAATAACTGAGATAATCACCGACTCAGACGATAAAGAGAATGTGCTGTTCTATAAGAGAGAGTGGGCAGATGCACAGGGCAAGGCTCACAAAGACATCTACCGTTCTACGACCAATATTGAAAACAAAGCCGTACTAGACTCTCAGGGAGCGAATGCTGAGAAGACCGATGATGCCCTTGTCTATCATCTGACCCATAACACAATCACTCAAAGAGGTAATCCGTTATTATTACCAGCGCTAACCTGGATGAAGTATTACACCAAATTCCTATCATCAAGAATAGCGGTTATGCTAGCGCTGGCTAAGTTTGCTTGGAAGACAAAAGTAAAGGGCGGGCAGGCACAAGTAGATGCCATTAAGGCAAAGACTGAGGGCAAAGAAGTAAATGCAGGCTCTCAATTATTAGAAAATTTAGGCTCTGATACCACACCGATTAAAACAGAGACTGGGGCTTCGGCTGCCTATCAGGATGGCAGGATGATTAAACTCCAAGTATCTGCTGCTTCAGGTTGGCCAGAGCAGTATTATGGGGATATTTCAATTGGAAACTTAGCAACAGCAAAGACCGTAGAACTTCCAGTAGCCAAGATGTGCCAAAGCTATCAAGCTATATGGAACGATGCTTATCAAGATATTGACAATGTAGTATTCGACCACAATAATATCCCCGAAGACAAGCAGTATGTTGATAGAGACTTCCCACCGATAGTGCCATTGGATGTTTTAGAATCTGCTACAGCTATCGTTCAGATACTTACTGTATTCCCTGAGTTTGCCGAGTCGTCAGATGTTCAGCAACAAGCATTACAGGTAATAGGGGTAAACGACCCCGATGAGGTACTGGATGCACTGCTAAAAGTATCACCGACAGGGACTACAGAGGCACAGATACTCAGGGCAGTCAAACAGTTAAGGGAAGCTCTAACTAAAAAGGAGTAAGAGATGACATGGAAGCACGTGGTACTAATAGGTCTTCTAGTATGGCTATTTGTTATGATTGCTGCCTTGGCAGTTTATGCAAATCTGCTATGCTCGCTACAAGCATTATATTAAAGGAGTAAGGAATGTCGTGGTTAGAAAGAAAAGCCTTAACAATGTCTGCTAGTTGGAAGCGAGGCTTTATCTGCATTATTCCCTACTTTGAATTACTGGGGAGATATGCGTGGCTGAGCGCTAAACATGCTGAACTACAGGGTAAATATATGTGTCTACAAAGGAGAAAATAAATGGAAAATAAACAACCAGGAAGAGTTCTATACAGTGCCGATTTCACACCTGAAAGCACAGTATGCTCAAAGTGTCAGGACAGGGGATTTACTGAGAAGAATCACGGGTTAACTGTAATATTATGTGATTGTGATAAAGCTAGGGAGGTTGCTGAAAGAAACGGCATACCATGGAGGAAAGAGGATATTACGGTAGAGGTGCTAGGAAAGGTCGTAGGGAGAATAAATGGTAATAGCAGAACTGAACCAGACAATTCAGATATTGGAAGCGGAGATACCAGCCAATCCGAACAGTCCAGCAAACCTAAGAAAAAGAGGAAGACTAGAAAAAGAGCTAAATAGTTACTTCAATAAGCTGGAGAAGGCGTTCCCGTATTCAAAGTTAAGTGCTATTTATAATAGGTATGTCAAAGAGGAATAGATGCCATTAAATAAAGACATTGAGGATATACTAGACCCGATACTGGCTACTTTTGATGATGCGCTTCAGGCAGATATAGCAGGACAGATAGCGGAAATCAATATATCGGGTACGGCCGAAATGGTGACTTGGGGTAAGACTAAGGCTGGAGTTCCGATAGCTTATGAGGGACCACCAATTCAAGGGGCAATTGATTGGGCTGAGAAACATAGCGCTACTCTAGTTAAGGGATTAGACGAAGAGACTAAGAAAAGATTAGCTCATACTATCAGTCAGGGAATAGAGACTAAACGAGGTGTCCCTGGATTAGCTAGAGACATAAGAACTACCTTTGCCGATATGAGCAAGCATAGAAGTGAATTGATAGCACGAACTGAGACGGCCAATGCTTTATCTCAGGCCAGTTTAGATACAATGGAAGATATGGGTATTGATGGGAAGGAATGGATAACTGCTGGTGATGATAGAGTTAGTGATGAGTGTTTAGGCAATGAGGCGGAAGGAGTAATACCTGCTAATCAAAGTTTCAGTAGTGGGGTTATGTCTCCGCCTGAACATCCTGATTGTAGATGCACGATAAGTCCAAGTAGATTAAGAAGATAGTTAACAATTAAAGAAGCGTTCTAAAGAGACAACTTAAAAGTTGTCTCTTTTTATTTTAGGAGGAACTATGCCATACGATGATAAGGGGAGGTTTTGGGTAGAGTGCCGAGATGGTGAGTTTACTGATGGTGTAACTTGCTATAAACCCCCACCTGATTATGAAGATGAACCACCGCCTCCAATGCCATATGGCGAAGAGGAGGTAGACTAATGCCCTACGATACATTGGCTGATTTACCAGATGGTGTTAAGAAATTACCAAAGCACGGACAGGAAATATATCAGGCAGCTTTTAATTCTGCCTTTGAGCAATATAAAGACAGGGGTGGGCAGAGGGAAGCCCTATCTCACGCTACGGCCTGGGCTGCGGTAGAGAAATCTTATGAAAAGAGAAACGGTAGATGGGTCGCTAAGGAGGCGAAAATGCTAAGTGACAAAAACAAAAGGAATCTACTTCAATCGGCTTTAGTTAAGGAATATGGATTAAAGGATGAATCGCCCATACCTAAGAAACTAGTAGTCGAGGAGGTGTTCGACAATGAACTCACCTACGACATTGACGGGCAATCATATAAGGCAAGCTATACATTAGATGGAGACAGTAGCGTTGTAATAGGCGAGCCTGAGAAAGTCTTAAAGCAGGTAGTCTATAAGCCGATGGAATCTTTACAAACTACCTATTCTGAGATTCTACAGGAAGCGGGCAGGCGTAATGCCAAATTAGATGCTTCTAGGGTGAAGAAGATTGTTGAATTATGCCAGGAATTACTATCATCTGAGGATATACCAGAAGAAAAGAAAACCAAAGAAGCATTGAAAGAAGCTAATGCGGTTCTCAAGATAATTAAGGAACAGGCGGTAATGAAAACAGAGGACGGGATTAAGTTCCCTGCTGAGGCGTTTGCTTATGTCCCTGACAAGGAATCGTCTTCGACTTGGAAATTGAGATTGTGGGAAGACGCTGAAAAGAAAGTTACTCGTGCTCAACTAGGTAGGGCTTCTGCTGCTTTAAGCCCAGGCGGATTCAGGGGACAGAAGGTTGCGATAACCGCTGCTGATTTAGGGGCTGTTAAGAGAAAGATTAGGGCTGAATATCGCAAATTGGATGTTGAAGAGGATGATATACCGAGATGGGTCAAAGAAATCGAGACCCGAGAGTTGATAAAAGGCTATACCCCTCTAACCGAAGCCAAGTTTGATAAAGGTCGTGCCACGGTAGTTGTTATCAAGGCTGGCTTCAATGCTACTGAAGACAGATACTATCCCGAGGAAGTGTTAAAAAGAGATTATGGTGTATTCGAGGGGATGAAGATGTATGCTGACCACCCGACAGAGGAAGAGGATAAGGCTCGTCCTGAGCGGTCGATAAGGGACTGGGTTGCTACTTTAACTGAAGTAACGTGTGATGAGAATGGAACGGTGACTGGCGTGGCAGAGATTGTCGAGCCGTGGTTGATGCAGAAGTTAGCTTCACTGCGAGATAAAGAGATGCTATCTGAAATGGGCATTTCAATCAATGCAGTAGGCAGCGCTTCTAAAGCTACCATTGATGGCAAGGAAACGCTGGTGATAGAGAAACTCGTTGCATGTCGGTCGGTTGATTTTGTGACTGAACCTGGCGCTGGTGGGGTTGTAACACTCTACGAATCAGAACGAAATGATATCGATTTAGTAGAGTTATCATCTCTTAGAGAGCGCCGACCTGACTTGGTGAAACTTATAGAAGCTGATGTCAGGGATAAAATTACCAAGGAGGTAAAACGGATGTCTGAACAAGAGGACAGGATTACAGAACTGGAAGGTCAGATTACGACTCTGACCACAGAGAGAGACACACTCAAGGAAACTGCTGAAAAAGCGGAGAAGGATAAGGCAAAAGCCGAAGCACAAGCCTCAATAAAAGAGGCTGTAGACAAGGCCGAGCTACCCGATGCTGCTAAAGAGCGGATACTTGATAGTTTCAAAGATGCCGAGTCTGCTAACGGAATAGAGGAAGCGATAACCAAGGAGAAAGACTATATCGCCAAACTATCCGAAAGTGGAAAGGTAAAAGGACTCGGCCGAACTCAGGCTGATTCCGACAAAGACAAAGAGGCTTTAAAAGAGAGCTTCAAAAAGACTTACATTGCTCAGGGAGAAACCAAGGAAGATGCTGAGAAATTAGCTGAATCCGCTGTCTCTGGGCGCTAAGTAAAATAACTACGGAGGTAAAATATAATGCCAGCTTTTGGAGTTTATCCGATAGCAGATGCCCAAGATGAGGGCTTAGAAGTTTCGTCTACTTATGAAGGTAGACATGTCACTGTAACAGACGATGAAATAACCGGCCATGCGAATCCCGATGCGGACGGATTTATCAATAAAGGCTTGCCCTTGATGGTAGGCGATAAGATAGTGGGTATTCCCTTTCTTGATGCTGCAGCTGGAGCCGATTTAATTCCCTTTGATACGGAGGGAATCTGGATTGTAGATGTCTATGCCCAAAATGATGCAGGGGCTAGTGCCGTTGCGGGTGGTGACGAACTCTACATTAACTTGACTACGGGCGTTGTGAGCAAGATAAACAACACAGCAACTAACAGACCATTCGGTTATGCGCTTGGCGTCGTAGCTGCTGGCACCGAAACCATCGCTGTCAAGGTTCACTTCGACCCGTCACTCGATACCCAGGACGTGATGTATAAGACCGTTACCTCGGGAACCTATAGCTATGGTAAACAGTGGATAGGTCTCTTGGAGGGCGGTGAGTCAACAGGTGTTGCGGGGTACTTCGTTGCCCAAATTGATGGTCAGCAAACATCCAACATCTACGGGCTTGGCTGTTGGATTGAGCCTCAGTCTTCGTTTATTGATGGTGCTTTTTCTGACCTAATTGTTCCCTTTGACCTAGGCATCTACTGTGCCAATGGCGCTGGTCAGGACTTGAGTTCAGCTTGGCTTGTCGGCATAAATATGTGCTTTGATGTCGGGGAGAACCCCCTGTATACGACCTGGATAAGGGCTAATAATGCCGCAACTACAGGAACTATAAACGGTTTATGGGCATTCGCAAATCCAGCCTCATGCGGCTTCGTAGCTACAGCAGCTGAGGGCAGCGCACAGGTTGGTTCAATCGCTTTCGCCTCTATCGCAGGTACAGCTTTTGATGTCACTGCGCCAGTCTTTATCAGAGTATATGACGCAGCTACATAGAGTAACAAAATAAAAAGGAGTAAGAAAAATGAGGAAACTAGATTTACGGGACTACGAGGTAACACAAAAGGCCAAAGACCTTAAAGGTGAGGTGGTTGAGATTAAAGGGCAATACGCAGTGAAAGACTCTATTCTCAACGTCTTATTTCTTCCTGCATTGAAGTTAATGGGTGCAGCTCTGGTCAGGCAGAATATTCTGGCCATGAAAATAGAGCAAGCCGAAGACGAGGTAATGCTGGAGGAAGAAGAATATGGAAGGGTGAAAGCCGCTGTTGAGCAATACCCTGCCCGTAGCCGCTCCGATGTGCAGCTCGTAGACCGTGTCCTCAACCAAACACCAGAAGAAAAATAACACAGGAGGAATTATGTCTGACTTAATGAAACTAATGGAGGACTGGAACGGTTATGTCTCCGCTAGTGATATAACTAGACCTGAAGGATATGAGAGAAGGTTGACCGAAGTTGTTGACCTGATTTCAAATGCCAAAGGTCTTCCAGCCCACAAACACGAATACCTACTTAGGGAAGCACTGACAACTTCTGACTTCCCACTTCTGTTTGGTGATGTTCTTGATAGGCAGATGCTGGCGTCTTATAAAGCTACCCCGCCTGTCTGGAAGCCATATACCAAACTATCTACTGTACCTCGCATATCTCCACAGGTTGGCGGATATAGATTCGCTATGAGGGGTGGAGATGAGCATCTTGATAAAGTCGCTGAAAAGGGCGAGTATCTGGCAAGTGACAGGAATGCCGACAGATACGCACTCTCGGTTGACAAATATGGCCGCCAGTTCGACATATCCTGGGAGGCAATAATCAATGATGACATGAGTGCCTTAATGGATACCCCGACTCGGTTCGCAATGGCTGCACAAAGGACTGAGCATCGTGTGGTTGTTAATATGTATGCTTGGGATAGAACAGGTGGTGCTGGTACTAATGTCCATACAGTAGGCGGACCACTTTACTCTACTTTTGCTGGTGAGGTGAACAGGTCTACTGCTCTTCTAACCATTGCCAACCTTGAAACGGCACTAGAAGAAATGGCAGGTCGAACCGATGCTGCTGGTGAGCCAATCTATTGCAGGGGTAAATTCCTTGTTGTACCTCCAGCCCTTGAACTGACAGCTCGCCAAATCCTGACCTCAACTGAAAAGATGTGGATTGCTTTAGCGACAGCACCAGCGGGAGTAGCTGTACCTTATCCTACAGCCAATGTAGTGGCTCAATATGGATTACAGCTAATAGTTGACCCATATCTACCTGCGGCTGCTAATACTGCTGGTAGTGGAGCTGCTACCCAAAATACCCAGTGGTACTTGTTTAGTGACCCGAATGATATAAGGGTTATTGAAGCTGCTCACTTGAGCGGGCATGAGAGACCTGAAATCTGTATGAAGGCTTCTAACAAGGTAACTGTTGGTGGCGGAGCAATCAACCCAATGAGTGGCGACTTCGCAACTGACAACATATTCTACCGAGTCCGCTTAATCTTCGGTGCAACTACACTTGATTGGCGTGGAACATACATGGGAGGTGATTCAGGGTAAAAGGAGAATAGACTAAACTTGCTAGTCGGGGTGAGGGGGTTGCTCCTTTCCTCCTTGCCTCGGCTGGACTACAAGGAGGTTAATATGGCTAAACCCATAACAGATAAACTTAGCCTGATAAGAACTAATATTACAGGGAATACGGCGGCCATAACTACCCTTAACCCTGCGGCTGACTTTCATTTATTAGCAGTAAAATTTCATCTTGCTACTGCATTGGCGGCAGGGGAGACGCTTACTATAACACAGGACGCTAACGCAGGGGGGGCATATGATACCGTTCTCTTTACCCAAGATTTAGGAACCGCAGGGACTTTGGATATAGTTATACCATTCGGGGGGGATGAAGATTTCTATATAGCTGGCGACCAGATAGTTGTAGCTTTAAGTGCTAATGTGGGTGGTGATGTTTGGGGATGCCAGATACTATATGAATCGGTGTAGATATGAAAACACCCTTAATTGATGGGCGAAGTATAGACCATTTTATACCAGCTAATTTGAGGGATATGTTCTTTAGGCATTTTATGCCTCAATATAGATATGCTATTCACGATGGCTATGCCCCTTATGGATTTTCAACCAAAGGGCTTGTATTATATCTGCCTCTTTGGGCTTTGGGGGATAGTTCATTTAAGTCAGTAGATGCCTATAGGCATACCTGCGATTGTACTGATGCTTTGTGGA
>SDBS01002047.1_pt1 | contig 20311 bp, 14 predicted proteins | sample 2277091 | NCBI WGS metagenome assembly SDBS01 (sample SAMN10404972, study PRJNA504765) | marine sediment metagenome | isolation source: marine sediment core GS10_PC15, 163 cmbsf | place: Arctic Ocean: Southern Knipovich Ridge | collected 2010 | reverse complement strand
AAATCGAATTGGGATGTACAAAAACGTTGGCATTGTTTTAAAAAAAATTTCTCAGCACAAAATTGCGATTTTGGATGAGCGTATGGGGCGTATTGATGGGGTAGCGGTTAAGGTGCCGCATCTCGGATCGCTTGTTCATTATACGGTTGAACGAAAGCGGGGAACACTTTCTTTTTTGAGCGAGTGTTCGATTGTAGACCTTCCCTTTTTTTGGGGGCGCTCTGATATTCTGTTTTGGCATCATGTGCTTGAGCTGTGTTATTATTTTATGCCGGTTGGAAGTTATGCGGCACAATTGTTTGAACTTCTTTCTTTTTTGTATACAGTTGACAAAGAAAGCTCGTGGGGACCTCATGCGAAGAAACTGTATCTTTTTAAATTATTATCGACCATTGGCATACAGGCTGAAATCCCAAATATTTCAGCCTTCAAACTGCATCTGTTTCTGGCGATGCCACCAGTTAAGATGAGTGAAGAGGTCCTGGATGAGGAGAGTGAAAGAATATTGGATGAGTGGTTGCGTGTATGTGTCGCAGAACATCCTGCGATTGAACAGTTTAAGACCATACACTTTTTAGCGGGTGAATAGATTTTTATGAAAATGCGTACTCTTTTTCTCATTAATGCATTATTAGTTGCCAGTTCGTTTGTGTCTGCAGATATTCCGGGGATTCCCCTACCTTCGGGAGATAAATTATTTGTAGGGCAGGTTGAAAATCGGCAAAAGCAGATTGAAAAAGTAGAAAAAGAGCGTGATGAGCTTTTTAAAATCAAACAAGAGAGCGAGCAGGAATTAAAAACGCTTGCTGAAGAAACAAAAACGCAAATTGATGAGCTTGCTCCCCAATTAAAAGAAACACCAGATAATGATTTTCTGAAACAAAAACAGCTTCTTTTGACTGAGCTTTATCAGATTTTTCGCGATCTTTTGCGAGATCGAGAGCGAACACTATTGCTTCTTGATGAGTTTACTCGCTCTTTAAAGGTTTCTCTCGAAGATCCTGATTTCAATAGTTTCAAAAAAGAGTACCGTCTCGGGGAACGCCTTTTTTACTCGTTTGAGGATTTGCAACGGCTCCACAATTTAATTTTGGATCAAGAAAAAAAAGTACATGTGCTTTCTGATGAGGAAAAGCACGGTATTGCGGAACTTGATACCCGTAAGCGTACGGCTACTACTACCAAAGAAACGTATAAGGCCAAAAAGGAGCAAATTGCAGCGGGCAAATATATCGATAATGAATTGCTCAACGCCCAACAACGGTCAGAACTACTTACTCTTGAAGAACGCATATACAGTTATCGTAAAGTTCTCGATTCGCTTCAGGTGAAAGAGATTATTTACAAGATAGAATTTCTTTCTTTACAGCTTTCAGCAGCGAAAGCACATCTCAATATTTTTAAAGAGTACTTAAAGACGATTAAGCCTGCTGTACGCGTAACTGAAGCTGATATTGTGCATGCGCGTGAAGAGTTGAACAAAAAAATTCAACAGTATCGAGCAACAAAAGAGAAGTATCGTTCTGAGATTGATGCACTGTTGATTCGGGAAGAGCGAACCCAAAAAGAGCTGCAAAAGATTGCTAAAAAACATGGTATTACCCTTGGGCGCGAAATTACTGACTGGTCCAAGGATGTACAGCAGACGGCGACCGCGTATCTTGCCTATTGTGAGGTTGCTGCGTTACAAACTCAACTCACTTTTTATCAACGTAAACAGGAATTATTAGAATCGCAGCTTGAATTGGAAAATGAAAAAGTAAAAGATGAGTCTCTTTCTTTGCAGGTGAAGATATCGTATCACAAAAAGTTTACTACGGAAGAAGATATTGCTCTTGAGCTTAAAAAGTATGAGGGACCAAAAGCTGAATCTCAGGCAGCTCTTTCTCGTTCAAAAGAGCGGGTAACTTTTGTGGCGGATCAGATCAATAATCAGAAGAAGGTGTTAGATAATATTATAGATCTGAAGAAAGAACTCCAAAAAAAGCAAGATACTCTTTTTAAGTCATTTGGTACTGAATATCGCACTTGTTTTAATTTAGTTCGTCAAGCAGAAGTGCTTGAAAAAGATCAAATTGACATGCTCAGTAAATTAACTGGCGTCTATTCCGGTATTTCTTTGGTGGTGAATAACAAGCTGCGTCTGATTGGATTTATTACGGGAGAATTGGAATCACGCACTATTTGGTATCGCCCTGAATATGCTATCACTTGGGAGGGCATAAAAAACATTGTACCGGACATTATTAATTTTTTTACGTTTGTACGTAATTACTTTACCGCTGGTACTATTTTCAGCACCTTTGGCCGTTTGGTAGAAATGGTCAAAGAACCGATGAATGTTTTAGTTCTTCTTTTTAAGTTGCTCGGCCTTTTCATCGTACTGTTTGTTCTATATCGCATGCTGCCAAAACTGACTCATGCATTGCGTGTGGTGAGTGGCGGCGGTATTATGCGCATATTGGGGACATTTTTTGCTGGTATAACTGATTTCGTCTCTGTTTACTTTTTTCAGATCTCATTTTGGATTTTGCTCTTTTCTTTGCTCCTCTTTCAGGATACTGTTGATACCTATGTCTACATTATTTTTTATCTCGGCTCCATTCCCTATCTACTTTATCTTGCCAATAGATTTATTAGCTTTTTAGCTCAATATAATGAAGAAAATGAGTACGCGTTTATTGCTGCTGATTTTCAACGACGTTTTTGGTTTGTGATATCAGTTCTCATGTATGCAACGATTACGATCGTTTTCTTCCGCGAAGCTTTTATGCTTGCGCATTACTACCGTTCGGAACTGCCCACAATCTTATTAGCTGTCAATTTTATTATATTCCAAATTGGTTTGATTCTTCTTTTAGATAAAGAACAAATCCTGAGTTTTATTCCAACGCGCACCGAAGCTGGGCAATGGCTTCGTGAGAAAGTAGATCGCTACTATTATCTCATACTGCTTATGGTCATTACGATCATCGTGATGAGTAATCCGTACGTTGGCTTTGGTCGTCTGGTATTGTATGCCTTGTTTGGGTGGCTTTATACTATTGTGCTCTTAATTGTTCTTTATTATTTGCATGGGCTTTTGAAACGTATTGCATCACGACTCTTTTTTGTCAGCGTGGATGATGTTGCTCGAGAGCGATTTACGAATGCTAAGACCTGGTTTGGCATAACTATCATTGTTTCATTTTTGGCATTGAGCTTTTTAGGGCTTATCATTGCTGCAAAAATTTGGGGATGGCCCATAACGCTTCCTAAAGTTAAAGAGCTTTTTGACTACCCTATTATTGGATTAGGAACAGAAAGCCCGATCTCATTTATTACCTTTATCAACATAATCACTTTTGTTTTGATTGGGTTTATTGTTGCGTATGGCCTTAATAAATTTGTACTCGATCGTATTTTTGATTTGTTGCTTGTAGATCCTGGAGTACAGCATACGATTAGCAGCATTACGCAATATTCCGTTATTATAGCGTTCGTGTTTCTTGGGTTTCAGAATGCAAAGCTCGGGGCATTAGTTAATTATATTGTGGCTGCCTTAATTCTTGGCTTGGGATGGGTGCTTAAGGAACCAATTGGTGATTTCGTTGCGTACTTTATTATTTTGGTACAACGCCCTATAAAGATAGGTGATTTTATTCGTATTGATAGTGAGATCACTGGCGTGGTTCGTAAAATTACTGCTCGCTCGGTGATTTTGCGTCGTAAAAATAGTACCACGTTAGTGGTGCCAAATTCGTTTTTGATAAGCAAAACTATTGTTAACTGGAATTATACGCGCAACTTTATTGCATTTGATGATATCAAGTTGTTTGTTGATTATGACGAAGATCCCGAAAAAGTTCGGGAAATACTGTATGAAATAGTTGAAAATCATCCCAATATTTTAAAAAATCCAAAACCGTGGGTTCGTCTGGATAATTTTGGCGAGTATGGGTATGAATTTATGGTGCGTGGATTTATCAGCTCAGTTTACACGCTTGAAAAATGGGAAATTGCCAGCAATATTCGTATGAGCATTGTGAAAGCGTTTGATGGAAAAGGCATTAAGTTGGCATTGCCAACGCGTATATTGCTTACAAGAAAGGCACAGATTGGCATATCGACGCATAAACTTCCGGAAGATAAAAGGAAGTGAGATTAAAACTCTGGTGGCCCTTTTGGTTTTTCATTTTTAGTAATAAAAACCACTATTTTTTTATGAAAATTGGCCATAACGAAGCCAATTGCAATCATTGCAATTGATCCAAAAAGAATGACGTTGTAAAGCAGTTGAGTGGTGAATCCCAAGGTGTTAAACAAAAGTACTGTTCCCGAGATGATCAACAATATTCCTTTAGAAGTATCGGAAAGGGTGGGGATTAGTTTCATTATGCGCTCCTTGGTACAGATATTTTTTTCCACATGCTAACGGTTTTCATGTATTGATTGCAATAGTCTTATAAAAATGGACGTACTTGACTTTGCACGCTCACCGATGCTAATCATGATGAAGTGATTCTTTTTGATAGGTAAGTGAGAGTAATGAAGAAAAATTATCTTGAATCTTTTTGCCTACAAGTGGTTCGTCCAGAGTTCCAGGTGCTTGCTTTTTTCATTACATCAAGCATAGTTTTGGTTTTAGGTGTCAGGGCGATGCAGCATTTTCAACCCCATGAAAAATATCCAGAAATAAAATCGGTAACGCCAGAAAAAATTAGAAAGTGGGGAGGTGACCCCGTACTTGTTGAGGTGGGACTTTATATTACCAACTGGCATCAATTCAAAATTGTTGAAAATCTTTTTGCGTTTGATGGGGTAATCTGGTTTCAGTTTGATCCTGCGCTTATTTCACTTGATACTATTGATAAATTTTCTTTTGAAAAAGGTGAATTGCTCAGAAAATCTCCTCCAAGTACGAAGTTAATTGATGGGAAATTATTTGTAGAATATAAGGTGAGATTACGTTTTACTACCACATTAAGCCATCAATTTTTTCCTCTTGATGATCATCGCATTTATATTACGGTGGTAAATACCTACGTAACGCCAAGTGAGGTGATATTTCGTTCATATAAATCAGACTTTGCTACCTCTAAAAAAATATTTATTCCTGGATGGTCTCAAGTAGATACAGCTGTTCAAACTGGTTATGAAGAGGAATATATTGATAAATTTGATCAACGTAAAGTTATTCGCTATCCGCAAGTGGTATTTATGCTCGACTTTACTCGATCTGGTACACGACTTATTTTTCTCATTTTTCTACCAATATTTCTTATCTTTTTTATGAGCTTATTTTGGGTTGCATTTGAGCCTGATGAGGGACGAACAATCATGGCCCTTGTAACAGGTTCAGTTACTGCTTTAATTGCGTATCGGTATGTAATTCAGACTATGGCTCCTGCTAAAGTGGGCTATTTTTTATTAAGTGACCATATCTTTACCTTCTTTTTGGGGTTAGCTTTTGTAAGTTTTGTACTTGCGTTACTCTGGGTTCGTAGGGGGTCGATGTCGAAAGGGATGGTGATTGCTCGAGGTATTGTTTTCATTTTATTTCATGTTTTATTTATCTTGATGTGGTATTATTTGCTTTTTATATGGGTAAAAGGATAGGGATGAATCACCGTTTTTTAATGGCTTCTTTTTTTATAGTTATTTTCGGTATTACATCTAGTTCTTATGCTTCTTTTACTACACTTTCAAAAGCTCAAGCATATGCTGAAGCGCATCCGGAATATGTAAAACCAAGTAACAATGATTGGCTTCATCCTAACTTTCGGTCATTTCATAAAAACAATTTGCCTAATTGGTTTACTCGATCTTTGACCTGGCTTGGTCTTTCTCAAAAAATGTTTAACGTTTCAGGATTCAAAAAACTTTTAGAATTGATTGTTGTTCAGCGAGAAAAAGAAGCGATGAAGGGCTATTTTGGAGAACAACTTAAGTCAACTGCCCATGATAATTTTATTATTTGGGGGGATCTTTTTAGTGCATTTCATTCTTTGGTGAGAGATCTTACCCATTTGAAGAAAGAGGGAATTATCGATGACTCTCTTAAAATCATCAAATCGCAGTACTATTTTGTGTTTAATGGGAATGTAGTAGATGGGTCACCGTATATTTTAGAAACATTAGAATTAGTACTTCAGCTTATGAAAGCTAATCCAAGTCGCGTGTTTTATACTCGTGGCTTTCATGAAATGGAGGAGCGCTGGCATAATTTCGGGTTAGTTCATGAGCTGAAAATTCGCGGGAGAGTTTATTCTTCGGAACTTATCCCATTTGAAGGGCTTATGAATCGTTTTTTCAATTCATTGCCAATTGCCTTGTATCTTACGCGCGAGAATAAGGACAAAATTGAGGTGGTGCTAATCAGTAATAATGAAAAAGCAACCAGACTCTTTAATGCAAATAAACTTTCCAAATTATTATTAAACGATAACGCCCGCGGCTTTTTTGCCTTTAGTAATAATAATCAGCCCGGCAATCAACCCAAAAAAGAGGTACTGTTGCAAGCTTACATAACGGGTGAAGATCGAGCTGTTGGTTATCATGCCACTCAGGGATTAACGCGTGCGGGTACTTTTGAAGGAGCAACGCGTTGGATAGTTTTTTCTTCTCCTACTGAGCGTAATCAAATTCTCTATAAATTTTTTTATGATGCTTTTGCAGATCTTAAGGTAGCTAACGGAGTGAGTAGTTGGACTATCGCTTTATTCAATCAAAAAGTTCCGGAGCTAGATGGCTTTAAAGAAGCCGCACTCTATAATCTTGTTACTGGACGAGAGATTTTTACGCAAGAAAAGAGAAAGAAAGAGGTAGAGCTTACTTTTGGTGCAACAATGGATTTATCAAAAGGGGCAAGCCCGATAGGAAAGAAGGTCCAAGAAGGGCTGGAACTTGCTTTCGATCGTGAACTTGCCACCCATTCAGTCTCTGGAGTGATACCTCAGTTAACCATTGTTGATGATGAATATACACCGACAAAAACACGTGCTGCAGTGCAAGAATTGATTAAAGATGGTATTACGCTTCTGATTGGTTCACAAGGGAGTGCATCTTTGGAATCCTACCTTGATTTGATTGAGCAAGGAGAAGTACTTGTTATGTTTCCCTTTTCAGGATCGCCTCTTTTTAGAAAGCCAGATCTTAAAAATATACTTCATTATCGTGGATCCTATATTCGTGAAGGGGAAGAGCTTATTAAATATGCGCTGAGAGAGCTTAAAGCGAAAAAAATTGCTATTTTTTATCAAGACGATGCATTTGGCCGTGGGGCACTTGAAGGAGCAAGACGTACTTTAAAAGATGCAGGGGTAACTAATTTTGTAGAAATACCTCACGAACGCAATTTGGTGAATTATAAGAAACAAATAGAAATCCTTAAAGAGGAAAATCCTGATACGATACTTTTCTCTACCAATACACCTGCAATTCGTGGACTTATTCGGCAGTTGGGTGTGCAATATTTTGCCGGAAAGAAGCTTTTGGGGCTTTCAGTATATGAAGATGCTTTTGAACGATTTTTAAAAGATAAAGGATTAGAGTTTGTATTGGTGCGAATGGTGCCTGATCCCAATACCAGTACATTGCAAATAGCAAAAGAGTATCGTGAATGGGCCGATAAGCGAAATATTCCCTATGATAAAGTTTCGTTTGAGCAATACATTAATGTGAACATTCTCTTTCAAATACTTCGAAAGATTGAAGGTCCAATTAACAAAGAAAGTATTATTGCTGTTGCTGAAAATTTGAAAGATTACCCTTTTAAAGGTCTGGTGCTCAACTTTAATCCAGAAACAAGAGAACTTTCTGATACGTTATGGATTGATCCAGGAGAAGGTGCATGGATTGAGCGCCGCCAAGAAAAAATTATCGAACCGTCAGAGCCGATAGAAGGGAAAAAACCTAAGATAGTGAGCGTTGATGAAAGTGTGCTTCGCTATGGTTCAACTATCGATCTATCAAGAGGTGTGAAGTCGCAGGGGAGAGCGGTTAAGGAAGGCATTGAATTGCGTCTTAATGAGGCTCGGGCGCAAGGAATGAAGCTTATCCCAGAAATTGTGATAGTAGATGATGGGTATACACCAGAAAAAACAAGAAAAGAAGTTGAGCAGTTTATCCGAGACGGGATTCATACGATGGTGTGCCCTGTCGGAAGTCCTACTTTAGAATCCTATCTCAGTTTAATAAAAGATGGCCAGGTAACGGTACTCTTTCCTATTACCGGAGCGCCCCGTTTTCGTAAAAAAGATCTCACCAATATAATTAATCTTCGTGCTTCATATGCAACGGAAGGGCACCTACTTACCGAATATGCTATTGATACCCTCAAAATGCGCAAGCTTGTTCTTTTTTATCAAAATGATGCTTTTGGAAGAGGTTTATTAGATGCTGCAGTGAAAGTACTGCAAGAGAAAGAAGTAAAAGAGTTTTTGCAACTTCCCTATGAGCGCAATGCGGTAGACTTTAAAAGTCAGGTGAACCAAATCAATAAATTTGATCCGGAAGCTATTCTCTTTTTCTCCACAACCATAGCGGCGCGTAGCTTGATTCGACAAATGGGTGTTCAATTTGCAAGAAATAAAAAACTACTCGGTAATTCAGATTTTGGAGAATTGCAGTTTCAGAACTTTATCGAAGAAACTGGTTTACCATTCATTTATGTGAATGTCGTACCGAATCCAGAAAAAAGTGAACTTCTCATTGTAAAGCAGTTTAGAAATGCTGCTCAAAAATATAACCGTATTCCTGATACTTTTGGACTGGAGTCTTACATAGGCGTTGATCTATTGTTACATGTTCTGCAAAAAATTGAGAAGCCTGTTACTCGTCAGAAAATCATTGCAGAGCTTTCTGCAATGAAGGGAATTAATTATAAAGGGCTTTTTCTCAAATTTGATCCTCAAACCAGAACGCTCCTTCATTCACTTTGGTTTAATACGGGAAAACCTGAATGGGACAAAATAGATCTTGTTACAGATAATAAAATAAGCTAACGAGAATACGTGTATTTCCCACCGGGACAGTGTTAATAACATCACCATCACAATCGATTGTTCCATAAGCTGCGCGGGTATATTCTAGCTCAACGGCAAACGTGAAATTTTTTACAATCCATTGAATACGTGGAGACACTCGAAACACATAGTTTAAGTCAGTACCAGTGCCATATATTGTTTTCTCAACATTCCCATCAGTATCAACTATGCTTTGTATAATGGGCGTGCGAGCTCCGAGATTTTTAGCAACTCCAATAAACCAGCCCGGAATCACCGATTTGCTTTTGGTGATATTAGTATCATTCCAAAAAGATATACCGTTGAGATTAGTATACTCCCGTTTGTCCGTATTTGGGTCAACGGACTTAACCGCGTAACCGCCTATCATACTTTGATCGGTTGCATTTTGGAAAAAGATACATTTTGTTCTAGTATCCACCGAATCCCATTTGAGATTGCTATATGCGATGGCAATAGCACTATTAAGCCGCTCTCGTGTTTTGAGCCCAGTGTTTGTTTTTAAACGAGGTTGAATGCGCATAAAGTCAATGCCTATGCCAACTCTATGCTCTCCAAAATAGGTATCGAGACGAAAATCGAGCATGGGAATGACAGAGTCGCGTAGATAAGTGCTACTTTTTCCAATGGGCCCGTCAGAAAGAGAATCCAGTTGTGTGGATGCGGCAAAAGTTAGCTTAACATGTGGATCGGGAGTGTAGGTGATACGAAATTGTGGATCACGCGCAAATGTATCCAGGGGGATCCCGGTGTTAAAAGATATAGTACGCGGATCAACGCCTATGACGTATAATGGATGATATGCTTGGCCGGCAAGCATTTCTACTTTATCCCAGGTGAGTGTGAGATAGGCGTGACGCATGCGCATAATATTAGTAATATTTTCCTTGCCAAAAAAGTCGTATTCTATTGTTCCTTTGCTTTTGGCATGTTTTATGTGGGGACCGTCAATTTCAAGACGCATACGAGTTTGAATAGCAACCGAATTAAATTGCCCTTGTGCATTGATATCATTACAATCAGCATCAAGTTCTTGTTTTTCAGGAAAAAGAAGTATTTGATCTTCCGCTGCGCCTACTACTTGGCGCGTATCCCAAAAAAATTCAGATTTTATATAGCCACCAAATTTAATTGGTACGGAACATCCAATTGGGAAAACTTCTTTTACTTGTATTTCAGCGTAGAGAGGAGAAAAAAAACAAAAAGCAAAAACGAGGGGGAGAGATCGCTTCATTGTATGTCCTTTTTGTCGTTACTTTTTCATTACATTGCTCTATTGTAGCGCGTGCATAATTTATTGCAAAGAAGCATCTTTATAGCCGATTATTGGCCATGAATGAGAAAAATCAAGATGCATGTCGGTAAGTGTTTGATGACGTATAAGAAATAAAACAGTGAGTAAGTGATCAGTATTGGATTGTATAGTTTGCAACAATCCTTCCACAAACATCCATTTGTGAAAGGTGGACCAGCTTTTTAAAAGTGGATTACGATCAAAAGAAACATAGAGGTCTTGTTCATTTGGGGCAATTGCAATGGATTGTATCGTAATATGTTTGTTGATACTATCGTTTTCTTCGAGTAAGCGAAGCCAATAGTTTAAAAGACGTTGTATATTTTGTGACACATCTTGAGACCCTATCATTTCCTGCGTTTCTTTGTACCACTGATGATCTTTCCAGTAATGCAGGATGACTGTTTTTTTTGTTTCAATAGGCTGATGTACGGTTGGAATTTTTTGTGGCAGCCGAATAATAAGATATTCGTATTGATGTGCAAAAAGCAGGATGCCAACACAGAACGATGCAAAAGTTATGCCAATAAACCAGCTACGTTTCATGAGGAAAGTGCTTCCGTAATCGCTACAGCTAATGGTTCAATGCATGTCTTCCAGTCCTCTTTGTCGACAATACAGAATTCAATACTAATGGCCGGTGCTGTAATCCCCATCAACGCGGTGCACGGCAGTAAAAATGGGCCATGTGTTTTGATGGTGTGTGCGCTTGAGCTGTGCAATGTTTGAACTATTTGGTGTGTATATATTTTTGTGCGATCAAAAGAAAGAAGGTGAGCTTTATCAAATGGAATGAGGCGCTGTTTGTGCGGTGTGCTTATAAAGGGTTGGTCGTATGAAAAATAATAGAGATAGAGAGAAAGTTTTTCATGCATTGCCTGGTAGCAGTTAAGATTAATAAATAAATCAACCGGCAGCCGATTTGAAAAGTTGGCGTTTTGTAAAGGAGAAACGATCTCTCCCGGTGAACGAGTAATGATAACGGTGCACGTAAGTTTAGAGCGCAAAGCCTTTTCAAGTGCCTGTGCGATAGAGAGCGTCACTGCTCGCTCAAAGGTATCTTTAATTGTTCTGCCCGTATGCTTTGCATCTCCCGCAGGATCAATCATGATGGTAAAACTTTGTGCAGAAAGGGTAGATGTGAGTATCAATAGGCACCACACTGGCATAAAAAGAGATGTCCATGCTAGCGACATTGCAAATCACTCGTTAAAAATTCTTTTAAAAAAGTATTGCGTGAAAGGCTTTTGTTATTATTGATCCCAATGGCGATTGCCTTTGGTTGGCCAAGCAGAATACACATTTTTTTGGCACGTGTCACCGCGGTATAGATCAAATTTCGTTGGAGCAGGATGAAATGTTGCATGAAGATGGGAATGATAACGATATCAAATTCGGAGCCTTGGCTTTTGTGTATGGAGATGGCATAGGCAAGCAGCAGCTCATCGAATTCTGTACTTTCATAGCTAACTAATTGATTCGTAAAGCGAACTGTTATACTACGTTCTGACTGATTAATATCTTCAATGATACCAATGTCTCCATTGAAAACAATTTTGTCATAGTTATTACGAATTTGCATGACTTTATCGCCAACTTTGAATGTGGTACCTCCATATACAATCTGCTTTTCACTATTTTCTGGATTTAAAATATTTTGAAGTACGGTATTTAAAGTGACGGTGCCAACTGCTCCACGATTCATAGGAACTAATACGATGGAATCTTTTTCTGATCCTATTTTTTTATAGATACGTTGTAAATGGGCGGCAATCGTTTCAGGATTCTCTTCTTTAATATATACAAAATCTCGTTTGGTATTGGGCAGTGAAAATGCGGGGAACTCCCCTTTGTTAATGCGGTGAGCATTTTGAATAATGAGGCTATTCTCAGCTTGTCTGAAAATATGCGTAAGCGTTATAGTCGGTAGTTTTTCGCTGGAAATGAGATCATTTAAGAAGTTGCCCGCCCCAACCGAGGGAAGCTGATCAATATCGCCTATTAGTACGAGATGTGCATGATAGGGAAGAGCTTTTAAAAGTGAATGTGCCAAAAAAATATCAATCATTGAGGCTTCATCCACTATGAGTACCTTCAGATCAAGAGCGTTCTGTTCATTATGTTTGAATCGCATGGTTCCCACATCAAACTCCAAAAGGCGATGCAGTGTGGAAGCAGATCTTCGCGTGCTTTCCGTAATACGCTTAGCGGCTCGTCCCGTTGGGGCTGCCAGTTTGTAGCTCACTTTGTTTTGCTCAAGGATAGAAAGTAATTTTTTGATAAGTGTTGTTTTTCCCGTGCCAGGACCCCCCGTAATGATGGTAATTTTTTGTTGCAAGCAGGTTAAAATACCTCGTTGTTGGTCTTCGTTAAGGAAAATATCTTGGCTGGTGCGCAAGGACTCATAGATAGTATCGATATCAAAGCTGAGTGGGCTTTTATGAGATAGCAATTGCTTTATTTTGCTGGCTACACCTCGTTCCGAATGATAATGGAAAGCAAGTCCCACAAAGTGATTATCTTCATGCGTAATGAGTTTAATGCGATCACTATTATACAAATCATGAAGGGCCAATTTCATTTTGTGCGTATTGCTTTCGATCTGCTCAAGTTCAAGAAGCGTCATCGCTTTCTCTTTGAGCGGTTCAAGCTCAGCGTAGAGATTGCCCTTGCTTGTTTCTTGGGATAGTGCATACAGAACCCCGGAGCTTATGCGTTTCTGAGAATCGGGTGCAAAACCCATATTCTGTGCAATGTTATCCGCAATTTTAAATCCCACTCCCCATATATCATCAGCTAGGCGATAGGGATTTTCATGCAAAACCGAAATTGATTGCATGCCATATTTTTTATAAATTTTTGTAGCATAGGTAGGAGAAACATTTTTCTCCTGCAGAAAGACCATGACATGGGATATTTCTTTTTGATCCTGCCATGCAGCAATAATACGATCAACTCGTTTGGGACCAATCCCTGGTATTTCATGCAATCGATAGGGAGTTTTATCAATCACTTCAAGAGTTTGATTGCCAAATTTTTTTACGAGCTTTTGTGCATAGACGGGGCCGATTCCTTTGATCATGCCGGAAGCCAAATATTTTTGAATACCAATTGCGTTGGAGGGCAAAGAGATACTGCATTGCTCTGCTTCAAATTGTTTGCCAAACTTTGGATGCATAACCCAAGCACCTTTTACGTGCACTTGTTCTCCCGCATGGAGTGTGGGTGTATGCCCCTTGATTAAAGCAGTGTGAGATCGGGAGGTGTTGAGCACAAAAATGGTGAATCCATTTTCTTCATTGTGATAAATGATACGATCAACCACCCCACTGAGTTCTTCTTTGCTTTGCATAAATCCTAACGAGTGTTTTTCTAGTTAGATGCTGACGCTGCTATTGTTTTGCGCCACCCATCATATTGCTTTCGGGCTTTTGGGCAGCTTTCAACGATATCAGTTAAAAAATTGCACACATCAATAAGAAAAATTTTGAGATCTTGAATGGTTTGAATATGGGTTTCAAATAATTCTCGTTCATGGTTCGCTGAGCATTCTGACCATTTGTTAAGAATGCTGCTTTTACGGTTTCTCAGTTTATTTGATTGTGAAACGAGCATTTCCAACATTGACTTGGCATTTCGTATGTCTTGTTCAAATGGTTCAGAAATGTGCATAAAATCGTTTTGCATTTGTGTAAGAAGTAATTGAAGTTGTTGATTGTTTCCAACATCTTGTTCGAGCGTAGCAAGTTCCTGAACCGAATACTTGTTGCCTTCGTACTCATACGTACCGACACGTCTACGATCAACTTGCCATTTTCCCAAAAGCATATTTCTTATATCAAATTGGTATTTTCGAATATCTCTAACAACTTCTCCATTTATAAATGAGCCATCGAATTTTTTTGCAGAATTTAAAGTAACAGCATTCGTAAGTAATGGAATCGAGAGTAAAAGAGAGAGTACAAAGTATGTTATTTTTAATTTCATGGTATATCCTTGTTAACATAGGATGAAAAGAGATTAGAAGTTTGCTTCGATATTTAATGATACAGTCCAGTCATCACCAATACCTTTATTCCAACTGGTTCCTTCAGCATTGAGGCTAAAAAAGAATGCATAATCTGGACGAAGAACCTTCCAGCTCAAACTGCCAACAGTTTTAAACTGATAGGCCATCGGTTTTATCGCATTACAGATATCAAGACGTTCAAGAAGAGCTTTATCAACACACTGTAGATTTTTAAGAGATTCTCCTTGCTGCAACCAAAAATCTGATCCAAGACTGATATCCCACACCTCTCCGGTGAAGCAAAATCGGCTAAACCAATGGAATATTACACCTGGTTGTACTTTTGTTTTGATTGCGTAAGGATAGAATTTATCAACAATTTCTTTTTGTAGAAATATAAGATTATCTTTTTGAATCTGTTCATCGTCTGAGTCAAAGTCACGTGATGTAAAATCGGACGGCTCATTTCGTCTGATATAAAAACGTGTTTCATTAGAAGGAGTGAGATATTCTACTGATAGCCGGTTATTCCAACTGATGTTGTCTGTCCACTCATATTCATCAAGTAGGGCCCGTAAAGAGGTTTTTGAGCGCAGCATCAGTCCAAGACCCACATGTCCTCCATTTCCCAATGGCGTATCTAAAAGGATGGCGCTCATACGATCCAGTGTGCCGAGTAAAAAGCCGTTTTTATTTTTACAAATATCTCCGATAAGTACTTCTTTCAGTGCTTCTTGTTCATCGGGACTTATCGTTGGATTAGTAAGATCTCCATCTTTAAATATTAAATCAAAAATTGCTTGCAAATCGAGTGTTGGCTGGCAAAGATCATCACGAAAACTACTGCCTTTTATTCCTTTACTAATTGCAAAAGCAGTCGGAATGGTTAAAAATCCTCCCGCTCGAAAGGCAAACGTATCCGTTTGATACGCCGCATAATTTGCTTCAAATCGGAAATCTCCGAAACCTACTTTGTCAGAGATACCGTGATTTTTACTAAAAAGCTTAAATTCATCAGGATCAAAAGCACCAAATTGTTCTTCAATGGCACGATTTTCTTCGGGGGTGGCATTATAGTTGCGCTCTATGTAGTACAAAGGAAGCAGCATGCGCAATTCTGCGCGTTGCCACTGACGCCACACATGAAACATTGCACCAAGTCTTCGTTGCTGCACGGTATATCCGCGAAAGAGTCTAAGTATTTTATCGAAATTTGCTGTATCAGAAAGTGGATCAATGAGAGATGCTACGGGGAATTCATTTTCAATATTCTGCCTAATGTTATCAAGGGCATTAAACAATGTTTGTTGAGTAAGGTCGAGAAAACTACTAATATTAGTACTTTTGCAGGTGAATACTGATCGATCCATCTGGTTCCAAAAGAGGTGCGCCCCCACGATCCATTTTTCAGGTTCCTGACATGAATGCAACTCCCACAACGGTAAATCAAGGAGGCTTCGTTGTACAAATGGATTAGTAAGAAGATAGAAATCTTGTTCTAAAAGGGCAAACCCACCTACATCTTCTATAAGCTGAAGGATGCTTTCGATAGGGACGACTGCTCGTGTTTTATCAAATGATATGGGATCCAGTTCTTTCCCACCGAGGAGCATCTCTTCTTCTTCGTCCATAAGTCCGTCATCAAGCCGGACATCACCATATGCCTGTATGCAGGGCATAGAGAGTACACTGCAGATGAATCCCATAAGGAGTCCACAGAGAAGAAAATGTTTTTTCATGATAAATACTCTTACATTCGTTTTAATTTCTATACTAAATGGATTGCTCCATATGAATCGTAGTGTACTGTTTTTTGTATATGATGACAAAGGCTCCATGCTAATGGAACTTTTTTGCCAAATGATATGTTTTTAGTAATATAAGCTGCTATGTATCATCTTGGCGAAAGGAAATGATGAAGAAAGAGTCGGGAAAACAACGTTATTTCATTATTGAGGGTAATATTGGAGCAGGTAAATCAACTTTTTTAAAAATACTTAAACAGTATTTGAATATTCAGACAGTGATTGAACCTCACGAGCAGTGGCAAGATGTGGGGGATGGCCATAATCTTTTAGAGAAGTTTTATCTGGACCCTCAGCGTTGGGCGTATACCTTTCAGTCTTATGCGTTTGTAACTCGTGTGATGAATCAGCAAGCCCATGCTCGTATTAATCCGTATGCGCTTCAGGTGCTTGAGCGATCGGTTTTTTCTGATCGTTATTGCTTTGCGTATAATTGTTATGAGCTTGGGTATATGAGTGCCTTAGAGTGGAAACTCTATAAAGAATGGTTTTCATGGCTTGTCGATACCTATATGTCGCGGCCGGATGGTTTTATCTATCTCAGAACGAAGCCTGAAATTTGTTATGAGCGATTGCAAAAAAGAAATCGCCATGAAGAGGCAACCGTATCGTTGGATTATATTGCCCAAATCCACGATAAACATGAAAAGTGGCTTATTGAAAAAGAAGGGGTGCCTATCGTCCTAAAGGACGTACCAGTGCTTGTTTTGAATTGTGATCCAGAGTTTGAAAACAATCGTGCAGAGCAAGAACGGCATGTGCAAGAGGTGGGTGCTTTTGTGATGGAACACATACCAACTGAGGCAAATCGCTCGCCTATTTCGCCCTTATCGTTATAAAACCTTGTAAAAAAAAAGAAAATAGCGGTAAAATAAGGAGGAAAACCACAATTGGCAGTGCATTGGTGGGGGAAAAATGACTAATAAACCTAACTTATGAGGGTTACTATGGAAGGTATCTTCTATGTCAAAGCTGCCGCATTTTTAGGAGCTGCATTTGCTATGGGGATTGGCTCCATTGGGCCGGCGTTGGGACAAGGGCTCATTGGCATGAAGGCATGCGAAAGCATCGGGAAATACCCAGAAAGCTCTGGAAAAATTCGCACCACGATGATGATCGCTATGGGCCTTGTTGAGACAGCGGCCATTTACGCGTTGCTTATTGCATTGGCACTTATTTATGTAGGGCAGACTGCAAGTTAATGCTTATAAAAATAAGCCATTGAATCTTTTGCTCTTCGGGGTTATTTTGATCTAAAGAATCTTATATAAGATATTTCCAACCGTGATTTATATAATATGAATATTAATACTACTCTTTTTGTACAAGCCGGAAATTTTTTCATAGCCTATCTTTTATTTCGTCACATTCTTTTAAAGCTAGGATATCAAGAGCTCCAAAAGAAAGAAATGTACCAAGGCTCATTGGAGGATACGGTGGCTCATGGTAAGCGAGCGATTGAAAAAGAACGGCAGAATCAAAAGGATGCTTGGATTATATTTCGTAAGTGGTGCAGTGAGTATAGTCCTTCACTTATACACAAAATATTTTTTTTCAGAGGAATTACTTCATCTGTGGTACCAGAAAAAATAGGCAAAAATCAAAGAGAGAGAGTCCACCATCAATTGGTTGAAGCGATGATGACAACGCTTAAGGAACGATATGAACGTTGATCAAAGCGTTATTATTTTTTTTCGTTTGTTAAATTTTGCGGTGATTGTAGGGATCATGGGATATCTCTGGAAGCGCTTCGGCCGTTCCTATGTGGTAACTGCCTATGAAAAAGAGCAGAAATATCTTGAGGGCCTTACTCGTACTCACACCATATTACGCCAAGAGGAACGTCTGGTTAAAAAGGGGATTAAGGCTGATAATGCTGTGCGTTCTACTTTAAAGGAACGGTTGTTTGTATGGCGTGAAATTATACAAAAAGAGCAAGATGCTCTAGAAGTTGAAAAAGAACACCGTACACGTATGCTCGCTGAGCGTTTGCAAAAGCAAGTGAGACGGGTAAACGAATATCGGTTGTATTGCCAAATTCAAAAAGAAGCAATTGATGAGGTACGCACTCGCTTAAACAAACAATATGCTTCTGCGCAGAAGCAGGAGCAGGTCATTGAAAGTATTATGAAACGTTTGGATGTGGCGTGAAAACCAGAAATGTAGCGCATACGTATGCAAAAGCTTTTCTTAATGTGTTTGGTGCTGGCCTGACGCAAGAGATGATATACAATATCTCTCAAGCGGCTCAATTTTTATACGAACATCGGCGAGCTCTTTTTTTATTGAAAGTGCCGGTAATACCTGAGTCGGTTAAAAAGCGTGGTGTAAAAGAACTTACTGATCGATTTGATTTACCGGCTAGTATTGAGCAACTTTTTGATCTTCTTTTAAAGCGTAGGAGGGCGAGTTTGCTTGCTGCTGTATGTCAAGCGATTGTGAAAGAGTATAATAAAAGGCATCATCATGAAATGGTGGTAGTTTCAAGTTCATGCTCCTTAACCGAAAAGCAGAAAAATGAAATTGTGCGGTTTGCAAATGAGCAGTTTCCTGGTACAAAAAAATATATTTTCAAGATTGATACTACTTTGATAGCGGGCATAAAAATTATGAGTGATACACTGATGTGGGAATCATCTATTGATAATTATCTGCGTGAGTGCACGCAGGCGCAGATATGGTGAGGAACTATGGAAAAAAATATTGATTTAGTCTCGTTATTTGAACAATCACTGCGTGATCTTCCGGAAGAAAAGCTGGAGGAAATTGGGATTGTCGTACAGGTGGGAGATAATATTTGTCGGGTACATGGTCTGGCCAAGGCGTTGTATCATGAACTGATACGTTTTGAGGGAGGTAATCAGGGAATTGTCCTGCAGCTTGATGAAGATATCGTTTCGATTTTTTTACTGCATAGCACTATTCCGGTAAATGAACGTGAAGTTGCAAAACGAACCGGCAGTGTATTTAAAACGCCCGTTGGAATGCATCTTTTAGGGCGTGTAATCAATGCTATGGGTGAGCCAATTGATGGGCTTGGTGAGTTGAAATCTGATGATCATTGGCCAATCGAGTGGGAAATTCCTGGCATTATTGATCGCTCTCCGGTGAATCAATCGTTAGAGACCGGCACGATGGCAGTAGATGTGCTTTTTCCAATCGGTCGGGGACAGCGAGAACTCATTATTGGTAATCGCGATACCGGCAAGACATCGCTCGTGGTTGATACTATCATGCATCAGCGTGGTAAAAATGTTCTTTGTATTTATGTAGCAATTGGCCAACGACAGGCAAATGTTGTACGGCTTGTTCGCTTGCTTCAAGAAAATGGGGCGCTTGATTACACCGTTATAATTAGTGCAGAAGCGAGTGAGGCAGTATTAAATCAATATCTTATTCCGTATGTAGGCTGCACCATTGGGGAATATTTTAGAGAAAAAGGGCACGATGCCCTAATAGTGTATGATGACCTGAGCAATCATGCGGTTGCGTATCGTGAAATGTCGCTTTTATTACGAAGAGCTCCGGGACGTGAAGCCTACCCCGGTGATGTATTTTACCTGCATGCCCGATTACTTGAGCGGGCTGGAAAGTTGATAACCGGCAATTCATTGACAGCATTACCAATTGTACAAACCCAAAGTGATGATATCACCGCTTACATTTCGACCAATTTAATTTCGATTACCGATGGGCAAATCTTTTTAGATTCACAACTTTTTAATCAGGGAATTCGCCCAGCAGTGAACGCAGAGCTTTCAGTATCTCGTGTGGGAGGAGCTGCACAAACGAAAGCAATTAAAAAGATGACCAAAGCACTTCGTCTCGAGCTTGCGCAATATCATGAGCTCTTAGATTTTGCGCAGTTTGGCACTGAGCTTGATGAAGTTGCCAAGAGACGTCTTGCGCGTGGTGAGCGAGCTGTCGCCATTTTAAAGCAGCCGCAGTACGTAACCTATTCCTTTGTAGATCAGGCGTTGATGCTTTTTCTTTTGCGCTATGATTTTCTCGATTCGGTGAAAGTGCCGCAAGTGCATGCGTTTGTAACCCAATTTGTGAGCTATATTAGGTCGGTCTATCAGGATGAAATTTACCGAACCATATTGGAAACGCAAGATCTCTCGGATGAGCTGATTGAGCGCTTATGCGAGATTGCCAAAGAGTTTAGCAAGCTGTTTGTAGCCCCAGAGAATAACAG
>SDBS01002046.1_pt1 | contig 20312 bp, 20 predicted proteins | sample 2277091 | NCBI WGS metagenome assembly SDBS01 (sample SAMN10404972, study PRJNA504765) | marine sediment metagenome | isolation source: marine sediment core GS10_PC15, 163 cmbsf | place: Arctic Ocean: Southern Knipovich Ridge | collected 2010 | reverse complement strand
ATTGCGAGGTGTCGGTGGAGGCATGTTTTTTCGAGCAGCCCCCTCCTATGACGACAACTATAATAGCTACCAAAACGCCTAGCCAAATACTTTTTATCTGCACACCTTCACCTGCTTTCTCTTTCTGTTTTCGCCTGTTCTCCTGTCAAAACTAAGCATCAATTATCGTTATTGCCGAATGTTCACAACTCTTAAGACAATCCCCACAAGCATTGCAGAGCGAAACATCAATGACAGCGGGTTCATCCCAGTCAAATTTTTTTATAACTCGCCGGTCACACCCATTTGCGGCTAAACACTTGCTGCAATGAGCTCCGGCGCACTTTTTAAAATCAACGGCCGCTACTTTCATTTTCACCCCTGTAACCAGGTTCTTTCAGGTAAACTTTCCCGTATTATACACCCGTGGGGACTTTCAGGAGAATAAGAATATTTTTGGTCACCATGGTAGACTTAACCCATGACAGCTATCGGAGAGGGCCATGACAGACTTGACGAGTAAAGCGATCGGCTTAGCTGGTTTGGTGGAATACCAAACTGGCTCTGTTGTAAGCCGAACCATCATCAAAAAAAAGACCGGCAATGTGACCGTCTTTGCCTTCGAAAAAGGCGAAGGCCTCAGCGAGCACGCAGCCCCCTTTGACGCCTTGGTCCACATTCTTGATGGCGAAGCCCAAATCACAATCAGCGACGAAATGCTGAGCGCCAAAACCGGCGAAATGGTCATAATGCCAGCGAATGAACCTCATTCTCTTTTTGCTGCAAACCGTTTCAAGATGATCCTGGTTATGATTAGGGAATAACTACCTACGGGAATTATTCTTTTGCGGTTTAATTTTCATAGAAAATTGTTACGGAGGTCATTATGCTTGAGATGAAGCTTCACGGCGTAAACTTAGATGTCCTGACACAGCAGCCCGTTGTGATCTTACGAGATCCCGAGGCTAAAAGATTCCTGCCGATCTGGATCGGTCAATCCGAGGCGACCTCTATACTCATGGAGCTGCAAGGAATTAAGCCCGGCCGCCCCCTCACTCACGACCTGCTCAAAGTATTTATTGAAAACCTAAAGGCGTCTATCAAGCAAATCGTCATAGATGATCTCAAAGAGGGTACTTTTTTTGCCAAAATATATGTCAAGACTAACTCTACAGACCTGACAATTGACGCTCGTCCAAGTGACGCGATCGCCCTGGCTGTCAGAATGAAGGCGCCTATATTTGCTGAGGAAGGAGTTCTCGATGAAGCTTCGATCCTCACAGAGGAAGGCGAAGACGACGAAGTCCAGCGCTTTCGATCTTTTCTTAACTCGATTGACCCGAATGACTTTGGTTCAGGCGGAACTAGCGGCGAACCAAGGGGGTAGAAGCCCCCATTATTAACTCGCAACTCTATCTCTCCGAATATGCGCACTTCTTTGACAGTGCCCCTGGGAATAATATGGAAATCATTGCGCTGATATCCTTTACCTCGATTTGAAAAATCGTAGTCCTGCACAAGCACAATATAATCTTCTGATTCCTTCCATAGGATACCAACTGTGATCTTGGTCAACCGAAGCACTTCAAAATCATTCGGTATCTCAATTCTAGTGTAAGCGGTGATGTCTTCCCAAACTATCAGCGCGATGGGTTTAATCGTGTGCTTGGTCTCAATGTTTTCGGCCTAATTGTTTTCGTTGGACGAAAAATAGAGCTGTGTAGCTCTTTTCCTAAAATCTTCCCCGGGCTATGACTGCGCCGCCGTTCGTATCCATCCATGCCAAGACACACCAACAATTTTATTCTTGAATGTCTAGTGTTTCCGCTGTTTGGCTACTGATTAAATGGGGGAAAGATTAGCTTTTAGGGGGAAGGCTTTATGTCATTACGGGTGTCGTCCAAACTGACAAACAATGTCCCGGTCATTCATGTCAAGGGCCAAGTCGACATGAATAATTACATTGAAGTGCATGAGTTGATTCTTGAACGGATAAGAAAGGGTCATCCAAATATTGTGCTCGACCTCAAGGAGCTGAGCTTTATGGACAGCGCTACGCTGGGAATGCTCCTTCGGAGCCTGGACAAAGCAAGACAAAAAGGTGGTCTGCTAGTTTTGGTTTCTAATCCGTTTGTAGACAGACTTCTATCCGTAACCGGCCTTACGCATTTATTTGAGCTATTCGCCAGCGAAGACGAGGCCCTTGCTCGCCTTCAGTCAAAGGCTAGTTGATTAGAGGACGGTCTTCAGGTCTTTTATGCTGGCCAATTCCAGATCAGGCTTGTGGGCTTGTAGTTGTTTCTGGCTGAATGGACCCCAGAGCGCAGCTCCAGTAAAAACTCCCGCAGCTCGACCAGCATCAATGTCAAACGGGCTGTCGCCTATGAACAACGTCTCGCTCGCCGAGCAGCGAAGAAGCTTCAGTGCTTCAGTTACCGGCTCCGGGTTCGGTTTGTGGTTTTCCGTGTCCTCCATAGCGACAACCACATCAAATAGGTCAAAAAGACCGACGATCTTAAGACCGCGTAGACTGAGGTCGCGTTTTTTTGAGGTCACCACCCCGAGCTTCATGGCTTTTTCCTGAACAAGCCAGTTCAGGGTCTCGACGATATACGGGTATTTAGAGATGTTCTCATCGTGTTCAGCAAGATTGTGCTTGATGTACGCGTCCAACAACAAATCAGACTGAGTTGGAGAAAAAACCTTCATCTGCGCCTCCAGGGGGCGACCGATATTCTGGAGCAACTCTTCTCTTGTCAGGTTTTTGCCGAGAACTTTTTGAACCGCGTGGTCAAAGGACCTATAGATTAGGTCAACCGTATCGATCAACGTACCATCGAGATCAAACAAGACACACGTGATCTCAGGCAGGGGTCTGTTTGCGACCGTTCTTACTAGTTTGCTCACAATACGCTATATTAATACTTGAGCGTAAGCACGACAAGGCTCTGATAATTATGGTGGCAAATATGCGCTGCCTTTGAAAATAACACTAGAGCTAGGAGCTGAGGAATGGCAAAAATCACTACAGATCTTACTGGAGCGCTTTTCCCTACCCCGGTCGCGCTAATAACGACAGTTGATGAAAGCGGCCAAGCCAATATCATCACTCTTGCCTGGGTGGGCGTTGTCTGCTCGAACCCGTTAATGGTAAGCGCGGCGATACGCCCTAGCAGATATTCACATGGCCTGCTCAAGACCACTCCAGAGCTTGTTGTCAATGTTCCAACTCGTGATTTAGTGAAGAAAGCGGATTACTGCGGGTGCGTGTCGGGCAGAACCACTGACAAGTTCGCCGCGACTGATTTCACCGCCCTCCCATCACAACAGATTAAGCCGCCGATAATAAAAGAGTGCCCGATCAATCTAGAGTGCCGCATAGTCAAAACACTATCACTAGGCACCCATGATCTTTTTATCTCAGAAGTTATTTTGGTTCACGTTGACGAAGAACTTTTGGACGATAGGGGCAGAGTCGACTTCGCGCGTTTTGCGCCTTTCGCCTATGTTGGGTTGGACTATTGGGCGCTTTCCGAAAAGATCGGCCACTATGGTTACACGAAAGGCAAGCTCTAGGCTAATCGGTGTCGCTAGTTTCCAACTAGATCCTCGTTGAGGATCAACGAAGCGCTTTCTGTCGGAACTACCACTTCCACTTTGGTGCCCCCTCTTTCTGCCAATGTTATTTTGCATGAACCACTTAATGCTTCAACTCTTTTTTCGATGTTCTTTATGCCATGGCACCCGCGTTTCTCCCCGGGCTTAATGCCTTGCCCATCATCAGCAATGATCAGAACGATCTTTTCCGGGCTGAACTCAATACTTATGTTCATTAACTTGGCATTCGCGTGCTTTATAACATTGGTCGTCGCTTCTTTTAATATTAGGCCTAGGTTTTTCTTAATTTCCAGCTCAAGCTCGGGTTCTTCGCCGATTGTGAGAAACTCCACAGAAATTGAGCACACTTGTTTAATTTTCTCGATGTTTGCTCGCGCGATATCGCTGACAGATCGAGAACCGTAGCTCTCCACAAACAGATCGTCGATGACCACGCGCATTTCGTCCAGTGCCTTGTCTGACGCCTCTTTTGCTAAGGCCAACTGTTGGCTAAGTTTCTCGTCCGCGCAAAGCTTTTGGGACGAGTCCAACAACAGCCCGATACCGTAAAGGCTCTGGGCAACATTGTCGTGAATATCATCGGCTAGTCGTCGTCGCTCTTTTGCTTTTGTCAGTGCCTCAATTGTTGCCTTGGCTTCGATTAACTCCTCGTTAGATTGACTAAACTTTTCCGCTATGAAAGCCGGGAAACCAAAGAAAATCGCGACGAGAAAAAAGTCGAAATATTGAAACAGGTGTCCGTCAACCGCGTCCATCTCAACAATTTGCGCCCACGAAAAACCATTTATAGACACACTCAGACCATATGCCACCGAGGATATCACTGCCACCATAAAGACGCCATAGAGACTAAATATCGCGCCCGACAGCATTACCGGGCTGAAAGAATAAACAGTGAAAGGAGAGCGCCAACCGTATACGACTAAGAGGATGAAACAGATAAAAACATCGACCAGTATTAGCGATGGGAACCTTGTCAGCCAACCCCTGACTTGTTCAGACCGGAGTGTCAACAAGCCATTGTAGACGAAGACACCGCCGTAGACAGCGACTGTAACAGCCACCGGCATAGGTGGCGTGGCATTGAAGAACAAGAGCACTAGAGCCAACGCCCAATTTAACCAGCGAAACACGTTCACAAAAGAGAAGAAGAGGCGGACACCCTCAGCTACAGGCGCCGCTCGGAGAATTCCTCTGTCCTTGCCTATCATGATCTCCGTTAAGGCACTCATTTTTTACCCCTTCAAGACCCCGAGCGGGCGAAGTTTGGCAACTTTTTTTGACAAACCGGCCCTCTGGCAGACGTCAACCACCTCGCTTACGTCTTTGTAAGCATACGGAGCTTCTTCCGACAACGCGCGAAGGTTCCCCGCTTCTACAACTATACCATTGCTTGACAGCTCTCTGACCAGAGCGTCACCTTTCATGATTCTCTTTGCCGCTGTTCTGCTCATGACACGACCAGCTCCGTGGCAAGTTGAGCCAAAAGCTTCTTTCATAGATTGATCTGTTCCGACCAGAATATATGATGCGGTACCCATATCTCCAGGAACGATAACCGGCTGTCCGATATCCCGATATATGTCCGGCACTTCCGGCTGTCCCGGCCCAAAAGCCCTGGTTGCGCCTTTTCTGTGAACACACAGCTCTGTTGGCACGCCATCGACTTTATGATTTTCAAATTGCGCGACATTGTGTGAGACATCATAGACAAGATTCATGCCCAAATCTTTTGAGTCAGTGTCTAATAGCGTGGAAAATGATCCGCGCACCCAATGCGCTAGAGCCTGCCGATTAGCTAGGCCAAAATTGGCCGCTGCCGCCATAGCCCCCAGATATCTTTTTCCTGTACTTGATTCTATTGGAGTACAGGCAAGTTGCCTGTCCGGCATCTCAAAGCCACTGGCGACTTTTTTGGTTCCCATTTCTCTGAGATAGTCCGTGCATACTTGGTGTCCCAGCCCACGTGAACCTGAGTGAATCATGACGACCAATTGGCCTATCGATAGAGCGAGAGCATCCGCGGCTTTCTGGTCATAAACCTCTTTTACCTCCTGGACCTCAACAAAGTGATTGCCCGACCCTAAAGTGCCAAGTTGTTTGAGTCCCCGGTTCTGAGCATGCTCGCTGACCGCTTCCGGATCCGCTTTTTTATAGGTGCCATTGTGTTCTATCGTTTCAAGGTCTTGCGGCCATCCGTATCCATTGGCAACGCACCAGGCGGCCCCTTGGCTCAAAACCTTGTTCAGCTCAGAGCGGGTCAGCTGTATTCTTCCAGTGACGCCCAGACCTTTGGGAATCGCGCTCGCGAGCTCGTGGGTAATTTCTTTAATTCGTGTCCTGACATCGTCAACCATGATATTTGAGCGCAAAAGGCGGACACCGCAAGAAATATCAAAACCGACGCCTCCCGGGGAAACAACGCCGCCCTCGACCCGAGTGGCCGCGACCCCTCCAATGGGGAAACCATATCCCCAATGTATGTCGGGCATCGCGAATGACGCCTTAACAATGCCGGGCAAACACGCGACGTTTGCAACCTGCTCGATCGCCTTATCTTCTGAGGCCGCCATGATCAAGTTCTCGCTCGCGAATATTCTCCCCGGCACACGCATGCCGATCTTATAGGTCTTTGGCACCTCGTAAACAAAAGGCTTAACCAGACGAAGCCCTCGTGGCGCCTGTCTTTTTGACTGTGCCATTGCGACCCCTAAACATCAAAAATAACTTGAGCGATCAACTCCGAATTAGTCTTTTCTACTCGTAAAGAATGATAAGTACACGCCTTGATCTCACTTTTTAGCTTGTGTCTTGTCGGGTCAGGAGCTTCGCCGGCAATGTCCGCGGAAATACTTGTCTCGGTGACACTTGTAATGTTGAAATGACTAAAGATGAGATTCTTTGCGTCGATCAGATAAATTATTTCATTTAGCCATTCAAACATAAGCCCCTCGGTGTCCTGTGCTTTTACCTCAACGCTTTCCTTGTGCTTGGGTTCAATGGTAGAAGGGTCAGCCATGACGCTGATCATGCCCTGAGCCGCATTCACAAAAAGCTCTCTGAGGTCTTTTCCAAAAACCCGGAGCCCTATGTCCGCTGTGTGCTCGAGGAACTCAAACTTTCTCAGACAAAGCTCCTTGTCTTGCGCTATTTCTTCTTCTTGTTTTTCTCGTTCTGTTCGTCCTGTTCATCAGCCCCAGGCTCAATGTTGACCCTGGCAATGGCCCTAACCTTGTCGGTCTTCTTCAACTTCATTACCCTCACGCCCTGGGTGCTCCGGCCGGTTGACGGGATAGTTTTTACGGGAACCCTTATGATAACGCCTTCACCGGAAATTATCATAAGCTCGTGGTCAACCTGGACCATTTTTACGCCAGTTAACAGGCCCTTTGTTGAGACCATTTTGATTGTCTGGACGCCTTTGCCACCTCGACGATGTTTTGGGTAGTTCTTCATCATCGTGCGTTTTCCGTATCCATTTTCAGTCAGAACAAAAAGTCCGGCTTCGTCTTTGGCTATCTCCATGCCCAGCACGAAACCGCCTTTTTTCAAATTCATGCCCCTCACGCCCATAGCTGTTCGCCCCATGGGTCTGACGTCTTTTTCACTGAAGCGAATGGCTTGGCCGGTGGTCGCCACCAATATTATGTCTTCTTCACCGTTGGTCAGCTTTACGGCTATGAGTTCGTCTGTTGGGCGCATCCCTATGGCCAGCAGTCCGTCGCGCCTTGAGCTGTTGTATGCCTCCAGAAGTGTTTTCTTCACTGAGCCGTTCTTTGTGCCCATGACCAGGTATTTCCCCTCGCTATAGTCTCGAGTAGAAATGACGGCCGCGATTTTTTCGTCCTGCGTGAAAGGCAGAAGATTTACTATCGATTGTCCTCTTGATTGACGGCTGCCTACCGGCAGTTCGTGTACCTTTAGACGATATACCTTCCCTTTGTTGCTAAATACCAATAAGAAATTGTGTGTTGAGGCAATAAAAAGGTGTTCGACAAAGTCGTCTTCTTTGAGGTTCAACCCGATTACTCCGCGACCACCCCGCCGTTGACCGCGATATGTCGTTACCGGTAGGCGCTTAATGTACCCGGCCTGCGTTATAGTAATAACCATATCCTCTTCGTCAATCAGATCTTCCAGATCAATTTCCGAGGCTGCCTCGCGTAATTCTGTCCTTCTCTCGTTACCATGTTTTTGTTTTATTTCTTCCAGCTCGGTTCTGACGATAGCCAATACTTTCTTCTCGTCTCCGAGGATTTCCTTTAGCCTGGCGATGATCTTGACGAGTTCAGCGTATTCGCTCTCTACCTTCTCTCTTTCAAGACCGGTCAACCTCTGAAGGCGCATGTCTAAGATGGCCTGGGCTTGGATTTCTGTTAGATCAAATCCGCCCATCAACTTCTCGCGCGCCTCATCAGGTGTCGCAGACGCCCTAATTGTCTTAATCACGGCGTCAAGATTGTTAAGGGCTATCAGCAGGCCCTCGAGCACGTGTGCTCTCGTTTCGGCCTGATCCAGCTCATATTGCGTGCGCCTAGTTATGACCTTCCTTTGGTGTTCGATAAAATAACGCAGAACCTCTACGAGCGAGAGCCGTCTGGGAACTCCGTCTACCAGGGCTAGCATTATTACGCCAAAACTCGTTTCGAGCTGGGTGTGTTTATAAAGCTGGTTCAAGACTATCTGAGGCGTAGCGTCTCGCTTGAGTTCGACAATCAAGCTCATGCCAGCGCGGTCTGATTCGTCACGCAAGTCTGAAATCGCGGTCAGCTTTTTCTCTCTAACCAGTTCCGCGATTTTTTCTGTTAATCGGGCCTTTATGACCTGGTAGGGCAGCTCGGTGATTACAATTCGACACCGGCCCTGTGGTGTCTCCTCGATATTTGCCTGCCCGCGTATTCTAATCGAGCCGCGCCCGGTAGTGTAGGCCTCCCTGATGCCGTTTCTGCCCATGATGGCACCGGCGGTCGGGAAATCCGGCCCTTTAATTATTTTCATCATGTCTTCGATATCTATGTCGGGGTTGTCGATCATCGCAATGACCCCGTCAATAACCTCGTTAAGGTTGTGTGGTGGTATATTTGTCGCCATGCCGACGGCAATACCGGAGGAACCGTTTACAAGCAGGTTTGGATATCGTGCCGGCAAAACTTTTGGTTCTTCTGTCGTTTCAGAAAAGTTCGGGGCAAAGTCCACCGTGTTTTTTTGAATATCCCGCAACAACTCCATCGCGATGCCAGAGAGACGCGCTTCCGTATATCTATAGGCAGCGGCACTGTCTCCATCAACAGAACCGAAGTTTCCCTGGCCATCAATGAGCGGATAGCGCATCGCAAAGTCCTGAGCCATGCGAACAAGAGTGTCGTAGACAGCCGAATCTCCGTGAGGATGATATTTTTTAAGCACCTCTCCAACAGTTGCGGCACATTTCTCATATCTCTTATTGGGAAGCATGCCCTGCTCAAACATGGCGTAAAGGATGCGCCTGTGTACCGGCTTGAGGCCATCGGCCACGTCTGGAAGCGCTCGCCCAACGATCACGCTCATGGCGTAATCAATATAAGCGTCCTTCATCTCGTCTTCAATTTCGACGATATTAACTTTACCTAACAGCGGATCCACCAATGGGTCTCTCCCTCCCGGCTTAACCGGTCAACTTTAAATATCTAGAAATCTAACATCTTTAGCGTGCTTTATAATGAAGTCTCGTCGCGGCTCAACTTTTTCACCCATGAGCGTTGTGAATATTTGATCGGCTTCGACCACGTCTTCAAGATTAACCTTGAGCAATGTTCTTTTCTCGGGATCCATGGTCGTTTCCCATAATTGATCGGGATTCATCTCTCCCAAGCCCTTATATCGTTGGATGTTCATGTTTTTCTTGTTAATTCTTTTAAGCGCTAAATCTAGCTCGTTATCGTTATACGCGTAAACGTATTCTTTTTTATACGACACCTTGAAAAGAGGCGGTTGAGCAATGTAAACATATCCTGCCTTAATGAGCTCCAGCATATATCTGTAAAGGAAGGTCAAGATAAGTGTTCTTATGTGAGCGCCATCAACATCCGCGTCAGTCATGATGATGATTCTGTGATATCGAGCATTGGCCAGGTCAAAATCCTCGTCTATGCCTGTTCCCAGCGCTGTGATAAGGGCTTGTATTTCTTCGTTCGCCAAAACCTTGTTGATCCTGGCTTTTTCCACATTTATGATCTTTCCTTTAAGCGGCAAGATTGCCTGAAATCCGCGATCTCGAGCTTGTTTTGCCGAGCCCCCCGCGGAATCACCCTCGACGATATAGATTTCGCTAGTTTTTGGATCTCGAGAAGAACAGTCTGCCAGTTTTCCCGGGAGAGACGAGCTTTCAAGCATTGATTTTCTTCGCGTCAGCTCCCTCGCTTTTCGGGCGGCGGCACGAGCTTGGGCAGCATCTACGGCCTTGTGTACAATCGTCTTTGCTTCGCTCGGATTCTCCTCAAGAAATTCTTTCAGTTTTTCAGAGACCGCGTTCTCAACTAGCCCTCTTATTTCGGTGTTTCCCAGCTTTGTCTTTGTCTGTCCTTCAAACTGTGGGTTTGTAAGTTTGACGCTCAAAATTGCCGTTAGGCCTTCTCGGATGTCTTCGCCGCCCAAATTATCTTCTTTTTCTTTAAGCAGCCCTTTACCGCGAGCATAATCATTCACAGTACGGGTCAGCGCGTTCTTAAAACCAACCAGATGAGTGCCACCCTCTTGTGTGTTGATGTTGTTGGCAAACGTGAAGATTGACTCACTGTAGCCAAGATTGTATTGCATCGCGATCTCGACTTCAGCGTCTTCTTTTTTAGCCTCCAAGTATATGATCTTGTTATGTGACGGTTGTTTGTTGGCGTTGAGGTATCGCACGAAATCAAGAATCCCGTCTTCGAAACAGAAATCTGCTTCTTCGACGGGGCTAGCTTGTTCGTTCTTCAAAGATATTTTTAAGCCCTTCATTAGGAAGGCTGTTTCTCTCATGTGTTGACAGATTGTTTCAAAAGAATATTCGACAGCGTCGAATATTTTATCGTCGGGCATAAAATTAACGGTAGTTCCAGGCGCGGTGCTTTCACCGATTTTTTTTAGCGCAGTTTTTGGTTTTCCGTACGCGTAGTCTTGTTCATAAAGCTGCCCGTCTCTTTTAACGGTTACTTGTAGCCACTTGGATAGCGCGTTTACGACAGATAGGCCGACTCCGTGAAGACCGCCTGACACATGATAGCCCTTACCGCCAAATTTTCCGCCGGCATGTAAAATCGTCAAAACTATTTCAACGGCTGGTTTCCCGTATTTGGGTACGTTGTCAACAGGAATTCCTCGACCATTATCGTGAACTGTTACAGAGTTGTCCTCATGCAGAATTATTTCTATATTCGTACAAAACCCGGCTAGGGCCTCATCGATGCTGTTGTCAACAACTTCATATACAAGGTGGTGTAGGCCTTTCGGACCAGTGCTGCCGATGTACATGCTCGGTCGTTTTCTGACCGCTTCCAGCCCCTCTAGTACGGTTATGTCTTTTCCGCTATAGGCGGCTTTTTTCAAAGGTCCCCCCGTTTCGTTTTTTCATGACTTTATTGTTTTTCGCTGATTTTTTGATGCATTTATTGATCGGTCCGTTCTTCTGCTTTTTTATCGGTTGCTCTCTTTTGTTGGCAAACTCGCAGTAAACCGAATGTCTTCTATTTTTTCTTCTCCGACACTTACTTTGTCCAAAATATCTTTCTTCATCATTGTCAGTCTGTGAGACCACGCAGGACTGGACGTCTCAACAATCAAGGTGTGGTTTTTAATTGTCACCGGTCTTGAATTTTTGGCGACGTTCTTCCCAACGATATCTTCCCATTTTGCCTGCAGCAAGCCGACTTCACGGGTAATATCTAGACCCAGTTTTTCTAGTGCTTCTCTGAGTGTTTGACCTAATAATTCCAAGCAGCTCAGCTCCGTGCTCTAGCTTATCCTAATAGGCATTAGTAAGTAAAGGTAGTCTTCTTTTGAGGTTGACTTAATTAGCCCTGGATTAACGGCACCCGTAAATTCCAGTCGGGCTTTTTCTCCTGTCATTGCTTGCAAACCATCGACGAGAAATTGGGCGTTAAAAGCTATTTCGGAAAGATTCGCTCCTTTTACTTTTGCTTTTACTAGCTCGCTTGCCTCTCCTATGCCCTGTGTTGCTGCTTGAACTCGTATCCCATCGTCCTCAACGGAAATCTTTATGCTCATGTTTTTTTGAGCCATCAAGGACACCCTCTTTATCGCGTCTATTAGTTCTTCCTTGACAACCTCCGCCCCTGTTTTAGTCTCTTTGGGAATAAGCTGCTTATAGTCCGGGTATTGACCCTCTATTAGCCTGGTCACCAACTCTTTTTCTCCGGAAGATACTCGCATCAAGTTGTCGTCGCTTGTTATTTCTATCTTACCTCTTTCTTCTGCTAACAGCTTCTGCGTTTCTTCGATAGCTCGATATGGAATCAGCAAAGACATGTCGTCAAGTTTTTTTGTTTTTACTGACATTGTTTTAACTGCGAGCCTATAACTATCGGTTGCCACCATCAGCAGGTTTTTATTTTCCACCTTCAACATAGCTCCAGTCAAAACTGGTCTTGTCTCATCTCTTGAGATGGCCTTTATTGTGCACTTGATCATCTCAATTAGCTGTCGCCCCTCAAGTGTTGTTTTCTTTTTTTCCTCAACTGTTGGAAATGTCGGAAAGTCTTCCGGCGCCATTCCTTTTAGTTTAAAAGATGCTTTGGCTGATTTTATCTCTACGTCGTTTTTGCCTTCAACAGACTCGATGCTAACCGCGCCTTGTGGCATAAATTTCACAATATCTACAATAAGCTTTCCTGGTATAACCGTAGCTCCTTCTTGCTCAACGCTCGCCGCACACGTAACTTTAATTGATAGCTCAAGATCGGTGCCTTGAAGAATCAAGAATCCATCTTTTTTGGCTTCGATTTTTATCCCTGCCAGAATTGGAAGAGTACTTTGAGAAGAAGAACCCCTTTGAGCAGTTTGAAGAGCACTTAAAAAAGAGCTCTGATCAATAGTTATCAACATATCAAGACCCCCTATTATGAGCTTTAAGATTAAAAACAGTAGTCGTAGTAGTGCTGTTAATACTGTGGGTTGTGGGTGTTTGCCGAGCAAAAACGGGTAGAGCGGTTGTTGACAAAGTTGTTGACAAACAACCATCAGGTGTTGATGATATTATTCTTTGTTTTTTGAACATTTTTATCCTGTTTAGCTTCAATTACTGACTTTTTTTATGCGAGTGGTAATTTCTTTTATTTGGTTGTAAATCTCTCTGTTTTCATTAATAAGTCTTTCAATTTTGTTAGTCGCGTGAAGAACGGTTGTGTGGTCTCGTCGACCAAAAGCGTTTCCAATTTTTGGAAAAGAAGAGTCTGTAAGTTCCCTTGACAAATACATGGCGACTTGTCGGGGCACAACAATGGGTCGGGATCTGTTGCCGCCAACAAGCTCTGTTTTTGAGAGACGGTAGTACCTACAAACCTCGCTTTGTATTTGTGATATTGAAACAACGCGATTTTCGGAAGACGTAAAGACATCTTTCAAGACCTCTTCGGCCATACTTGGTGTTATCGGGCTGGATGTTAATGAGGAGAACGCCGCTATTCGAATGAGGGCACCCTCAAGCTCTCGAATGTTTGACTGAACTTGTGAAGCAACAAGCTCGAGGATATAGTCTTCTACATCAATTCTGTCGGCAGCCACTCTTTTTCTGAGAATTGCGATACGTGTTTCTAGGTCTGGTGGTTGGATGTCGACAATCAGACCAGATTCGAATCGTGTTCTTAGTCTTTCTTCAAGCGTTGCAATGTCTTTTGGAGGACGATCGCTCGAGATCACGATTTGTTTGCCGGCCTCATGAAGCGTATTAAAGGTATGAAAGAATTCTTCTTGGGTAGCCTCCTTGTTTTCTAGAAACTGTATGTCGTCAACAAGAAGAACGTCGTTGTCACGATATTTCTTTTGAAAACCAACAATTTTTTCTTTGTCCCGGATCGAATTAATAAAGTCGTTTGTGAATTTTTCGGAAGAGACATATTTTACTTTTTGTTCTTTGTAGTGTTTAAGCACGTAGCTTCCGATCGACTGCAAAAGATGCGTTTTTCCTAAACCGACCCCCCCATAGATAAAAAGAGGATTATAGGCGCGAGCCGGTTTTTCTGCGACAGCCAGAGCAGCCGCGTGAGCAAATCTGTTGCTGCTGCCACTGACAAACGTGTCAAAAGAATACTTTGTGTTCAGGTTGGTCTGCGATTGTAAGGAGGGACCACGCGCCTCGCTTTGTTCTTCGAGTTTTTCAGTGACCGTGTTCGTTGGCGCAGCTGAACGACTCTCGGTAATGACCTCTAGCTGGAATTCCTCGCCAACAACCTCTAGAAGACAGCTGCAAATTAGTTGAGAATAACGAGAATCGAGCCACTCGCGTGAAAAATCATTAGGTGTAGAAATTGTGATTTTGTTTTCGTCGAGACAGACTGGCTGAATCTCCGAAAACCAGGTTTTGAATGTTGGAGGATTTAAGCGATCTTTCACCAACGACAGGACGCTATCCCATATGTTTTCCATTTGTTCGTTCATTAAGCCTCGCTATGTTTCATGAATTAATTACAGAATCCAAAGAATTTATCCCGTGATTAGTCAGCGTTCTTTTTCCGTTTTTATCGCACTTAATCAGGCCGGCGCTCTCGAGCACTCGAAGATCTCGATAGGCGGTGCTTAGCCCGGCAGAAAGTTCGTCTGCAATTCTTGATGGTCCGACGGCGCCTAGCTCTACTACAATAAAGAGAACTTTTTTCTGTCGTTTTGATAGCCTTGGTAGCGCGACGTCTGTTTCAACGCGGCGCTTCTTTGAAGATTTTTTAGGCACGGACAGAGTAACAACTACGCCCTTGTCCAGGTTGTCTTGAATATCAAGGGTTCCGCCGACTGAAGCCATAGCTTGAGCCGCGACCGGAAGACCGGAGCCGACACCCCGAATCAGAGTCTTCTCTTTAGGGCCGGCCGTCGAAAATCCTGGTTCACGAGCGAGTTTTTTCTCGGAGATGCCGGGTCCGTGGTCGGAAACACTCAAGCGGTTGCCCTCCTCCATGATAGAAACAACTACTCCCTGAAAGTCTGTGTGCGCTAAATTTTCAACAATTTCTTTTATTGCCACCATTGGCAGAAACCCGCCCTGTTCTCGGACAATGTCAAAGACGGTCTCTATGCATGATGTTAAAAACTCTTTCTCTGCGCCCACATCTAGCTCTGTGACGCGTGGTATAGATGACGCGGACTCATAGACGGCGATCCTTGCCGGGCTGGAAGTGTTCGAGCAGCCAGACTGATCCCCGGAAGTTCTTTTAAACAGCTCATCGACGGCCTGTTTAACAGAAGGCAGTTCGTCGGAGTTTGTTTTCACAGCTTTATCAACACCCATCAGAACGACATTTTTCACTCTTATCCCAGTAAAAATCGATTTGTCGTACCCAGCACCATTAAGCGATGAAAGCCTGCTACCTTGAGAAATAAGCAGTTATCCACAGAAACTTCCACACTTGTGGAAAAAAGACGAAAGAAAACTTTGGTTACCGCAAAGAGCAGGCTGGGGCTTGTGAAAGCGTAAAGGTCAAATACAGGTAAAGCCCCGGCAAAACCAAAAGAGGATCGACAGCATACGCTGGAATCCATGAAGCTCCAGGCTCAAGAGAGGCTAAAACTACTGAAAAACTCAAAGCTCCACAATCGAAGTATAACAAAAGAAGATTGATAAGCAATACTTTGTCTAGCAGACAAATTGCGCAGAGCGGCTATTCTGACCTGGTACCTTGACACCTTAAAAAGCTCAAATATATAATGAGTTCTATTTTAAAGACAGGCAGGGTGTTATGAAAAGAACATATCAACCAAGCAACATAAAGAGAAAGAGAACACACGGCTTTCGAGCAAGAATGAGCACAAAGGCTGGTCGCAGGGTGTTGTCCAGCCGGCGAAGAAAGCAAAGAGCGAAACTATCGGCCTAAGGGTCGAAGTGAACAAAAAAGACACTTGGGTCAAGAAGACCGCTCTTTTTAAAGAGATTTACTCGGAAGGATCTACGGTCGCTGCCCGGGAGGCTGTTCTCAAATATCTGTTTGTTGGAGGAGAGGACCACACAAAGACGGGGTTTTCAATTGCCAAAAGAGTCGGCAACGCTGTGGTTAGAAATAAGATAAAGAGACGCTTGAAAAGCATAATCAGGACTGAGACGCATAGAATAAAAAAGGGATATGCCCTGGTCTTTATCTGCAGAGATTCAGTGGCCTCAAGGTCTTTCCCTGAAACGCGTAGCGCTGTGATGGGGCTACTTCAGAAGGCAGAGTTACTAGAGGACAATAAATGAGAGCAATTGTCATTGTCGCCATTCGTTTCTACAAGCGCGCGATTTCTCCCTGGCTACCAAGTTCTTGTAGGTTTTATCCTTCTTGCTCACAGTACTGCTTGGAGGCTGTTGAGAAATACGGCGCGCGGCGAGGTCTTTGGCTGGGCGCGCGAAGACTGATGCGTTGTCATCCTCTGAATCCGGGCGGTTATGACCCTGTAAGTTAAGACATGAGGTGTAATTATCGAAATCTTTAAACCAGTAATTTTTATTTATGATCAAATTGTGAGTGTTCTGCTCACGACGTTGGAATTTTTTGCGAACCTGACAGGCGACTATGGGTTGGCGATCATACTCTTGACGATCGCGGTGCGAGTAATAATCTTGCCGCTGACTATCAAGCAGACCAAGTCGATGCAAGAAATGAAAAGGCTTCAGCCTAAAATAAAAGAGCTTCAAGAGAAATATAAGAAAGACAAGCAGAAACTACAGCAAGAAATCATGAAATTTTATGGAGAGCACAAGGTAAATCCCTTGGCGGGGTGCCTGCCCTTGCTCTTACAGCTACCCATAATGTTTGCGCTCTTTCGCGTGTTGCTGGAGTTAGGCACAGGCAAGAAGGAAGGATTTTTGTTTTTCCTCAACGACATTAGTGTCTCAGCTGGCGAGGCGTGGACAAAGCTCACAACCATAGAAATGGCTCCCTATGTGTTTTTAGTGCTTTTGATGATAGTGACGACATATATACCCTCTCGTATGATGAGCACAGATCCCCAGCAGGACAAGATGATGATGTTTATGAGTTTGTTTATGGCGTATATAGGCTGGAACCTACCAGCTGGGGTCTTGCTTTATCTAGTTGTGAGTAATATGTGGACTATTGGCCAGCAATATGTGACTTTACGAGGGTCAGAAGCCATTGCGCCGGGGGGGTCGAAATGAAAGACGCTGTTGAGGCTGAGGCAGGCACCACAGAAGAAGCAATAGAGATAGCCCTTGATGAGCTGGGCGCAGATAGAGACAGGGTCAGCATAGAAGTGCTAGAGGAGCCCAACAAGGGCTTGCTAGGGTTACGAAAAGTCAAGGCCAAGGTCAGAGTCACGATTGTAGACAACGAAACCGAGGCCAGAGTGGTCATAGAGGAGATGCTCCTCAATCTTGGTGTCGAAGCGACCATCGAAACGCGCTTCGAAAATGGTATTTTGTGGATGAAGCTAACAGGCGAATCTTTGTCCTGGCTGATAGGACACCACGGCCAAACGCTCGACGCTATACAGGTGCTGGTGAGCTCGATCGTAGGTCGTCGTCTCAAGAAGTCCGCGAGGCTTATCGTGGACATTGAAGGCTATAGAGAAAAACGACAAAAAGAAGTGAAATCAATGGCCGAGAGGACAGTTGGACAAGTGCTTGGCAAGGACGAGGCGATATCATTGTCGCCCATGACCGCTCTGGAAAGAAAGCTCTTGCATTTAGTGGTTGGCGAATACGCGGGCGCGTCATCGGTCTCAATGGGCGATGAGCCAAATCGTTTTGTTATCATTTCTCCGGTCCAAGAAGGTCAGGACACGTAATTTATCTACTCTCGGGCTTCTAGAAGCGTCTAAAACTTTGTGGTTATTTTCAAAAACGGCTCAAAGGCCAAGGGTAGGATTTTTCTAGCTCCGGTTCACGACTATGGCCTTCACCTCCATCCGGAGGGTGACCGCACCTATATTGGCAAGGAAACCTTGCCTAATGTAAAGTGACGTGGGGACACTCTTTGAACCTAATTGGCAAGCTAAGCTTGCCCAAACAATTTGTAAGAATGTCCCCGACCCAGGTCGTGCTGGCCGCCGCTCCTCCACTCGGTTCCAAATGGTTTTATTGCCGGCGCCAGCCCTTATGGGTCACTCAAAAGAAGGCCTGGCTTCGGTCTAATATCTGCTCACAGTCGCTAAGAAAAATCCTACCCTTGGCACAACCATATAATTTTATATGCCTCCCGGGCTTCACGATAATCTGGCCATAATTGGTAAATGGCACTATTATCAAATATATGTTGCCTGAAGAGACGATAGCTGCCATATCGACACCCATAGGACCCGGAGGGATAGGGATAATTCGTATCTCGGGACAGGGAGCTCTGGCTATTGCCGATAGGCTCGTTTCAACAAAAAAAGGCAAGATAAGCTCTAAGCCCTCACACACGATTACTCTCGCGAAAATCATTGATTCGGCGACACAAGATGTGATAGACGAAGTTCTGATCACAGTCATGAAAGCGCCGAACTCCTATACCCGCGAAGATGTAGTTGAAATAAATTGTCACGCAGGCGCCTTCACTATGAAGAAGATTCTTGACGCAACCTTAAAAGAAGGGGCGCGTTTGGCCGAGCCCGGGGAGTTTACGCGTCGGGCTTTTCTGGCTGGGCGTATCGATTTGACGCAGGCACAAGCAGTAATAAGTCTAATACAGGCTCGTAGTGAGGCCGCTGCGCGCGCGGCGGCGAGCCAGGCCGATGGACAGGTCAGTCGAAAAATTATGGTTCTCAGAGAAGAGCTTGTGAGAATTGCCGCTGAGCTTGAGGCGGCTGTTGATTTTGCGGATGAAGACATCGAGACAATGTCGACAGGAAAGACATCAAAAGAGCTTAAGAAAGTCGCATATGAGCTTGAGGAGTTGCTACGAAAAGCCAAGCGCGGGAAGTTTTTGGACGAAGGCATAACGGCCGCGATCGTTGGTCGACCAAATGTCGGAAAATCAAGCCTTCTAAACGCTTTGATGATGGAAGATAGGGCTATCGTCAGCCCATATCCCGGAACTACCCGCGACATAGTCGAGGCGCGGATACAGATGGACGGCATACCAATAATTATGAAAGACACCGCAGGATGGCGCGCTCCCATGGATGACGTTGAGGCTCAGGGCCTTGATCGCACAAAGAAAGCAATTCAAGCAGTAGATTTGATCGTGTTGGTTTTGGATGGCAGCGAACAACTTAAGCCCGAGGACAAGGAGCTCATGGGGCAATTAAGCCATGAAGAGCGGACGGTGACGGTTATAAACAAGGCCGACCTACCGCAGAAAATGGACGTCGCTCGTCTCCCCCGCTACCTTAGAAAAGACCCGATTATCTCAATTTCCGCCAAACAAGGTGACGGACTGGATTTGTTGGGGCAGCTAATAGGCAGCCGGAGCGGTTTTTCAAAAGAGCCGGAAGGAAACGAAGCGTTTTTAACAAGCGCAAGCCAGGAGAGTAGCCTGGTAAACGCTAAAACAAGGCTTGATGAGGCAAGCGCTGCTCATGACGAGGGCTTCGGGGAAGAGATAATGTCGGCGCTAGTCAAAGAAGCAATTGTTGGCTTGGGCGAAATAGTGGGAACGGACGCCAACGAAGAGATAATCAGGCAGATTTTCAAGCGCTTCTGCGTCGGCAAATAGTGGCATAATTTCCCGATACTGGAAAATTTGGCGGCACTCAAACACGAACAAAAGCAATTTAGTGAAATGAAAAACAGAAAGTACTTTATGACAAAGCTAGACAAGACATACGAAGTCATAGTTATCGGGGCCGGGGTTGCCGGCACGCACGCGGCTCATGCAGCGGAGAAAGAAGGAGCAAGAACATTGCTGTTGACAAGCTGTTGGGACACGGCGGCGTGTTTAGCATGGGGGCAGAGGATGTACCCGAAGGAAAGAAGAAGAACAAAAACATCGCCCGGAATGAACAGAGAGATTGTGAGGAAGGCGACCCTGTATCAGGGGGTAGTTGATGGAAAAGAAACCGTATTGTTGGACGAGCACAAATATCAGGGGCTTTGGCGAGAGAAGCTGGAAAGACAAGACGGACTAACCATATTTCAGGACACTTGTCATGAGGTTGTGAAAGAAGAAAGCATATGGCAGGTCAAGACCGGGTGGGGAGCAGCGTTTCGCGGAAAAGCGCTAATCATCGCATCCGGGACCTTTCTGGGGGCCGAGGTGCAAATAGGCCTAGATAGGTCTGAAGGCGGTAGGCCGGGGGAAAAGGGCTCGTTGAAACTAGAGGAGTCGTTGCGCAATAGCGGAGCAAAACTTGGGCGCTACCGAAGAGACGCAGACCCGATAGTAAGCGCGAAAGGCATTATGTGGGGAGCCGTTCAGCAAATCGACAAACAGACCGGGTTTTGTTTTACAGCAGGTCAAGATGGGAGAAAAGTGTTTCTTGAACCGATCGATTCGGGAAAACAGCAGTTTTATCTGCGAATCGGAAATGATGGCACAAAGGACGATGTTGTTAGGAGACAGCTCCCGGGTCTGGAAAAAGCAGCAGTGATCAGGGCTAAATATTATGTTACGCACAAG